>VAPK011054498.1_pt1 | contig 19039 bp, 13 predicted proteins | sample 3395031 | NCBI WGS metagenome assembly VAPK01 (sample SAMN08290443, study PRJNA428436) | hydrothermal vent metagenome | isolation source: Deep-sea hydrothermal vent chimney 1 | place: Pacific Ocean: Juan De Fuca Ridge
ATTTGGATAAAGAAACTTCAGGAAATTATTATTCCTCAATTTTTACCTGTGGAACCTGTCGTTTTGTTAATTTCGCTGAAATAGAAAATCAGCAGACTCTAGTTAAGAGTTCTAAGAATTATCTATCCATATTTAGAAAAGAGCCAAAATGTTTTGATGCTTCCTGATTAGAAAATTATAAAAATAAAAAGCACAGCTTTCATTTCAATGGAATTCTTTCTTATTTTTGAGCTTGAAAACCAGCCTTTTTGATGATTTTTTTCAGAAAGACATTTTTGGCCAATATTTTGAAAATTAAATATTATCATCTTTATGAACCGATGCTGGGCACCAAACCGGATTCAAATAATAATCTGTCGTCAAAAGGGTTGTCTAACACTTTAACATTCACTTAAAAACGGAAATATGGAAATTGAAATGTGGCAAATTTGGATCATTATTGCAGTTCTTCTTTTTATAGTAGAAGTATTTATTCCGACATTTTTCGCGGCGAGCCTTGCTATTGGTTCTTTAGCCGCGGCGATTTTTTCTTTTTTAGGCTTTGGAATAGAAATTCAGCTTATTGCATTTTCATTGGGAACACTAGCTATCTTTTTTGCTATAAGGCCTTTTATGTTTAAATATGCACATAAAAGAAACGGCCAGGTAGAAACCAATGTGGATGCGCTAATTGGAAAAACTGCCAAGGTAATAGTGACAATAGACAATTCTAAAAATGAAGGAAGAGTAGTCTTTGAAGGCGATGACTGGAAAGCAGAAACAGAAAATAACGATATTTTAGAACCTGGCAGAAAAGTTGAAATATTAAAAGTTGATAGTACTTTACTAATTGTTAAACCATTAAATTAAGGAGGATACATCTTATGGGAATCAGTATTATTTTAGGTCTAATCGCACTTTTCGTGATTATATTTGTTATGGCAGGAATTAAAATCGTTCAACAATCACAAACAATGGTCATTGAACGGCTTGGAAAATATAACCGAACCCTGCCAACAGGAATTAATGTTATCTGGCCTATCGTTGACAAGCCCCGTGAAATCATGTGGCGGTTTGTCAGACAAAATGTAACGCTTGATGGTCAGGCATATATCACCATGAAACCCATTACCAAAATTGATTTAAGGGAAACGGTTTATGAATTTCCCAAGCAGAATGTGATTACAAAAGATAATGTTGGAACAGAAATCAATGCCATTATTTTTTTTCAAATCACAGATCCGATAAAAGCGATTTATGAAATTTCAAACCTCCCGGATGCCATTGAAAAACTTACTCAAACTACTTTGAGAAATGTAATAGGCGAATTGGATTTGGATCAGACTTTAACTTCAAGAGACACAATTAATGGCAAATTAAGGACTGTTTTGGATGAAGCAGGCCATAAGTGGGGTGTCAAGGTGAACCGGGTTGAATTACAGGATATAAACCCGCCCCAGGAAATTCGGGCTGCGATGGAAAAACAAATGAGGGCAGAGCGCGATAAACGGGCAAAGATCCTTGAAGCTGAAGGTGAAAAGCAATCAAGGATATTGCAGTCGGAAGGGCTTAAAATGGCAGCTATAAATAATGCTGAAGGTGAAAAGCAATCTCAAATTCTTAGAGCTGCCGGTCAGGCGCAGGCTAGAATCAGAACAGCTGAAGGAGAAGCAGAAGCTGTTTTGAAAATAACGAAATCAGTTTCTGCCACAAAAGGAGATCCCATAAATTACATGGTTGCTGTTCGATATATCGACACATTAAAAGAAATGGTCAGTGGCAAAGACAACAAGATGATCTATATGCCTTACGAAGCAACGGGTGTTTTGAGCTCAATAGGCGGTATTAAGGATATGTTAAGCCCGCAAGTTAAATCCTGAAAAGGCTCATTTTTACAAGTTATGTAGTTGAAGTCAAAAGGTTTTCTCCGCTTTGTGACGGCAACATTCTGGGATTGAAAGATGCTGAAGCCTTCCAAAATCAAAAATCGTTGGCCGAAATTCGGAGTTCTTTTCCTTTTTAGAAAGTCGAATAATTTACAAACAAGGATTAACGAATAGCAATCTGAGAACTTCCAAAATCAAAAGACGATACCTCCCAAAACGTAGGGTTATTTTATTAATTTTGATTTAAAATATATCGGATGGTCAAAAAGGTTTTTCTGTTTTCGCTGATTATATTGCTGTCTGGATTGAGTGGGAAAGCAGAGTGTTGTATTTCGTTGACAGACGCTATAATACAATCGTCGCAGGAAAATCAAAAAACTGTAATTCAAAAACAGAGCCTGAACCAGGCCCCTAGCGACCCGATTGCTTCATTCAACACGGCAAGAAAATTACTGGAACTTCCGGCTGCAGAGGTTTCTGATCAGGAAAAAAGCAAGTTCTTCAGACTTCTTGCTAGAAAGTTAGAAAATGCACATCATTATGAACAGGCTCTGAAATGCTATAAATTATCGGATAGCCTCGCTTCTTCAAATAAAATATTTAAAGGAGTTCCACCGGTTAAACTTGTTTTAAGACATGGCCTTCCGGGAACGTTTTATCTTTTTGCAGCATTGCTGGTCATCTTTCTGATTTTTTTAGGCTATTCTGTTTTGGGATTCTTTAAGCTGAATGCTCGTCGCAAAACACTTCTGGATAAGCAGGATAAATTGAGTAAAGAGTTAGACAGACTTCAGTCGGAGCTGGATACCAAAGTAAAGTCAGAAAACCTTTCCCTGCACAAGGAGTTTGAAGACTTGAAGGAAAAAGAAGTTGCGCTTAAATCGGCACTTAAAAAGGCCGAAGAAGCAGGTTTTCTGAGAAATACCTTTATTGCCAACCTGGGATTTGACGTCCGGACTCCATTAAACGGGATCATCGGTTTTGCTAGCATGCTTGAAACGGAGCTCGCAGTCGAAAAGAACCTTGAACTTTATGAATATGCAGTCGACATTGAAATGAGTGGCCATCGTCTGTTGAAGTTGCTTAACAACGTGATCGATCTTTCTTCCCTGGAATCCAATACGTTGAAATTAAATATTTTGCCTGTTGCACCTGAGTCTGTCATAAAAAATATTTATGATCAGTATGTCACGCCGGCAAGAGAGAAAAATCTGATTTTCAAGAGTAAAATTGATCCTGAATTGAGACCAGTTTTGGCCGATGAAAAGAATCTGGGAAAAGTACTAATGCAGATTGTAGACAATGCCGTGAAATATACGGAAAGTGGTTTTGTGACCCTGTCGGCAGTATATGATCAGGCGCGGGATATAGATGTAATTGAAATTAAAGATACGGGGTCGGGCATTGATAAAAAACATCAAAAGCTTTTGTTTGAAATGGAAGCCGGAAGTGATGCCGGGCAGCTGAAGTTTGAAGAAGGAACAGGAATAGGTTTGAAGCTGGCAAAGAAATTAATGGATTTGATGAATGCCGGAATTGAACTTAATTCGGAACCCGGGGTGGGGACAACTTTCCGTTTGTTTTTTCCGTGCAGTAAAAAAGCGGTGATCCAGAAGTCAGTGCCTGCGGAGTGGAAAGAAACTTCAATGGAGGTCACTACGGTATCTGAACTTGGTGATCTAGATATTTTTGTGGTGGAAGATGACCGGATGAACAGAATCATTCTTGAAAAGATGCTGAAAAATATGGGAAGCGTGAAACTTTCGGTTGATGGAAAGGATTGTTTGGAAATTATTGACTCAGAAGCGGCAAAAAATCACTTTTACCAGATCATGTTATTCGATATTAACCTTCCCGGTGATAAGGATGGTGTTGCTCTGATGAAGGAGATAAGAGCCAAATACAGGGAGTATCAACAGGTTCCGTTTATCGCACAGACAGCTTATGCAATGGCTGCAGACAAAGAATTTTTTCTAAAAGAGGGGTTCGACAGTTATCTTTCCAAACCCATTAACCGGAATGAATTGATTTCAACTATTAAACAACAACTTTCAATTTTTGGTTCAGCTAAAAATAAACCTTACTAAAGAAATTTCATTCCTTCGTCTGTACTAAAAACTTCTTTGATAAATACTGTTTGCCAGTTGAACCAAGTGCTCATTGCTTTTCCTATCAAACGAAATCTCCAGAAGGTAATTCATAGACATATTAAAGAAAGTTTCCATACGTGTGACCGTTTCTTCGCGGATGTCACATTTTTCATAAACGGCAAGCATGCGGTCTATTTTTTTCTCATCATTCTGTTCCTGCATGATACTGAAAATCTCTTCGCGTTCTTCTTTGCCGGCCTTTTTCAAAGCCATGCATAAAAGGTATGTTTTTTTATTCTGAAGGATATCGCCTCCGATTTTTTTTCCGAAAGTTTTTTGATCACTAAAAGAATCGAGGTAGTCGTCTTTAATTTGAAAGGCAAGACCCAGATTGATCCCAAAATTATAAATTTTAGCAAGGTCTTCGGTGGATGCGCCGCCGATCATGGCGCCGAGTTTTAGAGATACCGCTAGCAAAACAGATGTTTTCAAACGGCTCATTTCCAGATAATCATCAACAGAAACTTCGGCCAGTTCTTCAAAATCTACATCCATCTGTTCTCCTTTAATGACTTCCATGGCAGTTTGCTGAAATACCTGGTTAAGCTCGAAATTATTACAAGATGATGCTGCTCTGCCAATCAAACGTTGAGCATGGATCAACATGGCATCGCCGGTAAGAATGGCTTTGTTGGTCCCGAATTTTTTATGAACCGTGGATTCATTGCGCCGGATGTCAGCTTTGTCAATAATATCATCGTGGACGAGCGAAAAATTGTGATAAATCTCTACTGCGCTAGCAGCGTCTAACGCCTGTTCAGGATTTCCTCTAAAAGCTTCGCAGGCTGTCAGCAAAAGAACGGGCCTCAGTCGTTTTGCTTTCATGCGCATAATCTGCATGGCTGATTGCAAAAGTACTTCAGGAAACTCATCAAAAGCTTTCTCGAATAAATACGTTTCAAAAATAGATTTTAAGGCTGATGCCGAATGTTTTGTTTGTTGATTAATTTCCATCTGATCTTTTATAATTTTTGTACTGCATAAACCGGGTGTCCATTCAAAATATTTTTTGCTTTCTCCCACTGGCGCGTAAAGCCCAGAATCATTCCACCGCCACCCGATCCACATAATTTTAAATAATAATCATCATTTTCCTGGCCCTGTCTCCAAATCGATTCAAATCCTTTGGGTATTAAGGGTGTCAGAAGATTCAGCGTCAGGGAAGAGAGGCTTTTTATATTTTCAAAAAGTACTTCCTTTTCTCCATCTATCCATCTGTGAATGCAATGATTATTAGCCGGAATAAGCTCTTTCTGAACCAGATTCAGAAAATCCGGCTGTTTGCACCAAGTAGCGAAATCTTGCACCATCTTCCGGGTTTCTCCCTGCTGTCCGCTGTCTAAAAGAAATACAGCTCCATGTCCGTCCAGTTGGAAAGTCTTCTGCGAAACCAACGAAAGGCCACCGTCTTGATTGATTGTAATAGGTTTTTGCAGATAACAGATCATCGGATCCAGACCTGAACTTTTCCCATGAAAACAGGATTCCATTTCAGAAAAAAGTTGCTTTAAATCTTTCAGGTCATCTGTTGCAGTAGTTTCTTGGGAGATTTTGTTTCTCCCATAGCGTGCATAAACGGCTGCTACAAGTGAACCGGAACTTCCCAACCCGTAACCCAGCGGAATATTGGTGTTATAAACCAGTCCGTTTTCAATATCTTTTTCAAACGCAACTACATCCAGCGGAAGCTGATGCAGCTCTTTCAGGTATTTTGAAAATCTGCGCAAATGACTTACGGAGCCCAAACTGTTTGCCTGTGTTGGAGAAAAGGATAAATATCCGAAACGTTCAAAATAAGGGATACTTAATGCCTGCGAGCCATACATTAAGGTGTGTTCGCCAAACAAAAGTATTTTTGCGTAGAATTTTTCCTCTTTTAGCATGTTCACATCAATTTCTTTGGGCCCGGACCTATCTCATCATCTATAAAACCATTTTCACCAAGATATGGTTTGATGTCATTTCTGACAAACTTATTCACCTGATTCCTGTTAGATTTGGGATACAGTAAGTGCACATTGGGGCCAGCATCCAAAGTAAAACACACCGGGACTCCGGTTTCCCTGCGGTAAGCTCTGATTTCTTCTATTATATTGAGAGTCTGAGGTTTCATAAGGATAAAAGAAGGTTGGGAGGCCATCATCATAGCATGTAATGTAAGTGCCTCAGATTCCGTTATCCGGATAAATTCATCAATATCTCCGGCTTTTAGAACTTTCACCAAACGTTTTGCGTTTTGTTTGGCTTGTGAAAACCGGTCCTTGGCAAACGGGTTGTTTTTCATTAGATCGTGCCCAATGCGACTTGACACTTTTTTGGTTCCTGTTTCGACCAGTAAAATACTATCCTGATAATTCAAGAAATCGGAATGAATATAATTTTTGATGGGAACACCAAACAGATCAGATGTACCTTCCATTCCTTCAATGGCTCCCCACGCGACCCATCCTCCAAAGACCGATCTGGAAGCGCTTCCTGAACCCATGCGCGCAACAAATGATGCTTTTTGAAAAAAATCTTCCAGGCGGGTTAGCCGGTTAAAGCAGTATCGTTCAATATCGCATAAAATTAGGGCTAAAGCACTCATTCCTGAAGCTGAAGAAGCGATTCCGGCAGAATGCGGAAAAGTATTATTGGAGTGAATTTCGAAATCAAGTTGTTCAATGAAAGGAAAAATTTTAGTCAGGCTTTTAAAGTAGGAAATGATCTTTTTTTTAAAATCAGGTTGGGGAGTGTTGTTTAACAAGAATCTGACTTTAAAATTTTTTCCAGTGGCAGGTCGAAACAAAACTCTTGTTTTGGAATAAGACCGGTTCAATGAAAAGCTAATCGAAGGATTGCTGGGAATTTGAAAGCCTTTTTTCCCCCAATATTTTACCACTGCAATATTGGAAGGGCTTTGCCAGACAATTTCCCCACTACAGTCCTGGTTTTTGAATTTCAATCCTGGTTTATCATATAGCATGTCAGTCAAGCATTTCCCGGACGTTTTTCAGACCGGTGGTTAATAGGGGCAAAATTAGAAAAAATAACAGGCATTAAAAACTTGTCATGTTTCCGTGCCGGATTTTTTTGGCATTCATTTTGATTAAACTATTTTCACAGAGAAATCAGATAAAATTTATATCATGGAAAAAACCAAATGCTTGATTATAGGAGCAGGCCCGGCTGGGTATACTGCTGCCATTTACGCATCGCGTGCAGATTTAAAACCCGTTTTGTATCAGGGAATGGAACCGGGCGGACAGTTGACCACCACTACCGAAGTAGATAACTTTCCGGGCTATCCCGAAGGAATTGACGGGCCTAAAATGATGGAAGACCTGCAAAAGCAGGCAGAACGTTTTGGCGCAGATATCCGCTGGGGTGTTGTAACTGAATTGGATACTACCGAACACCCTTTTAAAGTAAAAGTAGATGACGGGACGGAATTATTGGCAGAGACTGTCATAATAGCTACCGGCGCTACTGCAAAATACATCGGACTGGAATCGGAAGAAAAATTCAAAGGCGGCGGTGTTTCGGCATGCGCCACCTGCGACGGCTTTTTCTATAAAGGTAAAGATGTGGCAGTAATCGGAGGCGGAGATACTGCAGCAGAAGAAGCTACTTATCTGGCCAATCTCTGTCGAAAAGTTTACCTGATCCATCGTCGCGATGAACTAAGGGCTTCCAAGGCCATGCAAAACAAGGTATTCAACGCTCCCAATATCGAAGTTTTGTGGAATCATGAAGTGAAAGAGATTGTAGGAACTGAGCAGGGATTTACCAAAGCTTTGGATGGTGCTATTCTGGTGAATAACAAAACCGGTGGAGAAAAGAAAATCGATATTGAAGGCTTTTTTGTTGCCATCGGCCACAAACCCAATACCGAGATTTTTGTCGGGAAACTGGAAATGGATAAAACCGGTTACCTGAAAACCAAAGCCGATTCAACGGCAACCAGCATTCCGGGTATTTTTGCTGCCGGCGACGTACAGGACAAACATTTTCGCCAGGCCATCACGGCTGCCGGAACTGGCTGTATGGCTGCTATCGAAGCCGAGCGCTTCTTGTCGTAAACCCCTGATAATCTCATAATAAAACTTCCTTCCGGCACAGGCTGAAGGAAGTTTTTTTGTGTCTGTTCCTACCGTTTATAAAGATTGAAGTCTTTTTTTATTACCTTGCAACAAGTTAATTAGACATTGAAATCCCACGAGAATCTTATTTTTCCATGTGATTTTTTAAAAATTGAATAAACCGGAAATGGAATTCCACTTTTTGTTATTAACCATAAAAATAGATCCCCTATGAAAAAATCATTGAAAGCTCTGATCCTTTTATTATCGATAGGTTTATTTTTTACTTCCTGCCATCGTAATAATCCACAACCCAAACCTCAACCAAACCAGTTTACTTATAAGGGTAATGACTACGAGTTGTCGTCTTTATATGTGATGGAATATCAGGGTCAAAACAGTACCGGTGGTTATGATTTCGATCTTGCATTTTTCTCTCCGGGATTTACTGTGTATGAAGGTAAAAATGATATAGATTCCATAACAGGTTCAGGTCCAGTTATGGTTATCGAACTTTCTTCAAAGACTCAGAATTTCCCTTCCCCCCGAACTTACCATGTGGTTACCAACTCCTCATCAGGTGATCAGACTGGAACAATATCTTTTGGCGATATGTATTTGGATTATGATGCAGCTACGGATGATGGTACGGATTATTTGATTGACGGAGGGACTATGGACATTTCAGGTTCAATGAGTTATGTTGAGATTAAATTTAGTTTGGTGGATGAAAATGGTAATGCTGTTACCGGATATTATAAGGGAGCTGTAAAAAGAAAATATTATTCAACTGAAAAGTCTCTTAAGGTTGTTAATAAATATCAGAAAAATAAAGCCTTACGCTTTGTCGTTGACCACAGATAATATAAATCAAATTTCAGTGTTTTAGCCAGTTTGTTTGTTGTGCCGGGCCTTCATATGTGCATTCTTAGCGGAATGCTTGTGTGTAAGATGACTTGTGCCGTTAACAAATGGTCCAAGTCTGCCACCCACTAACCATCACAAAGATTTGAATCGGGTTAGGCTTTAGTTGACGCCTGATTCTCAGCCCATGAATTCATTCATGGACATTCTTACCATAAAACCGAAAATCAGTTATTTCTCACAATCAAAACCGGAATCTTCACTTTATGCCGCACCGATTCAATAGTAGTTCCGAAAACCAGGTCTTTAAACCAGCCGTGACCGTGGGCGCCCATTACTAACAATTGCGCATTAAATTCTTCTGCCATTTTGGGAATCAATATCTTAGGATTTCCATACCCAACTTTTAATTGAATTTGAAATCCCTGTTTCCGCATAGATTCTGCATAGTTTTCCAGGCGTTGTTCATCACTCACTGATTCGAGATCTTCGGTTTCGTCACCAAATACCAGGGCTGCAGCACTTTCCACAACATGAACAAACAGATATTCTGAATCTTTTTGAGCCAGGGATAACGCATGCTGGATGACTCCGTTATCAGTTTTGGAAAAGTCTAGTGCCACCAGAATTTTCTGATACAGCGGTTTACTCAATTCTTTAGCAGTGGCAATTGCAGGATGGATGTGTCCAGCTTCTTTGCTTTTGACCTGCTTTATCAGCGGAATGACAGTCAGATAAAAAAGAATGATAATTAGTACGATAGCAATCGGTACGACAAAAATCTCAATAACCCAGGGATGTGTTGCTGTGGAAATCCAAATGTGGAGTTCTTCAAAAACCAGTTTCACATTTAATACAACAATGATAAGTGCCACTAGCCATGAAAGAAATTTCATGAAAGGCTTGATGGCAAATTTGCCCATGGATTTTTTATCGCTAACAAAATGGATTAGTGGTATCACGGCAAATCCAAGTTGAAGACTTAGTACTACCTGGCTCAAAACCAGCAATTTTCCTGTATATGATTCACCAAAATAGGCCAAAACAAAAATGGCGGGAATGATTGCCAACGAACGGGTGATCATCCTTCGTGCCCATGGCTGGATTCGAAAATTAATAAAACCTTCCATTACAATTTGTCCTGCCAGCGTCCCCGTAAGGGTAGAACTTTGTCCCGCTGCTATAAGAGCTACGGCAAAAAGAATAGCAGCCCATTTGGTACCTAATAATGGTTCCAGAAATTTGTAGGCATCCTGAATCTCAGAAACGTTGAACATGCCCGCTTTGTAAAAAGTGGCAGCTGCCAGAATCAAGATGGCAGCATTCACAAAAAATGCCATGTTCAGCGCCACGGCCGAATCAAAAAAGTTGAAACGTAATGCTTCCCCGACTTTGATCCGGGTGCGCTTAAATTTTCTTGTTTGCACCAGTGATGAGTGGAGGTAAAGGTTGTGTGGCATTACCGTAGCACCGATGATGCCAATGGCGATGTATAAAGCCGTGTTGTTGGGAAGGGAAGGTATAAAGCCTTTTGCAACTTCTGAGATCACGGGATGTGCGAAAAACATCTCAATAAAGAATGCCAGTCCGATCACCCCGACCAACGCCAGGATGAATGCTTCCATCTTCCGCATTCCTTTGTTTATCAGAAATAATAAAATCAGTGTATCGGAAAAAGTGAGTAAAATGCCCCACAACAATGGAATATGGAATAGCAACTGAAGTCCTATGGCCATACCGACCACTTCGGCCAGGTCGGTGGCGATGATGGCGATCTCGGCCAATATGTAAAGAATAAAGTTTACAGATTTCGGGTAGGTTTCACGGCAGGCTTGTGCCAAATCCCTGCCACGGACTATCCCTAACCTGATACTGAGGCTTTGAAGCAAAACTGCCATCAGGTTCGACATGAGCAGCACCCAGATCAGTTGATAACCAAACTGGCTTCCGCCAGCAATATCCGTTGCCCAGTTTCCGGGATCCATATAACCTACACTGATCAGGTAAGCGGGCCCCATGAAGGCAAACAGTTTTCTTGCGATCCCCTGCTTCGTGGTAGTGTCTATAGAGGCATTTACCTCTTCGAGAGAATGCGTTGGTTTGTCATTGTTCATAGCGTTTAACCATTATGTTTTGGGTAGTTTCTTTCGATAAAAAATAGGATTTCCCCTTAACCAGAATCTCCATAGAAAGGTCATAATCTTCAATTTTATTCACCAAAAATTCAGAACCTATTCGAAGTTCAAGTTTATTCAAATAGAGTAAAAAAGTATCAGTGGGCTCAACAACTCCTTCCAGGATGTACTTTTCTCCAGGTACAGCTTTGGAAAGATTTAAAAGATGGGAAATATGAAACTTCCCGTCGCGTCCGGGAATTGGTTCACCATGCGGATCAGTTTTAGGGAAACCCAGAAAAGCATCCAGGCGTTCCACCAGATTTTCAGATTGGATGTGTTCAAGCTGATGGGCAATTTCGTGCACTTCTTCCCAACCAAATTTTAACCGGCTCACTAAAAATGTTTCCCATAACCGATGTTTTCTAACAAGCTCCAGCGCAGATTTTTTCCCTGCACCCGTCAGGTTCACTCCTTGATATTTTTCATAGGCCACTATTCCTTTCTCTTGCAGCTTTTTAATCATATCGGTTACGGAAGACGCTTTGGTTTGCAGCCTTTCAGCAATAGCATTGGTTAGAATTTTTCCCTTTCCGGTTTCTTCCAAAAGGAAAATAGTCTTAATATAATTTTCTTCCGATTGAGTCATAAGGAATTTTTTGCAAATGTAAATTAATTTTTAGATTTATCTAAAAATATTTTTCAATTTATGAAAATGATAATACTATTCCCGAATATATATATTTGGCGATGCAATGAGTTGGAATAGACCCGATTTCACTAATTGTTGAAATCGTAAAGAAAATATTTTTCAAAACTTCATCGCTTCACGGACTGCATTTTATATATTTGCTGCGGTAAGCCTTTAATCTCGACGCAATGATATATTTTTATTCCAACGACAAGGTGCATTACTTTCTGGTTGATGCGCCGGATTCACTCGCCCTTTCAGATCATCAGAAATTATCCTGGCTCTTTAACGACACCAAATTGTGTTCTAATAAGGAAGTAGAAGGTTATTTTGTAGGACCCAGAAAGGAAATGATAACTCCCTGGAGCACAAATGCCGTCGAAATTACACAGAACATGGGTATTTCGGGCATTGTCAGGATTGAGGAATTTTATAAAAAGGATAACTCCTTTACTGACTATGATCCGATGCTTCAACAATTGTATAGCGGATTAGGTCAGGATACATTTATTATTACGCATGAGGCTGAACCCATCCTTTATGTTGAAGATATTGATTCATATAACAAAGAACAAAGTTTGGCGCTCAGCCCGGAGGAAGTTGAATACCTGGGGCAGGTGAGCCAAAAAATTGGCAGAAAGCTGACTGATTCGGAGATATATGGTTTTGCCCAAATAAATTCGGAACATTGCCGCCATAAAATTTTCAACGGAACTTTTATTATCAACGGTAAGGAGATGCCTAATTCTTTATTCGCGTTGATCAAAAAAACATCAAAAGCATCGCCGCGTTACCTGGTTTCTGCTTACAAAGACAATGTTGCTTTTGTTATGGGCCCCCAGATTGATCAGTTCGCTCCTACTGAGGGAGATAAAGCAGCATTTTTCGAAGTTCGCAAGATTAATTCAGTCCTTTCTCTGAAGGCTGAAACTCATAATTTCCCTACAACCGTGGAACCTTTCAACGGTGCTGCTACTGGCAGTGGTGGTGAGATCCGCGACCGTATGGCTGGTGGCCGGGGAAGCATTCCTTTGGCAGGCACTGCCGTTTATATGACTTCTTATTCGCGCCTGGGTACAGGCCATAGCTGGGAAAACAAAATCGCCAAACGTAAATGGCTGTATCATACACCTTCCGAAATTCTTATCAAAGCCTCCAACGGGGTTTCAGATTTTGGTAATAAATTCGGCCAACCACTGATCAACGGAAGCCTTTTCACTTTTGAACATCAGGAAGCGGACAAGCTTTTTGCTTATGATAAAGTTGTTATGCTTGCCGGTGGCGTGGGTTATGCAAATGCCAGGGATGCAGAAAAGGCAATTCCTGAAGAAGGTGATTTGATCGTTGTGCTCGGAGGAGACAATTACCGTATCGGAATGGGTGGCGGTGCCGTTTCATCAGTGGACACAGGGGAATACAGCCAGGGAACGGAGCTCAATGCGGTTCAGCGTTCAAATCCTGAAATGCAAAAAAGAACGGCCAATGCTATTCGCGCTTGTATCGAATCGCAAACAAATCCTATTATTTCCATTCACGACCATGGCGCTGGCGGCCATCTGAATTGTCTTTCGGAATTGGTAGAAGATTCTGGGGCGGTCATTGATATTAAAAAACTTCCTGTAGGCGACCCGACCTTGTCATTCAAAGAAATTCTGGGTAACGAATCGCAGGAGCGAATGGGAATGGTCATCAAGGGGAAAGACCTGGAACTAGTTTCTCAAATTGCTTCCCGCGAAAGAGCACCCATTTACAAAGTAGGAACCGTGAAATCAGATCAACGCCTTGTGGTTAAAGGAGATGAAAAAGAACTTCCTGTTGATCTGAACCTTGAATACCTTTTCGGGAAACCGCCCAAAACGGTTCTCACTGATCAAAGTCAGGCTATTCATTTCTCTGATCTTGAGTATGATAATTCAAATTTTGAGACTTATTTAAATAGTGTTCTGCATCTTGAAGCTGTTGCCTGCAAAGACTGGCTCACAAACAAAGTCGACCGCTCGGTTGGAGGGCGTGTAGCTATGCAACAGTGCACGGGGCCGTTACAATTGCCGTTGAATAATTTGGGAATTATGGCATTAGATTATAATGGTGAAAAAGGGATTGCCACGGCATTAGGACATGCACCTTCAGCGGCACTGGTTGATCCTGAAAAAGGCTCCAGACTTGCTGTTGTTGAGTCGTTGACCAATTTGGTGTGGGCCCCGATTGAAAATGGATTGTCAGGAGTTTCTTTAAGTGCAAACTGGATGTGGCCGGCAAAAAATTCTGGCGAGAACGATCGCCTTTATCGTGCTGTTAAGGCCTTAAGCGATTTTTCTGTGGCACTGGGAATTCCTGTTCCAACAGGAAAAGATTCGCTTTCGATGACTCAAAAATATCCCGATGGACAGGAAGTATATGCTCCGGGAACAGTCATTGTTTCGGCAGTGGGAGGGGTTACTGATATTAAAAGAGCAGTGACGCCTTATATCAAACCGGTGAAAAAGTCTAGATTGATTTATGTTGATTTTTCAAATTCACCTTTTGCACTCGGAGGTAGCAGTTTTGCTCAGGTTCTTGGTAAAGTAGGAAGCGAATGCCCTGATGTCAAGGATGCTGATTATGTGAGAAATGTTTTTAATACAATACAACATCTTATTCAGGAAGGGCACATTTTGGCAGGCCATGATGTTTCGGCTGGTGGACTTGCTACGACGCTGCTTGAGATGAATTTCCCAAATATTGATCACGGTATGAGGCTAAGGCTGGACAGTTTTAAAGAGAAAGACTTTATGAAACTCATGTTCAGCGAAAAATCGGCAGTTGTCATTCAGATTAAAAATAAAAAATTGGTCAAAACCATACTTTCCCATGCTGGAATAAGCTATAAGATGTTGGGAAGAGTTGTAAAAAGGCACTGGGTTACTATCCGTCATCAAAAGAAAAAAACGCGTCTCGACATTAACCGTTTTCGTGATGTCTGGCGTGAGACTTCGTATTTGCTTGATGCAAAACAAACTGCCGGACAACTTGCTCATGAACGTTTCCAAAATTATAAGCGTCAGGATTTATATTTTCAGTTTAACCAAAGTTTTTCCGGAAGTAAAGATACCTTTAGGATTCGCGATAGATCTAAAAAAATTAAACGCATTAAGGCTGCCATTATCCGTGAAAAAGGAGTTAACGGCGACAGAGAAATGGCTTACGCTTTGTATTTGGCAGGTTTTGATGTGAAAGATATCCACATGACAGATCTTATTTCCGGTAGGGAAGATTTGACGGATGTTGGTTTTATAACTTTTGTTGGCGGATTTTCAAACTCCGATGTTTTGGGATCTGCAAAAGGTTGGGCCGGTGCATTTTTGTACAACCCAAAAGCAAAAAAAGCGTTGGATAATTTCTACAAAAGAAAAGATACCCTAAGCCTGGGAGTTTGCAATGGATGCCAGCTTATGACAGAATTGAATCTGATATATCAGGATCATCCTGAAAAACCTGTCATGTTGCACAACGATTCACGAAAATTTGAATCGGCGTTTGTGAATATCAACATTCATGAAAACAATTCTGTAATGCTAAAAAGTCTTGCGGGAAGCCGCTTGGGAGTTTGGGTTGCACATGGAGAAGGAAAATTCAGCTTTCCGTATTTCAGAGATAAATATCAGATTCCTGTTTCATATAGTTATGAACGCTATCCCGGCAATCCTAACGGTTCCGATTGGGCCACGGCAGCCATCTGTTCAAACAATGGACGCCATCTTGCCATGATGCCCCATCTGGAACGCGCCATTTTCCCCTGGCAATGGGCAAGTTACCCTGAAAACAGACAAAATGACGAGGTTAGCCCATGGATTGAAGCGTTTGTAAATGCAAAAAACTGGCTTGAGACACATTGAAATATATAAATAAGTAACTTTTTCTTCTGCTTGAAATACTTCATTGATCATTAATAGTATTGATAATCAATTACTTGAAATAGTCACCGTCTCAAATATTCAAAAAACTATTTATTTTTATGGAAAAAATGAGTTTGGGAATAATTTTTTTTAAATTAGCTCAATATTAACCAAAAAATATTACTATGAGAAAAATTACGATTTTATTCCTAAGCATGTTGTTGATGGTCAACTTCGCTTATGCTGGAGGATTGATCACTAATACGAACCAAAGTGCTGCCTGGTCCAGGATGTTGGTTCGCGATGCATCTACAAGTATTGATGCCGTGTATTTCAACCCGGCTGGCCTTACTAAATTGGCCGATGGGTTTTACATATCATTGAGCAGTCAAAGTATTTTTCAGACCCAAACTCTCGATGCAATTCCCGGATTAAACAGGACTGAATATGTTGGAAAAGTTACTGCTCCTGTTTTTCCGGACTTTTATATGGCTTATAAAACCGGAAAGTGGGCATTTTCATTCGGTTTTAATGTCGTCGGTGGGGGCGGTGGTGCCGAATTTAAAAACGGCATTCCTATGGATGAGGCCCCTATTGCCGTGTTGGTTCCTCAGTTTGCAAGTTTGGGCGTTACCGGATATTCCGTTGATGCTTATTTGAAAGGTACATCAATGTACTTTGGAATTCAGGCTGGTATTTCTTACGCCATTACACCCAATATTTCGTTTTATGTTGGCGGACGTTACAATATTGCTCGCAATTCTTATACCGGATACCTGAAAAACATTAGCTTTACAACTGCAAACGGTACAGTTCGGGCTAATGCTTTTATGAAGGGAGTTGGCGATCAGTTCACATTCGGGGCTGCTGGCCTTACTACTTTAGCTAGTTCTCCAGCCAGTGGTTATACTCTGGATCAATTGGTACAAGGCGGTTATCTGAGTGCCACTGATGCAGCTAACCTTGAGGCAGGCCTGAGTTTCTTAGGAGCTACGGCTAGTCAGATTAGTACGTTGTCAGTTTCTGATCTTAATACTAATTTTGGTTCCGGATTTACGGCTGTTGCTCAACAAATGTATGCAGGTGCTACTTTAGTGGCTGATCAAAACTTAGATGTCAAACAAAAAGGAACCGGTTTTACTCCGATTATCGGGGCCAACTTCTCATTCCTGAATGATAATTTGGATATCGGAATTAAATATGAATTCAAAACAAACATGACACTAACAAATACAACACCGGCAGGAGAAGGTTTTGCAATTGGATTGAATCCTGATGGTAGTACTATTGAAATGTTCCCAAATGGTGGTAAAACAAATGCCGACATTCCCTCTTATTTATCAGTCGGTATAAGATATAATGTGAGTAAAGTGGTTAGCCTGCAAGGCGGATATCATCTGTATGGCGACCGTGGAACGGGTTGGACTAATGTTAAAGATAATGTTGGAAATGATTATCAGGAATATGGTCTTGGAGCAGAATTTAATGTAACATCAAAATTACTTTTGAGCGCCGGATATCTATATTCCAAATCTGGTGTTAATCAGAGTTATCAGAGCGATTTAAGTTATAGCCTTACTGCAGGTACAGTTGGCCTTGGTGGTGCATATAAGATCAGCGACAAAGTTACTTTGCAATTAGGTGGATATTTAGTTTCATATAAACCCAAAACATATTCTGAAACTACAAGTTCAGGAAAGTCACAGGTTTCTTATAGTGAAACCTATAAGAAATCAACCTGGGCAATTGCTGCCGGGCTTGACTTTAGTTTTGGCAAGAAACATAAAAAATAATATCTAATAAGATATTTCAAAAGGCCACGAAATTAATATTTCGTGGCCTTTTTTGTGAGCTTTTGTGACTTTGATCTGTTTCATTTTTTTACTTTTGCCGTTTATTTTTAATAGCAATAGAAAAAGATGGCTCTTCAAAAATATATATTCATAATGATTTTTTGGCTTATCAGCTTGGCTTCTTATGGCCAGACTGATACAGTAAATCTTGCAGAAGTAAGAGTTTCATCTTTGGGAAATGAGACCATTTTTAAAGGAACCACCCAATTTGTCCAGATCATTCCCAGCAAAACACTTTCAGAGGCGCCGGTCACCAATTTTGGTGATATCCTTCAGCAATTAGGCGGATTTGATCTTCGCCAGCGTGGCGTTTTTGGAATGCAGGCCGATCTGAGTATCCGTGGAGGCTCCTTCGACCAAAACCTGATCATGATCAATGGGATTCCTGTGAACGATCCCCAAACGGGTCATAACAATCTTGATCTGGCACTTACGCCCGGAGATATTTCAAAAATAGAAGTCGTCCAGGGACCATCAGGAAGATGGTTTGGTCCCAATGCCTTTTCTGGAGCGATCAATATTATCACTAAAAAATCTGTTGGAAACAGTTTGGATTTTAACCTGTCCGGCGGCCAGTATGGTTTGTTTTCAGCTTTTCTTGCAGGAAACTACCGAACCGGAAAAATTCAAAATCATACATCTGTCATGATTCGCCGTTCCGACGGATATCGCTGGGATACAGATTTTAAGAATTATGGATTTTATCATCAGTCAGCGTATAAGCACAACAGTACGTCCGCGATGCTACAACTTGCATATCAGGACCGGGCTTATGGGGCTTATGGGTTTTATACGGCACAATATCCCGATCAATTTGAACACACCAGAAGTCTCTTTTTCAGTCTGAACCTGAATACAGGAAAAAAAGTACGGTTTCACGGCCAGCTTTCCTGGAAGCGGCTTTTTGATCGTTTTGAATTGTTCCGGCAAGGGAAAGGTTGGTTTGAAAAACAAGGCGATTGGTATGTAATGGGCGCTGACAGTGCCGGATATAGGACATCTTACGGTTTCTTTCCATACACGGGCCCGAATTTTCATCGTACGGATGTTTTGAATGCTGATTTCGGGCTTCATTTTGATTCAAAACTGGGTAAAAGTTCTGCAGGGTTTTCTGTTTCAAACGAACGTATTTTAAGCAACGTTTTGGGATCACCTATGCCAGATACTATCTATTCATCGATAATGAAAGGAGGCTATTATGATCATTATGCCAACCGGACTAATTTCAATCTGAATTTCAATCAATATTATACAAAGAACAACTTTTCTGTTTCATTGGGAACAGGTGTTTATTATAATCAACGCTATGGTACATTGTGGTCGCCCGGACTGGACTTGGGATATTTCATTACTGAGAGCCTGAAGTCATTTGTCTCCGTAAATCAGTCAATTCGTATTCCTACTTTTACTGAATTGTATTATAACGTCCCCGGCTACACACCTAATCCTGATCTAAAGCCGGAAAAAGTACTGGGAATAGAAGCGGGGCTCAAATATTTTAGAAAAAACATTGTGACTACTGTTTCTGTTTTTGACCGGATGGGACGCAACATTATCGATTGGATG
>VAPK010798244.1_pt1 | contig 19015 bp, 26 predicted proteins | sample 3395031 | NCBI WGS metagenome assembly VAPK01 (sample SAMN08290443, study PRJNA428436) | hydrothermal vent metagenome | isolation source: Deep-sea hydrothermal vent chimney 1 | place: Pacific Ocean: Juan De Fuca Ridge
CAGGTAGCCCATAAAGCGCAAACCCATTATCCCCATACCGATGTACTATATCTTTCTCCGAAACCGAAGGCAAATTCACAATATCAATCGCTCCAAACGGACACCGCTTCACACAAATCGCACACCCAACACAAGTATGCTCATCAATTCTAGACTTATTTTCAATCACAATACAACTATCCGCCTCCTGCTTTTCAACCGGACAATATTTCTTACACTCACGCCCACATATTGTAGGCTTACATTTCTCCTTATGAACAATCGCTAACTTCATAAAAATACACAACAAATTAGGGTTTTAAATTAATCGCTTACCAAAATACTAAAAACACCAAATCCAACAAAACAATATGACAATCCAATTTTGCCCCACCTGTAAAAACATACTAATAACAATAACAAAAGATTCCAAACAATACATAATCTGCAAAAAATGCCAAACCCAAGAGCCACAAACCAAAACAGAATCAACCATAATAACAGAAAAAATAACAAAACAACAAATAGGAAAAGGAGCAGCCGAAAAAGATTCTTCAGGACATGACTTCAAATGCAAAAAATGCGACAACACAAAATGCAAACTAATTGATTTAGGAATGATGTTCGGCGACGAAGACTGGATATATTTATTACAATGCACAAAATGCAATTACTCAGAACGAGTCGGAGATTGGTGTTAATTTAAACATCAAGCAAAACAACATCCATTAATTAATTCAGGATTAAGTCCTCTTTTTATTAACATTTACGTCCACACTCAGGACAAAACTTCTCTCCTCCCTCTAAAACCCAATTACACTCAGAACATCTTAAGATTTCTTTCTTCTTTTCAATAATAGCTTCATAATCACTTCTCCCAGACAAAACCTTCCCCATAATTTTACGAATCTTAGCCTGCTCTCCCTCTTCTTCTTGATACCTAGTCAAATCAAATCCTTCCACAACACAAAATATAAAACTCTACTTTTAAGTTTTATCTATTCTCTTTCCTAACAACCTTATATTTTCTATCAAACCGTTTCTGTCGCCTCAATGAAATAACTCCCTCAACAGTCAACCCAACGCCAGCCATAAACCAAAACCAATCACTATCAATCTTAAACCCTAAAAACAACTTAGCCAAAACACCCGAAACCATCACAATACCCATTAAGATAACTAAAATAAAATTTCCGTACTTTCTATCCATAATAATAAAAAGACCATATATTTTATAAATATTACTAAATTCCTTTTCCTATGGCACAAAAATGCAAACTCTGCAAGAAAGATATAACCACAACCTTCCTAGATAAAATAAACGGAACAATCATAAAAACGGGAGAAGGAGAAAACTCAAAGACTTATTATATTTGCTCATCTTGTCAAAAAAAACACGGAGATAAACTAAGAGAGAAGTTATCCACCTAAAGCCTACGGCCGGGATCAAACCGACGACCTCATCATTACGAGTGATGCGCTCTATCAACTGAGCTACATAGGCACAATGAATAAACAATAAAATTCATTAATAAATCTTAAGCTCACCAACAATTTGAATTCTTAGTAGGCTTAAACGAGGCGAAAGGTTGCGACGCGTACAATCGTACGCAAGTGTTCTTTCAACGAAGTATAAGCCACTAAGAATTCAAATTAACCCTTTTCAGGCGTAAGGCATTGAGCAACACACTAATCGAACTCATACTCATAGCCCCAGCAGCAATCATAGGACTAAGCAAAATCCCAAAAAAAGGATACAAAATCCCAGCAGCAACAGGAATCCCTAAAATATTATATCCAAAAGAAAAACTCAAATTCTGTTTAATATTTCTCATCGTAGCCCGACTAAGCTTTAAAGCAACCACCACATCCAACAAATCACTCTTAACCAAAATAATATCCGCACTCTCAAGAGCAACATCAGTCCCAGCACCAATAGCAATTCCCACATCAGCCTGAGTCAAAGCAGGAGCATCATTTACACCATCCCCAACCATAGCAACCTTTTTACCATTCTTTTGAAGCTTCTTAACATGATTAGCCTTATCCTTAGGCAAAACCTCCGCAAAAACATGATTCCCATCCAACCCAACCTTCTTAGCAATAGCATTAGCAGTTCTCTCGTTATCTCCAGTAATCATATAAACATCAACCCCCATCTCTCTCAACTCACCAACAACCGCCTCAGAATTCTTCCGAATAACATCAGCAACACCAACAGCCCCAACCAAAAACCCATCCTCCGAAAGTAAAATAACCGTACTCCCCTCCCTCTCTAATTTATTGACTCTAGTAACAAATAATTTATCTACTCTAACTCCATTCTCTCTCATCAACAACATATTTCCAAGAAAAATATTCTTTCCCTTAATTCTCCCTTCAATCCCCCTGCCAGGATTATCTCTAAACTTAGAAACCGAAACCAAACCAACCTTCCTCTCATCCGCATATTCAACCACAGCCTGAGCCAAAGGATGATGGGAACCCTTCTCCATAGAAGCAGCAAGAACCAAAATCTCATCCTTACTTTTTTCAGAAAAACTCATAACCTCACTCACCTCAGGTTCACCCTTAGTAATAGTTCCAGTCTTATCAAGAATAATACTATTCACCTTATGTGCAACCTCCAAAGCCTCAGCACTCTTAATTAAAACATGATTTTCCGCACCCAAACCAGTCCCAACCATAATAGAAGTAGGAGTTGCAAGACCCAACGCACACGGACAGGCAATAATAAGAACACTAATAAGAACACTAAAAGCAAATAAAAAACCTAAAGAAGAAAGAAAATACCATCCAAAAAAACTCAATGTAGCAATCGCAATAACAACCCAAACAAAATAGCCAGAAATAATATCAGCCAAACGAGCAATCGGAGCCTTTGACCCCTGTGCATCCTGAATCAATTTCACAATTTGAGCCAAAGCAGTATCTTTACCAACCTTCGTAGCCCTAAAAGTCAAAACACCATTCTTATTAATAGTCCCACCAATCACATCCATCCCCTTCACCTTCTCAATCGGAATACTCTCCCCAGTAATCATACTCTCATCAACACTAGAAACCCCCTTAACAACAACACCATCAACAGCAACCGCCTGACCAGGCTTAACAACAATCAAATCTCCAACAACCAACTCACTCAAAGAAACAACAACCTCTTTACCCTTCCGAACAACAATAGTACTTTTAGGAGCAAGCCCCATCAACTTCCGAATAGCCTCCGAAGTCTTCCCACTCGTCATCGCCTCAAGATACTTGCCCAACAAAATTAGTGCAATAATAACACCAGCTGTCTCAAAATACAAACTCTTAACAAATTCAACATTCCCCTGAGAAATCATATAAACCGCATACACTCCATAAATATACGCCGCACCAGTTCCAAGTCCAATCAGACTATCCATATTGGGAGTCCCTCTAATTAAATTTCTAAAACCAACCGTATAAAATCTATAACCCGCAATCAAAACAGGAACAGATAAAATAATCTGAGCCAAAGCAAAACGCATAGGGTAAAATTCGGGACTAAGAAAACCAGGAATTAAACTTAAACTAATCAACTCAGCCATAGCCAAATATAGAATAGGAAGTGAAAACACAACAGCAACTATAAATTTCTTTTTCAAAACACCTAAATTCTTTTCACGTGCCACCTTTTCTTTCTCATAAACATCATCATCTTCCTCAACAACAATTGCCTCATACCCAGCAGCATCAATAGTCTTCTTAATATCAGAAACTCTAACCCCCCCCTTCTTATACTCAACAACAGCAATACCATTAGCAAAACTAGCCTCAACCTTCAAAACTCCATTCAACTTTTCAACAGCACCCTTAACAACCCCAGCACAATGGTCCGAACCCATACCAATAACATTAAATTTAGACGTCTGCACATCCTCATCAATTGCCTCATAGCCCCTATCAGAAACACTCTTAAATAATTCTTTATCTCCAACAATCTTCTCATTAAAATCAACCTGTGCCGTCTTCGTAGCAAAATTAACAACAGCCTTATCGACACCTCTTAATTTAGACAAACCCTTCTCAACATTAACAGCACAACTAGCACAGGTCATTCCTTCAATCTTAAACATTTTCTTAACCATTATTCAAATTCCACTCCCACAACACTATATCCCGCTTCTTCCACAGCCTTTTTTAATTGTTCCTCACTGACACCGTCATCAATATTCATCTTAGCCTCACCACTAGACGCATCAACATTAACATCCTTCGCCCCAATCTTTTCAAACTCAACTTTAACATAACCCCTGCAACTAGAACAACTCATTCCCTCAATCTTAACCGATACATTCTTCACCATCTAAATGCTATCAACAACTCTCTTTAGTTTCTCCTCAACCTTCAAAACAATCTCCCCAAAAGCACCACCATCAACAACTCTCATCATTTCACTAGGCAAAACACTAGAAACAAAAATCTTCCCATTCTCAGAATAAACAATAACATTACAAGGCAACAATAATCCAATCTCTTTATCTTCACTTAAAACTTTATACGCAAAAGAAGGAATACACGCCCCTAAAATAACATAATCCTCAAAATTAACATTCAATTTAGTCCTCATATGTTCACTCACCGCAACCTCACTCATAATTCCAAAACCCTCTTTCACCAATGCCTCTTTAACTTTCTCGACAGCATCCTTAAAATCAAAATCAACACACCTTTTATATCCAATATTCATTTTTTATCTCCCTTAAATTTAATTGAACAACATTCCCCACACTTACACTTCTTCCCCTTCCCAAAATGTCCAAATACATCCTTTACAATACACCAACAAAACCCATCCGCTAAACGAAAAATCTTTTCACGACCCTTCTTCTCAAAAACAACAACACCAGAACTCGTAAGTAGTTTCAACTGATGAGAAACAGCAGAAAGAGTTATCTTCTTCTTCCCAAGCGCCCTATGAACATCTCCAACATTCTTAAGCCCCTCCCCCAAAGATAAAATAATCTTAAGTCTAGTTTCATCAGACAAACTAGAAAAAAACTGCAAAATCTTTTTATTTATTCTAACCATAATAGTTTAGTAATTGTTTAACTATTTAAATGTTACGCAAAATAAAAATAGTGATATAAATATCACCATAATAAAAAACCATAATTATCTTAATCTTTTACACCCAATAATCAAACTCCAAGAATAATTATAATAATTCCCCATAAATACCGCAAACCTCCAAGCCAAGCAAGACCTTCATTAAGAACAACTAATATTCCCAAAAAAAATTCCAGACCAACCAATAGTTTGATGCGTATTATTTATCATTTTATTTAAAACCCCTTACAATATTTCTAAATTTCATTTCATTATTACTTAAAAGTACACTCATTGTCTTATATTCAACAAATTAAAATCTACCTCATCTAAACACATCATCATCAAATATTTATTTATAAGAAAATTATTATCCAAATATAAAAAACTTCATAATAATTTTATATTAATGATATTTTTAATTATTTTTTATATGTCCTCCTCATAATTCCAATTTTCCAACCCTTGAAAATCTCCATTCAATCTCATCCCAACATTTTCATTTTTCTCATAAATCCTAACTTTATATCCAACCTTAGCTGAATTAATAGCGACAACTAATCCAGAAGGACCAACTCCAACAATCGTATATATTTTTGTTATCTCAACTTAATCCTCTTCAACATTAAGGCATTTCCAACAACAATAACAGAACTCGTAGCCATAATCAAAGCAGCAACCTCGGGCTTCAGGCTAATCCCCCAAGGATACAAAACCCCAGCCGCAACAGGAATCGCAACAATATTATAAGCAGTAGCCCAAATAAGATTTTGTTTCATCTTACTCATAGTTTTCTTACTAAGAAAAACAAGATTGGGAATATCTCTAGGGTCATTTTTAACTAAAACAACATCAGCACTCTCAACAGCGACATCAGTGCCAGTGCCAATAGCAACACCAATATCTGCTTGAGTCAAAGCGGGGGCATCATTTACACCATCTCCAACCATCATAACACGATAACCATTAGCTTGCAACTCCCTAATTTTTTCAGCCTTATCCCCAGGCAAAACCTCCGCAAAATAACTATCTAATTTCAAATCTTCAGCAACTGCTTTAGCAACAATTTTATTGTCCCCAGTAAGCATCGCAACCTTAACCCCTAATTTTTTTAAAGCTTCAACCGCCTCATGAGACTCATCTCGAACAACATCAGAAAGTGCAATCAGTCCCTTAATCTCTTTTTTCGTAGCCACATAAACAACCGTCTTACCCTGAGAAGAAAGTCTCTCTAATTTCTTCACAAATTTAGAATAATCCAACTTCAATAATTTTATAAAAGCCTCATTGCCAACATAAACATTCATCCCATCAATAACCGCACTAGCTCCCTTCCCAGAAACAGCAGAAAATTTAACCTGCTTTAAAATCTCAAAATTCATATCTTTAGCCTTCTTAACAATTCCACGAGCAATAACGTGTTCAGAATTAACTTCAAGAGCCGCGGCATTCTTAATAATTTTTTCCTCACTCCAATCCCCCAACGACACAATATCCGAAACACCAAACTCGCCCCGAGTCAAAGTCCCAGTCTTATCAAAAACAACATAATCAATATTCTTAGCAATCTCCATAGCCTTCATATCCTTAACCAACATACCATTCTTAGCAGCAAGAGTCGTAGAAATAGAAGTTACCGTCGGAATAGCTAAACCCAACGCATGAGGACAAGCAATAACAAAAACAGTAACCATCAAAGTAAGAGCAAAAACAGCCCCCATATTAGCAATACCAAACCAAAATCCAAAAGTCAAAACACCAACAATTACAGCAACAAGTGTAAGATAATGAGCAGCCCTATCAGCCAACTTTTGAGTTTTTGGCTTAGATGACTGAGCATCTTTCACTAAATTAATAATTTGAGCAAGAGCTGTATCCTCACCTGACTTCTCAATTTTAATCCTAATCGAACCAGATTCATTAATCGTCCCACCAATTACTTCATTCCCAACCTTCTTAGAAACAGGTTTAGATTCTCCAGTAATCATAGATTCATCAATACTACTCTCACCCTCAATAACCTTACCATCAATTGGTATTTTCTCCCCAGGACGAACAAGAAGCACATTACCAATCTTAATTTCAGAGCTATTAATTACAACAATATTCTTTCCCTTAACAAGATTAGCCTTAAGAGGAATTAGTTTTACTAACTCGTTTAACGCCCCAGAAGCACCAACAACCGCACGCATCTCCATCCAATGTCCAAAAACTAAAAACAGCACCAAAGTAGAAGTTTCCCAATAAAAATCAGGAGCATTAAATAAAAATGTCGAACCCAAACTATACAAAAATCCAGATAAAACAGCCAAACTAACCAACACATTCATATCAAGAATTCTACTTCTTAACGAACGAATCGCACCACGATAAAAAGGAGAAGCCCCATAAATAGCAATAACCGAAGCAAGAAAAACAAGCAAAATACCATTAAAACCAAAATCAGGAACAGAAAAACCAACCCACCCTTGAACAACAGGAGACAAAATAAGAACTGGAATAGTAAAAATAAGACTCACAATAGTTTTCAATCTAAACTCCTTAACCATCATCTCATGATGGTTGCCATGTTCCTCTTTATTCATATCCTCATGCCCTTCTTCGTCCACAGCATCATGATTTTTCATATTCATTTTCTCATATCCGCCCATCTTCATATCCTCATGCTCTTTTTTAAAATCAGCCACCTCAAAAACAGAACATTTATACCCACATTTCTTAATAAAATCAACAATATCTTTCTCCTTTACTTTCTCAGAATTAAAAACAACCCTTACGCTATTTGAATTAAAATCAACAACAACATCCGAAACCCCCTTAATTTTCTTTTTTAATCTCTCTTCCAAATTAGAATGACAACCAGGGAAAACCAATTCCTTCAAATCTAAATTTACAATTTTTTTCATTTTATAACATTATATTTTTTATATTTATTTTACCGTAACGACTCATACCCTCCACTAACACCATTTTTTGAAAAAACAATTTGCCATAACTGATTTTTTCGTGCTCTAAAACTTCCAGCACAACTCAATAAATAATAATCCCACATCCTCTTAAACCTCTCATCATAATCCCCTTTTATTGAAGCCCACCCATTCTTAAAATTCTCGTGCCACGCCATTAACGTCTTATCATAATCCGCTCCAAAATTGTGCCAATCCTCAACAATAAAAACTCCCTCACTAGCCCCAACTATCTGTTTTTCAGAAGGCAGTATGCCACCAGGAAAAATATATTTATCAATCCAAGGGTCTATTCTCTCATCAGATTTTTTCTCTCCAATTGTTTGTAATAAAAACAGTCCACCATCATTTAAACAACTCCCAACCTTCTCCATATAATTTTTATAATTTTTAACCCCAACATGTTCAAACATTCCCAAAGAAACAATTCTATCAAATTTCTCATTCACATCTCTATAATCCTGAAATCTTATTTCAACTGGCAATCCCTCGCAAAGCTTTCTGCCCAACTTCACTTGCTCTTTTGAAATCGTAATCCCAACAACCTCTACCCCATATTTTTTCGATGCAAATGCAGCAAAAGTCCCCCAACCACAACCAATATCTAAAATCCTCATTCCTTTTTTCAAACCAATTTTTCTACAAATTAGTTCAAATTTTGCTTCTTGTGCTGCATTAAGGTCGTTTGTATTCTTCCAATATGCACAAGTATATGCCATTGTTTTACCCAACATCTCACGATATAAATCATTTCCAATATCATAATGTTGTCTTCCAACTTTTAATGCTCTTTTTCTATTTTGTAAATTCAAAAATTTGGCTCCCAACCAAGGAATAATTATTTTACTAAAACTAACCTTTTCTTCCAACTTAGCATTCAAAATTCTATCAAAAAATTCATCAAGTTTATCACAATCCCACCACTTATCCATATAAGATTCACCAAGTCCCAAGGAGCCCTCTCTTAAAACTCTGTCATAAAATCTATCATCGTGAATACAAATATCCCACGAGTTTTCCCCTCCAATTCTTATACCTGCAACATCAAGAATTTCGCTAACAACCCGTTTATTTTTATACATTTTAATCATAATACTTTATCAACTATTTAAATATTTAAATATTTCGTCATAATGACTCTGATGAAACCCTTTGTTTCAGTTACACAATTAGTTATAAATCAATTTTCAATTCTGACCCATTAGGATTTCACCAAAACCATTACATTTTTCTAAGCGAACATATTATAAAAATAAGTAGCTAACCAACCAGCAATAAAGCCCCAAATAGACGCCTCAATAATTCCAGCTATTATTCCTCCAACGCTTAAACTAAAAAACATATGCCACTGAGTCATAGCATCAACCGCCCCCATATACCAACCTAAATTTCCAAAAATACCAAAGATTAACATACTTAATCCAGACAAAATAGCTAAACTATATCCCACAGCATTTGCATTCAATTTCTGTACAATATTAATCACCTCCTTTCATAGAATGTTTAATTACATACGTCATAACTCACACCTCTTAATTCACTTTTCAAACACATAAACAAATTCACATTCTTCATTATAACAATAAATTACCTCTCTCTTTATTTCTTTTCATTATAGCCCTGCTTCCCCCAAATTTGTTTATATAACCAAATAATTAATAAAAGCAAAAGAGCTACAATTAACAATCCAACAATCCACCCAAAAAAATTCCCCCCAGTTCCATAACATCCTCCCATCATAGAGCCGCTATAATCAATATTAGCAGAAACAAAACAAAACAAAAAAACTATAACAAAAATCAAACTTAATATTTTTTTCATTTTTAATCCCTTTCAAAATAAAAATAAAAATAAAAACATTGACACGAACATATTCATCTCCACACCCAGAACATATTGTCTTAAAACATCCTCACATTATTTAAAATATTCCAAGCAATATAATGCATTCTAGTAATGGCTTAAATACTCCTTCCAAGATTCAATTTCACTCTCATAACTAGGCAACCGACAATCCAACGGTACACTATCCAACCTATACTGTTCTAAATTCAAATCACCCCCAACAACAACATTTTTAGAATAGGAAAAAATAAATCCAACAATAACACTTCCAATAAATAATAAACCAACAACACTAATCCCAATATAATCTAAAATTTTTTTATTTACCTTACCACTTTTCTTAAAATAATCCATTATTTTTCTTCCAATATTTATTTTTCTGATAAAACAAAACTCCAATACCAATCACATTTGAAACAACTCCCAAAATTAAAAACTCAAAAGTCCAATCCGACAATACTGAGAAAAATGAAACCCCAATCAATGCTCCAAGAAAGGGCAAAATATTCAAAAGATAGTGGCTACAACAAAGAATCATACTAACAACAGAAATACCTCCAGAAGCAACCGTCGTTCCACAACTAATTGCATTTAAACTATGAAAATAAATAAATAATCCAATCTGAAAGCCGAACCCACCAATTAATAAAACAAATAAATACCAATATTGAGCAATAAGATTAATAGCCATCAAAGGAAAATTCAACAAAATCAAAATAATCCAATTAATCAACAAAACTATAATAATTGCAAACGTCCCCCAAGCAACACCCCTAACCTTACCGTTCATTACAATCCAAGCCTCCATTTACTAACATCGCTTTCCCAAAACCATACATTCTAAAATTTATAAGAAAGATAAAATATTCTGGCAAAACCAAGCTACTCATCTAAATACACACCCAGTTAAACTAGACAATTTTTCAAAAGTTTGAACACTTTTATACATAGAACCATTAACCTCCCAAGTAGGAGTAATCGTTATTTCCTTCTTATCGCACAACTCCTGATTATTGGCACACTTCACATAATTTAAATATTTATCTGACCGACCAAAATAATTCAACTGTTTCCCAGTATACTGACAAAAATCATTTCCATAAACAACAACACCCTTCTCAGTCAAACACTTAGCAAAATCATCATATTCACCAGGTCGTTGAGAATAGGAATAAATAATAGCCCCAAAAAGTAAAATAATCAACGCAATCATAGAAAACACAAAATATCCTTTCAAATTAGATTTCTTTTTTTCCTCCATCGGATGTTTCATACTAACATGTTGAGCCAAGCTATCCTCAGAAACAAATTTACGATCACATCTACTACATTCAAACGCCATTATCCTAACTAACGACCACAGCCTCCACCAGCATACTGACTAGCATAACTAACTCCCTTAGAAACTCCAGCTTCAGCACCACCAAACTGTGCAAATACAAAAAAACCAAGAACGATAATTAATATAACGCCAACAATAACAACAGTCCTATCTACTTCCATCTAATAACCTCCTCTTAACAATAATCATAACTTAACCTCTCGAAATTTACCAATAGCGTCCAACTTTCTAAAAACAAAACTCTGATCTTTCTCATCAAAAGTCCCAGCATCCTTTAACGCTCCCCTAATCTGAGAATAATCCAAAATCTCTTTTGATAAAACCACAGTTGGAACCGCAGTCACATTATATTTCTTAGCAAAAGCCTTGCCTTCAAAACTAGAAATATCCAAAACCTTCTCGCTAATAAACGAAACTCCAGCAGCCTGAAACGATTCTTTTAGTTTATTAACATCAAAACAATCCTTGCAACTCGAATCCTCAAGAAGCGTAATTCTAACATTTCCTCGAACAACATCATTAGTCAAATCCTTATATGGAGCAATAGCACTATTAAACAAATAATAATCCCCTTTATCCACAAGAAGCCCTTTAATCTCAGACATAATCCATCCATATTCATCAATATTCTTAGAAATCAAAAGAGCAGGAGCAAAATCCAAATTATATTTCTTAACCATCTCTAGTCCACGAGCCGACCCAGCACCAACAACTTCATATTCATTCATCTTCACACCCATCTGTTCAAATTTATTTTTCAAAGGTGCAAGTGGAAAACAATTTTCACAATTAGCATCAACTTCAATCATATCAACCAAACCTCGAACCTTGCCAGATTCATCAACATAAGGAACGTTCCTTTTCAAAACCGCATAGTCATCCTTCACATCAAAAACTCCCTCAATATCCATAGATCCAACATCCTTAGAAACCACAATTAATGCAGGCAATTTTTTAATACCATATTTTTTAATTGCCTTTTTCCCCTTCGAAGAATTATAAGCATAAACATCATAGTCATCAATTTTAATACCCTTCTCCTGAAGACTCTTATTAAACCCAGAAAAATCAAAACAATCGGCACAATCTACACTAATCTCAACAACATCAATCTTTAACGTGTTATCAAAATTCTTTGGAATAAAATTTGCATAAACAAAATATCCCAAAACCAAAACACCAATAATTACAACAAAACGAACATAATCTTTTTCATTAACCTTACTATTCCACTTTATCATTATTCTCTACAACAATCAAGTGCCTCCTTTAATTTTTCAGACAATTTCGACAACTTGCCCTTATGGGACTTAGTTTTCTTTTTATCAAACCCAGCGATACTAAATTCTTTTTCACCATTTTTAATATTTAAAAATCTATTCACAGACCAAAACATACTATACATATTAAACGCATCCACAAAAAGCTCCTCAGCTTCAACTTTCTTATCATCGTGTAAGTATTTCGTCCCAACCTCCATTAGCCTCATAGACGTCCCCAATAAATGCTTACTAATACACCAAGTCTCCGCAAAATCTCCATCTTCTTTTCTAACAATCTTAGCCAACAGCCTTTTTCGAACCTCTCGCGTCTCTTCCAAAAATTCCAAATACTTAGAATCTTCACTCTTCATAAACGAAAATAAAAAATGCTCCTCGAGCGAAACCAAATTCATCAAACCAATAGACAAATCTTCACCAACCGACAAATCTAATTTATTAGCCTTCTTTATATCCTCAACCTTTTTAACAAAATTTTTCTTATCCATATTAAACTAAAATCTGAATAGCTACCCCTATAGCCAAAAGAATCACAAAATTCAAAATCATAGTCTGAAATGAAATATGTTTTCCTTTTCTTAATTTAGTTATTTCTTTACTAACACTAGGAGAAACAAGAATTATCAATCCTCCGAGTAATCCAGTATAAAGAGAATAATTAACAGCAAAAGTGGTGCCATAATCACCAATAAAAGAAAAATAAAGCGGACCAATCGCACTAAATAAAGGCAATATAGGCAAAAGAGTTGTAAAAAAAACCAAAGAAACAATCACAAAATTTTGAAAAGGAATATATTTCTTCTTAACAACTCCAGCAAACCACATCCCCATAGACATAGAAAACGCCCCAATAAATAAAGCAACAACAATCTTACTAACCCCAAGCCAAACCGCAGCACCAGCAGCAGCACCAGCACCAATCGTACAAAGAGGACAGTGTGCCATAACTCTAGTAGCTAAAAAAATCGGAGCAAATAAAAATAAATTCTTTCCCTTCATATTACCATCCACTCCTCATAACTTCCATCATGATTAACCGCATAAATAACCCAGTCCCCAGATCTTTTCCCCGGCATTCCGGGACTTCCAGCAGGCATCCCAGGCAAAGCAATCCCAGCAATATCAGGCTTTTCGCTTATTAATTTTTCTAAAGCCTCAAGCGGGACATGTCCCTCAACATAATAATCTCCAATAATAAAAGTATGACAAGTTCTCAAATCTTCGGGAATGCCTAATTTATCCTTAGCAACCTCAACATCATCCATAATCATAACATCAACATTTAAATTCCCAGCCCCAGACAAATAACTAGCATGCAAGCCACAGCAACCACAACTCATACTCTTATAAAACTCTACAACACCATCAAAATTATCCAAAGCAGGATAACTACTAACATTAGAACTAATAAATAAAAACGAAGCAGCAATAATCACTGCTCCAATTCCCCCAACATACATTTTTTTCTTTGCCATCATTTTTTACTCCAAACAACAAGACTCTTCAATCCCCATTATTATAATGCGGTCTTTCCCGCCGTCAATTAAAAAATAAAATAAATAAATAACATTAGACTTAACAGCCTCCAACCATTCCAGAACTAGCTTTCACAACACTTGTTGCCACAGCTTTCGTAGTACCAGCTCCAACACTCAATGCATTAATCTGCATAGTTTGCCAAACAACCAATAAAACCAAAGCAGCCAAGCCAATTCCAGCAATTATCCAAAATGTTTTCTTATCCATTGCCATTAACATCCACCCACCATTCCACCGCTAGATTTCTTAGCTGTTCCCTTCTCGGCTCCTCTATATGCATTACTAGCTAAATTAATATAGTTAGTATCAATATTTTGCGACTTTAAAACCGCAGCCTTAGTCTCATGAATTCCAGGAAAAAACAAAACTTTCCATTTTGCCATCTCTGTTAATATCTCATCATCACTAAATTGATTACCATGCTCCGTAATTAAATACTTAGCAAGTCCTCGCATAGCATAACTATGTGCACAGCCACACGCCGCTCGACCATCACTAAAAATTATCGACGACGCACCACAACAATACTCGCAACTAATTTGACTTCCAATACGAATATATCTATCCAAATCAGCTCCCTTCAAAGTCAACGATATGTCAATATTTTTCATAACTCGAATAGTAGCATCAGCTTTTTGCGGATTCGCAGCCGAAACGTCATCATAACTAATCCCAAGCTCACTCCCATAAATCTCAGGGACTCCAGTAGGAATTATCTCACTAGCACCAACCAAAGGCATCATCTCTCCACCAGCAGAAACACCAGAAAGTCGAACACCATTATATGCAAACATAATTAACAAAAAAACTCCAATCACAATCGCAGTAGTTTCCGCACTTCCTAGCTTAAATTTCTTCTTACTCATAGGCTCCTCCTTTCAATTGTATTAAATATTTTGAAACTTTTCATAACATCCCTAAAATATTTCCTTATTAAATGATTATTAAACAAAAATAAAGAACAATCTTTCATAACACTTAAAAAACATCTTCATCATCTACAAATATTAGTCTGAAATGGTAAATTTATTTATAATTCCAAGTTGGTTTTTTAACTACGCAGTAATATTCGAACTCGCATTCGCAATCATAACGCTAACTCTTGGACTTTTTGCATTCAAAATATACAAACTCTCAGAACAAAAATCGGCAAAACTCTTTGGAATATCTTTTATACTCATCTCCCTGCACTATTTCATTCAATCCTTTCTTAATTTTTCAATTATCTCAACTCTAAATAAGAATATCTGCAACATGATGAAACTAAATAGTATAGATTCCCTAAACATCATAGGTGCATACTCTCACATGTTTTTCTTCCTCATAGGATTAATAACCCTCGCCTACATGACTCTTAAAATAGAAAACAAAACAACATATACTCTCCTTTTAACCCTGCCTCTCGCATCAATAATCTTCGCAGAAAACAAACTCTATGTCTTCTACGCAATGGCATCAATTCTTCTAGTGTTTATTTCAATTCATTATCTAAAAAATTATCTAAAAAATAAACAGTACAAAACTCTCTTCATCCTAATAGCATTTGTATTTCTACTTTTCGGAAATCTCCATTTTCTAATCTCGGTCAATCACGGAATCTATTACGTCATCGGACACTTTCTCGAACTAATAGCATATCTTCTTATTTTATTAAATTTTATACTAGTCTTAAAAAAATGACAAAAAAGAGAGATAAACTCCAAGTAATCAAAGACATCCTTTCCACAATAAATAAAAAAAACGGAGAAATCAAGCCAACACATATTTTATACAAATCAAATCTCTCACATACCATGATGGATGAATATCTAAAAGAATTAATCTCAAAAAGATTCATCAAAGAACACAAAAAGAAAAAGGGAAAAACTTATTCTATAAATCAAAAAGGAAAAAATTATCTTAATGAATATAAATTAATCGTAAATTTTACAGAATCATTCGGATTAAATTAATTATATTTTATTTTTCTCCAAAACTTCTCTATAAATTAAAACAATCAAAATTCCAATTAAAAAAATAAGCCCTAAACTAATTTGATAAATATATGATACCTCGCCCAAATACGCAAACAGAAAAGCAAAAGGAATAACTCCAATCAATGTAGCTAAAGCATAAGTCCAAAATCCAATCTTACTAAATAAACCCAAAGCATAACTTAAAACATCAACCGGGACAACCATCCTTAAAAAAACAACACTCCAAAATGTATTTCCAATCATAATCCTCTCTTCTAATCTATAAATATCATCCAAAGAAATAAATTTCAAAATAATTGGAACTCCAAACTTTCTAGCCAAACCAAAGGCAATAATACCCCCCAATGTCCAGCCCAAAATCGTCAAAATAGAAGCAATCCAAACGCCCCATAATCCAACTGCCAAAACAATCAAAGGTAAAACTGTAATAGGAGCAAAAACCGTAGCGACAATATTTAACAAAACATAAATTATCTCCCCAAGCAAACCAGTTATAATCAATCCTTCAAAAAACTCAAAATTAACCTGAACAAAATAAGATATTAGAATAAACACAGCTATCAAAACGAACACAGCAAAAAAACTCCACAACTTCAGTTTAACATTTTTTTTCATTTTAACAAGTACACACTATATAGGGAGGAGAATTGACGGTCAAGCGAAACGACAATCATCCCTCTGGGAAACCCCCGGGGTTCAATCCGACTCAATGTGGGGAGGAGGATTCGACGGTCAAGCGAAGCGACGATCATCCCTCTGGGAAACCCCCGGGGTTCAATCCGACTCAATGTGGGGAGGAGGATTCGAACCCCCGTAAGCAAGATGCTACTGGATCTTAAGTCCAGCCCGTTTGGCCACTCCGGCATCCCCACATGGAATTATCCAATAAAATTACTATAAAAAGATGATGGCAATAGACTTCCATCCTACATCCTCTCAAAATACCGATAAACAAAAACCTGAAACCAATAAGTCGGCACGACAACAATCAAAAAAGTAATAGGAATCCAAAAAATAGAAAGAGCATCAACTCTAAAAAAATTACTCAACAAAAAAACATAATTAATACTATCCATAGGCAAAGTAAAAACAGCTACCATAATATAAATCAAAACCAACCCCATCAAAGAATACCCCATATCTCTACCCTTAGGCTCAACCTTATAAGTAAATCCAAATGCAATTACCGTAGCTAAGTGTATAAAAATAGAAGAAAAAATAACAAACATACTGTAACCCCAAACCAATTCCACATCACTCAAAAACGAAACACCAAAAAAAATCTTAACAATAAAACCAAAAGTATAAATCAGCTGCGGAAATAATCCTATATTAATAACACCCTTAACGACACTATCCTTTCTAAAAAAAAACGCAACCGCCAAAATAATAGGAACAAAATCACAAAACCAGAAAAAATACACAAAATCAAAATATAAGTTTCTAGCAATTGCAACAATCTGCAAAAGAACAAATAATATCCCTGCCAAAAAATAAAAATCACTCTTCTTCATAGAAATAAAACTAGAACAAAATTTATATAGATTTTGCAACCAATATTGATAACAGTGACAAAGTATACTCATCTAAACCCATTCAAAATATTTAAAAGGCACTCAAAGCTAACAATTACATAGCGGGGTGGAGCAGTCTGGTCAGCTCGTGAGGCCCATAACCTCAAGGTCACGTGGTTCAAATCCCGTCTCCGCTATTATATTTAGAATAGTAGATCGCAAAAATTCTTGCTAAAATTTTATCCAAATTAAACTATGGGATAAAATTTTAAAGTAAAATTTGGGCAAAATCCCTTATCTCCACTATTCTTATAAACTCTCAACAATTAACCAACCCATGACAAAACTCTTAGGAATTGACGATGCAGGAAGAGGCCCAGTAATCGGTCCAATGACCTTAGCAGGAGTAATAATGGATGAAAATGATGAACACAAAATAAAAGCGCTAAACGCAAGAGATTCTAAGCTTCTATCTCCATTACAAAGAAAATCAATCGCGGAAAAAATAAGACCAGACTTCACATACCACATAGTAACAGCCTCACCAAAAAGTATAGATGACTCCTCAAATTTAAACTACCTAGAAGCCATCCACACGGCCGATATTATAAACTATCTAACAAAAGACCTATCAGAAAAAACCAAAGCCATAGTAGACTGCCCTTCTGTAAATATAGAGGCATGGTCAAACGACGTACGAAAACTCCTAGAAAATCCAGATCAAATAATCCTCTCCTGCGAACACAAAGCAGATGCGAACCACCCAATAGTTGGAGCAGCTTCAATCCTAGCAAAGGAGAAAAGAGAGGAAGAAATAAAAAAATTAAAGGATGACCTTCAGGTAGACTTCGGCTCAGGTTATCCAGCAGACCCAAAAACGAAAGAATTCATAACTGAAAACTTCGACAACAAAAAATACGCCTCAATAATAAGATTTTCATGGAACACCGTAAAAAAACTATTCAAAGCAAAAGAATCTCCTCAAAAAAAACTATTCTAATCTAATTTCTCCGACAAGTCACCCTTCATAATAACACGACTATCTTCAGCAAATGCCAAAGGCAAATCCAACTCACCTGAAGATACCCAAGAAAAGGGAGAGCTTTTAATAAAATTAAGATTATCCTCACAAATTCTTTTTTCTTGTGCGGTCAATTTTCCCCCAAATTCAGTTTTAAAATATTTCCCATCAGACGTATAGTATTTCGTCACAGCATGCGCGGGACCCCTTTTGCCATTCTCAGAAAAAACTGCCTGTATCTCCCTAACTTCATAGTACCCATTAATCCAACTCATTAATCCCATCTTAATTCAACAAATCTAAACTTTATAAAAATTGCTATACTCTAGATAAATCAAATATTCATTTTTGCTACATATTTTAATCAAAAACCAATTTTCAAAAAGTATTATCTTGTAGAAAATTATATATCTGAAAATTCCCGGGATTCCATAAAAGACAACGCCTCTTTTCATCAACAATTCTTAAAAACCCCACTTC
>VAPK010111317.1_pt1 | contig 18998 bp, 10 predicted proteins | sample 3395031 | NCBI WGS metagenome assembly VAPK01 (sample SAMN08290443, study PRJNA428436) | hydrothermal vent metagenome | isolation source: Deep-sea hydrothermal vent chimney 1 | place: Pacific Ocean: Juan De Fuca Ridge
CTAGTTATTAGATTGTTCGTGGGAATGTATTTGAAAAACACAATTGACCTTTCAGATATTGATTATGTCAAAGCCCAGATATGGGATAAAAGCATTGATAAAAACAGAGATTTTTGGGGAACTGGTCGATATAAATATCATTTCCCAACAGGAATAAACAAACAGACCAATCCAAAAGTGATTTTTGTACATATAAAAGAAAGAAAACCAGCAGTGGGATTTGTCCCTGAAAATTGCGAGAATGCAATTTCTGTATTAAGAGATAGAGGAATTAAAATTATTGAGAAAACTTCTTAAATCTCAAATCGTTAATCCTTGTTCGATATTCCCACGTTGTATTCCGTTATCAGAAATAAAACTCAATTTGATCTTCTCCGCTTTCGATGGGATAATGGCCTTTGTAAACATTCCCAAGGTAACCGTCGATGGCAATTTTATCTCCGACATGGAAAATATCCTTGTTTAGTTTGAAATATTTTTCGTTTTCATAAACTAGTAAATCCGTGCAGTTAACCACGGATGTTTTACCTAACCGCACCGCTGTAACGGCTGCGTGAGATGTGGCACCACCTTTTGCCGTGAGCAAGGCGTCTGCTTCGAAGATCATTCCGATGTCGTCGGGAACAGTATCAGGTCGGACCAAAACCACAGGATCTCCGGGGAATCTCTCATGGAGATGATTGATGTCGTTCATATCGATGGCAACGTACCCGTTGAGTGCCCCGCCACCAATTCCAATACCTCTTCCGGAAAGTTTCATTTTACCAATGGCTGTGGTAAAGCGATGGCTGGTATGAAAAGTAGCCATGTCCATGTCGCGGATTTGAAGAATGTACAGATCTTCAGGGTTTTCCGACTCAAAAGTGAATTCAATTTCTTGTGGATTGTATCCCAGATTTTCAGTCAGGTCAACAGCAATATGGTGCAGTTTTTTATACAACAGTGGATACATCTCTTCCAATGAAACTAATTTTTCCCGCTGACCATTGAGTTGAGATTTGCTCACAGGAAATGGTTTTACCAGTCCGGCTACAATGTCTTCGCCCTGGCTTTGGTAAGTAAAATCACCGTATAAATGCACACCCTGTCTTGGATTTTTGGGATTTTGAGTGAAAACCACGCCACTTCCCGAGCTGCTTTTTTTGTTTCCGAAAATCATCTGCTGAATGATGACTGCAGTTCCCCATTCATCAGCAATTTGCAAATGCTCACGGTACACAATAGCACGTTCCGACGACCAGGATTCGATAACCAGGTTGATGATAATAATAAGTTGTTTAAACACATCTTCTTCGAAAGATATCTTTGATTCTTTTAATTTCTTTTTGTAGGCAAAAGCCAGTTCTTTCATGATCTGCGGCGAAAATTCTCCTTTTTGATCTACTTTATACTTTTGTTTGAAGTAGTTGATAATCTCGTCAAATTCGTCGCGGGTCAGCCCGTAAGCCATACCCCAGCTTTGCAAAAGCCGTCGATATGAATCCCATGCAGACCACTCAAAACCAGCTTGTTTGCTCAAACTTTCAGTAATTTTATCATTCATACCCACATTTAAAACAGTATCCATCGCTCCAGGCATAGAAATAGCCGTACCTGAGCGAACCGACAGCAACAATGGGTTTTTAGGTTTGCCGAATTTATTTCCAGTGACCCGTTCAACCAGAGAAAGATGCTTTTTGATCATTTCATACATCTCGTTCCGCAACTCTTCATGACCCACAATAGCCTGGTGACGCCTGAACGTCTCCGTAGTCAGTACAAAGCCGGGGGGAACGGGAAATCCGGCCATGCGCATGATTTTTAAATGATAGGCTTTGGAGCCAAGAAAAACCTGGTTGTCGACGGTGGGATTGGCTTTGGCCAGGCGAGCGATAATCAGGTCTGAATTATAAGACATGATCTCCTGGATCATTTCGGGTTGCAGATTATCAGCCATTTTCCGCAGCGAGTCAAGAATTTTCAAAATAAAATTATCAAGTGGTTGAATCAGAAAAGCTTCAGAGATAACATCCCGGTAAAATTCTTCCGAAATTTTATTGACAAATTCGTGCTTATCTTTTCCCGACATCTCGTTGCTTTTGTCGAACAATTGCGGTATGATGACTTTTAAAGGGATCTCGTAGGTTTTCAGGAAGTATTCTATCAGTGTCTTTTTTATATCATCGGCAACAAATTGAAAGATGTTGATGTACTGATCGAAAGAAAAACTCTGAGAAGCCAGACTATATTTCAACATTAGTAAGTTGGAGTTAAAACTTTGATTTGTAATCCCATCCAGCTCCAGGCCTTCGCGGAAATAATCAAGAATGACATAAATTTCCCGAAGGGTCTTGGCAGAAATATAATTTAGGTTGATGTTCTCAACAACTTTTTCCATAAGCCTTGTGGCTACTTTTTCCAGCCTGAAAGTCAGTCCCAGCGCCTCAAATTTAGGTTCGCGGTAAATACCGTACATCGATGGAATTCCAATGGCGATGTGGCGCTTGTGGTAAATATTTTCCCAGCTCTGACTGGGTTTTGGATCGAAAATAATCTCTTTCAAATGGTTCATGAAAGCATAAATAAGCTTCAGGGAGCTTTCGATGTCTTCCTTTTCTAACGCTGTATTCAGCTTATCAATTTCTGCATCGGGGAGATAGGAATAATGTTTGAGAAGTTTAATAATATCTACCGTTTCAAAGGAGTATTTTTCTTTCAGGAAAGCATATAGGTTTCTGATATCGCGTAAACGTTCCAGGTCCAGGTCGTTGGTCTTCGTCAGCTTTGAAAGCAAATTTTCATACGCTTCTGAATTCAGGTTCAAAAGTTCGTCTGAAGTGGTATGAGCCATTTTGCAAAGCTGTTTTACCATTTTGTGAACGGGTGAAAACCAGAGGCCGTCAATATCAATGCTTTCGTAAACATTATGGGGCAGCAGATCTTTGAGCGGTTCCAGATTCCCGTCTCCCCAAAACTGGAAAATTCGTCGAGCCAGGTCAATAAGCGTGTTGTTGCTTTCGGTGTGGACTTGCTTTCGCAGAAAATGGATGAGTTTGTCCTCCCTTTTCGAAAGTTCATCCATCGTTGTTGTCACTTTCCGGATGTCTCCTTCGGCACCGATCTCATTAAAATAGACCGGAAAAATTCGGGTCAACAGTTTTACTTTTTTGTAAAAAGGAGCAATGTTGGAATTGAGAATTTTGGTGATCTCCCTTTGGAAAAGGTCCGTGTCGCTGATGAAGATACCACCCAGTTTCAGGTTCACGATCAAAGCTGAAAGGAGCTTCTCCATCTGCGATTGGGAATATTCGATGAGATCGAGCCAGACCCTGATATTTTTAATGTGATTTTCGTTGATGTGCAGTTGCCAGTCTTCATTCACATAAACTATGCCCGGTGTTTCGAATCCAAACTGAATTAATCGGGTTTCAAGGTGTCTGACCAATAATTTTTCTTCCGATAGATCTGTGTCGATCACCTTTTTGCCCACGGTAAGCCAGATATCCAGGACTGAAGAGGTGTGTTCTTTTTTAAGCCCTTCCATGTATTGATACAGCTGATCTATAAAATTCTTCATATCAGAAATTTCAATCTCTTCCATCGTTTGCACCAGCATCTTATTCAGCTTCCAGATTAGCCGGTCCTTGTGATCAGACATGCCTTCGAGATGCAACAAATAGAAGGTGAAATAGAATTTTTCAATAAAGGAGGGAAACAAATCCACGGTCTGGGCAAAATGTTCGGCTATCTCATCATAATCCGGCATGCTACCGGTAAGTTTATCCCACGTTTTTATCTGTTTTATTTTGTTTCTGAGACTTTCGAAGTAGGGCTTTCCGATTTGGTCGTTCAACACCGATGTCTCCAGTTGCAGAATTTCTTTTTTCTCTGCGATCCATTTCGTGGCTTGAGTGCTGGATTCCCAAAAGTTGATGGTAGCACCATATATTTCCCGGGTTAACCGGAAGGTGGGTTCCTTAAATCTTTCATCTTCGGAAATTTCGACCAGATGTTTTTTGAAATATTTTGATGCTTCTATGTAGCTTCGTTTGTTTCCTGTAAATCCTTCCTGTAGGTTGTTGCAGCATGAATGGAGCGTTTGGGAATAATCTTTCTTTTCCTGATGGAGTTTTTGAACGAATTCGAGAAGGGTACGAAGGATAAAAATTTTAAGTGTTTTGTCGGCATTTTCATTGACGAGCAAATTTTGCATTAAAGAAACCGGAATTTCAAATGCATGGGCAGGATTGCTGAGATTTATGTAAAACCAATAATCGGTGATCAACATTTTACGCAATTCTTCGGTGACAAATTTTTTATTGGAAAATGGGTGCTGAAATTCTATAATGCAATCGTTTGCGCGTTTGTGGATTCCGTAGTAGTTTTTTGAAAGATTTATAAATGTCTGAAACTCAGGGGGTATTTTGATATTCCTATAACGGGTTTCCGCAAGGTTTGCTTCGAGGGCTTTTGATATGAAATTTTTATCCATGGCATGTTCCGGTTCAGTGATTTGAAATATTTATTATAATTACTTTTGCATTATAAAAATGGTCATCTACAAATTTAATGTGAATTCTTGTAGAAAAACCGTGAAAGAATAATTTTAAAACAGATACCATGACAAAGATTAAAATTGGCATTAACGGATTCGGACGTATTGGACGTAATGTGTTCAAAATTGCACAGGAAAGAAACAATTTGGAAGTTGTTGGCATTAATGACCTTACAGATACAAAGACTCTGGCTTATTTATTAAAATATGACTCTACTCAGGGAAAATTTAACGGTAAGGTTGAATATGATGACCGTAACCTGATCGTAAATGGATTGCCAATTCCCATTACAGCAGAACGTTCACCTATTGAAATCAAATGGGTACAAACTCCTGACGTAGTTGTGGAATCCACTGGAATTTTTCGTTCAAGGGAAAGCAACAAAGGCGGATATGGCGATCACCTGAAGAATGGCGCCAAAAAAGTTATATTGACAGTTCCAGCTAAAGATCAGATTGATAACATGATCGTTTTAGGTGTTAACAACGATGCGCTCCGCGAAGAAGATCAGTGTGTTTCCAATGCAAGCTGTACTACTAACTGTCTCGCTCCTGTTGCTAAAGTGTTGAACGACCATTTCGGTATTGAAAATGGTTTGATGACAACAATTCATTCATATACAAACGACCAGAAGATTCTGGATGCTCCTCATTCAGATTTGAGGCGTGCGCGTTCAGCTGCTGTATCGCAAATTCCCACCACCACCGGAGCAGCCAAAGCAGTTGGGAAAGTTATTCCTGAACTGAATGGCAAACTGGATGGCCTTGCTGTCAGGGTTCCCACTCCAACCGGTTCGATGGTTGACTTGGTTGTAAACTTAAAACGTGAAGTAACCAAAGATGAAGTCAATGCGGCTATGAAAGAAGCTGCCGAAGGCTCAATGAAAGGAATCTTGGAATATTGCGAAGATCCCATCGTATCGGTTGACGTGATTCACAACAGTCACTCTTCTATCTTTGATGCTGAATCGACAATGGTTATGGGGAAAACTGTTAAAATTTTATCCTGGTACGATAACGAATGGGGTTATTCCTCACGTGTTGTGGATTTGATTGAAAAAATGATGGCATAACTGTAATTGTTTTTCATAATTTGAGGTTAATATTTTTTGTTAAGCCGGCTCAACAAGAGCCGGCTTTTTTGTTTGGAGAAAGGTCGAATGGTTTGAAGAAAAGATGGTTGTGAGTTTTCCAAAGTTTATGAAAACCAAAGAAAAAATTCCTGTTAAATATTACAGGAAATGCAACTAAAAAGAAGCATTTCAAACTTTGGAAAACTCACAACCATCTTACCATCGTCTGACAATTGTTTGACTTCAAAACATGCTCTGGTTCAAGTCTTCAGAAAGGATTGCGAGTGGCAGACCCGGACCAATTTATAAAGGCACAAGTCAGCTTTTCAACAGGCCAACGCTAAGACTGGCGCCGGGAGAGTCCGAATTTTTCATTTTTCATTAGCTTCAACCCTCAACCTTTTTATCCCCAAAACAAAAAGCTGCCTCAAATGAGACAGCCTGTTGTATTATTGAAGTTTGATAACTATTTCTTCCTGGTGACTTCTACCTGTTCAAATCCTTCGATATAATCGCCAACTTTGATATCGTTGAAATTCTCGATATTCAAACCGCATTCGTAGCCGGCCGAAACTTCCTTTACATCATCTTTGAAACGTTTCAATGATCCAAGGTTCCCGGTGTAAATGACAATCCCATCGCGAATCAGGCGGATTCTTGTGTTGCGGGTAACTTTTCCATCCATAACATAACATCCGGCAATGGTTCCCACCTTGGTAATCTTAAAGGTTTCCCTGATTTCGATGTTACAAATAATCTTTTCTTCCATTTTTGGGGCAAGCATTCCCTCGATGGCGGCTGCCAGTTCTTCGGTTGCCTGGTAAATGATAGAATATAACCTGATGTCAATTTGTTCTTTTTCAGCAAGCTTTCTGGCCTGTGGAACAGGACGCACCTGAAAGCCAATAATAATGGCGTCCGAAGCGGAAGCCAGCAGGATATCGGTTTCTGTGATGGCACCTACCCCTTTGTGAATGATATTTACCTGAACTTCCTGAGTGGAAAGTTTCAGTAATGCATCGCTCAATGCTTCCACAGAACCGTCCACGTCGCCTTTTACGATCACATTCAGTTCTTTAAAGTCGCCAATAGCAATCCGGCGACCAATCTCATCCAGCGTAATGTGTTTCTGTGAACGGAGGCTTTGCTCCCGCATCAACTGATGCCGCTTGGTAGTAATGGATTTGGCTTCTTTTTCATCTTTCATCACATTAAAGATGTCGCCTGCCTGCGGAGCACTTGTCAGTCCAAGTAATAATACAGGAGTGGAAGGCCCGGCCGAACTAACTTCTTTTGCCCTTTCGTTGAATAGTGCTTTCACGCGACCAAACACCGGGCCTGCTATAATGATATCTCCTTTGGAAATAGTTCCTTCCTGAACCAGAATAGTGGCAACATAACCCCGTCCTTTGTCAAGACTGGATTCGATAACCGTTCCTTTTCCTGCTTTGGTTTTATTGGCTGTTAACTCAAGCAATTCGGCTTCGAGCAAAACTTTTTCCAGCAGTTCAGAAATACCCTGGCCTGTGATAGCTGATATTTCCTGTGATTGATATTTTCCACCCCAGTCTTCAACCAGAATGTTCATGTTTGCCAGCTGCTCTTTTATACGGTCAACATTAGCAGTAGGTTTATCTATTTTATTAAGTGCAAAAACAATCGGAACATTAGCAGCCTGGGCGTGATTAATAGCCTCTTTTGTTTGTGGCATAACGCTGTCGTCTGCGGCAATCACGATAATGGCAACGTCAGTAACTTTGGCACCACGGGCACGCATGGCGGTAAAAGCTTCGTGTCCCGGAGTATCCAGAAAAGTGATTTTCTTATCGTTTTCCATCGTTACTTCGTAAGCTCCGATGTGCTGGGTAATTCCACCTGCTTCACCTGCCACTACATTTTCTTTCCTGATATAGTCGAGCAATTTGGTTTTACCATGGTCAACATGTCCCATGACGGTAACAATTGGAACTCGATCTTCCAATTGTGATGGATCGTCTTCTTCCTCTATTTCTTCCATCAGATCGTGATCTTCAACATCTACAAAAGTGACTTTGAATCCGTATTCTTCAGCTAGGATTGCAATGGTTTCTGCATCAAGGCGCTGATTAATTGAAACAAACAATCCCAACTGCATACAGGTTTTGATAATGTCATTAACGCTGACATTCATCATGTTAGCAATCTCGTTTGCAGTAAGAAACTCAGTAACTTTTAGGATTGATTTATCCTGTTCCTGCTGTTTGAGCTCTTCTTCCTGTACCATGGAATAGTGCTCTCTTTTTTGTTTCCTGTATTTGGATGCATTCGATTTTCCTGTCGGAGCAGAAAGCCTGGCAAGTGTTTCTTTAATTTGTTTTTGAATTTCTTCTTCTGTAGGCTCGTGTTTAACAGTCTGTTTTTTGAAACTCGGTTTGTACCTGTCAGAACCTTTGCCTTTGTTTTCTCCTCTGGAATGTTGCGGTTCCTTTGTTGCGGTTCCGGTACTTGTCTTTTCAGTGGGGATTCTGCGCCGTTTCTTTTTGTTTTTTACAGTCGTCGATGAAGAAGCAACAGGTTGTTTTTTCTTCTTTTTGTTTTCATTAGCCGGTAATTCTATTTTATCAACAATGGTCGGCCCGGTCAATTTTCTGAAAGTAGTGGGGATAAAGTTGCTTTCTTTTTTCTTTTCGACACTTTCTACAGGCTCAGTCTTTCTAACAGGCGTTTCTTTTTCAGGTTCCTGAACAGCTTTAGGATTTTTCGTAACAGGTTTCGGAGCTTCAATAGGCTTTTGCTTTTTGCCTTTGGCTGTTCTTTCTTTCTCTTTTTCCTGCTTACTTTTCTTAGCTGGCCGTGTTTTCTGATTAAGTGCACCAAGGTCAATACTCCCTAAAATTTTAACTCCCTGAACATTGCTTTCTGAAGCTTCTATTGCAGGCTCTTTGGCAACTGCTTTTTCTTCGGTATCTTTAACAGGCTCAGCTTTCTTTTCTATTACCGCTTCTGGTTTTTCTATCTCTTTCTTTTCCGGCACTGCGGCAGCAACAGGTTTTGAAACAGGTTCGGTTTCCGCAACTTTGCTTTCTGCCTCTGCCTGAACAGGCTTTTCTTCTTCGGCTTTTTCAACAGTAGGTAATTCTTCTTTAGCGACAGGAACTTCCTGTTCTTTAGCTTCAGGCTCCTTTACGGGAGCTTCCTGCTTTGGAGCTTGTTTTGAAACCGGAAAATCTACCGTTGTCGATTTGATAAAGAGTTCTTCGGAATTTTTAAAGTCATCCTTCTCGGTCACGGCTTCTTTTTCTTCCCTTGTATCACCAATGCTGATAGTTTCTTTTCCGACAAACTCAAGTCCTTTTTGATGTGCAATTTCCTTGACCTTTTTTTCAGCCTGGAATTCATTTACCAGAAGCTCATACATTTTAGGTTCAAGTTTAGTATTGGGCTTGGCTTCCAGTTTGTAACCTTTTTTTGTGAGGAACTCAATGATGGTGTTCATGCCGATATTGAATTCCCGGGCAGCTTTACTCAACCGAATTGTATTTGATGATCCATCCATAGGATATTCCTTTATTTAATTTTTATGTTCCAGAATGTATTTAGCAAGTCAAGTTCTTTTGTTTCACTATTCAAATTCTGCTTTGAGAATGTTCACCACTTCCTGTATGGTTTCTACTTCAAGGTCGGTACGGGACACAAGCTCTTCAACTTCCAAATCGAGAACGCTTTTAGCCGTATCACAACCAATATTCTTAAGTTCATCAATGATCCACTGATCGATTTCGTCTGAAAATTCTTGTAAAGCAACATCTTCCGCGTCAGTATCAGTATCGCGGTAAACATCAATCTCATAACCAGTTAACTGTCCGGCCAACCGGATATTGAATCCACCTTTCCCAATGGCCAGAGAAACCTGGTCGGGTTTCATGTACACGTCAGCTTTTCCCGTTTTACTGTCAAGATTTATGGAAATCACTTTTGCGGGAGACAGTGCGCGTTGAACATACAAACTTTCATTGGTAGTGTAATTGATCACGTCGATGTTCTCGTTTCTTAATTCTCTTACAATACCATGTATCCGCGATCCTTTCATTCCTACACAGGCACCCACCGGGTCGATACGGTCGTCATATGATTCGACCGCCACTTTTGCTCTTTCGCCAGGAATACGGACAATTTTCTTAATGGTGATCAGCCCATCGTAAATTTCAGGAACTTCTGATTCGAAAAGACGCTCCAGAAATACCGGTGATGTTCTTGATAGAATGATCACAGGGTTGCTGTTTCTCATATCCACTTTGGAAACAACCGCACGGATGCTATCACCTTTTTTGAAATAATCAGAAGGAATTTGTTCCGACTTGGGCAGGATCAGTTCGATGCCCTCATCATCCAGGATCAGAATTTCTTTTTTCCAGACCTGGTAAACTTCGCCTGTAATAACATCACCTACTTTTTCTTTATATTTTTTGTAAATGGAATCTTTTTCATAATCCATAATTTTGGAAACCAGGTTCTGACGGATGGCGAGAATTTCGCGGCGTCCGAAATCGGCAAGAAAAATCTGCTCTGAGACTTCTTCACCTACCTCAAAATCCGGCTCAATCTTAATGGCATCTGAAAAGGCAATTTCCAGATTCGGATCCTGAACATCACCGTCTTCCACAATTTCACGGATATGCCAAATTTCCAGGTCACCACGGTCAATGTTCACAATTACATCGAAATTACTGTCTTCTCCGTGCTTTTTAGTAAGCATGGCGCGGAACACATCTTCTATTATGCGCATCATTGTTTCCCGGTCGATATTCTTGAATTCTTTGAATTCAGAAAAAGTTTCGACTAAGTTTATGTTATCCATTTCCAGTTTAATTAATTAAATTTTATAACAGCTTTAGTTTGTCTTATTTTATCCATCGGAATCCTAATGGCTTCTCCCGGAGTTAAAGTAATTTGCTTTTTGTTTTTTTTCTCAATTTCTTCCCGAAGTAAAATGTGACTTTCTTCAGCTTCCAACAATATTCCCTGAAGTTTATTATCATTTTGTAAAGCAACCGAAATATTCTTTCCGATATATTTCTTGTATTGCCTCAACATAGCAAAAGGATACTCCAATCCGCTCGAAAGCACCTTTAACTCATAATCTTCAACATCGCGATCCAGGTTTTTTTCAATAAACCGGCTCACGTCGATACAGTTTTCTATGGTCACGCCCTGGTCGCCGTCAATAATAACATTAATAACGTTGTCTTTGCTGACCCTGGCCTGCACCAAAAAACGACCGGTTCCTTCGAGAATATCGCTTACGAGTTGCTCTATTTTTTCTTTACTTATCATAAACTAACAAAAGAGGGGACTACCTGTCCCCTCACTATCAATCACCCTTTACTTTTGTTGTCCGACCAGGATTCGAACCTGAACCGGCAGAACCAAAATCTGCAGTGCTGCCATTACACCATCGGACAATCGGGCTGCAAATGTACAAATATTTTTAGATTCGTTTTAGGGCCTTTTAAAAATAGTTAAAATTTAAAATAATTCTTCAAATTTCCTAAATTAGCGGCCAGAATATGCCTTACTTAAAATTAAGTATATGAGTAACTTTAAAAAAATTAACAATTACGTGGGGTGGATCGTTTTCATCATTGCAGCCATTGTTTTTATATCCACGGTACAACCTACCGCCAGTTGGTGGGATCCGGGCGAGTATATTGCTACCGCCTATAAATTGCAAGTAGGGCATCCTCCTGGAGCACCACTTTTCCAAATGATTGGACGGGTTTTCTCACTGTTTGCCTTTGGTAATCTTGCCCATGTTGCCATCATGGTAAACATCATGTCAGCTCTGTGTAGTGCGTTTACCATTCTGTTTTTGTTCTGGACCATAACGCTTCTGGCAAAAAAACTTTACGTAAAAAAAGTTGGTGATGAGTTGTCCAAAGGACATCTTTGGGCAATTATCGGTGCCGGAGCAGTCGGCGCGTTGGCTTATACTTTTACCGATTCATTCTGGTTCTCGGCGGTGGAAGGTGAAGTTTACGCTATGTCTTCTTTCTTTACGGCGCTTACTTTCTGGGCAATTTTGAGATGGGAAGAGGTTGCGGACCATCGAAGCGGATTTCGCTGGATTGTATTTATTGCTTATATGTCGGGCTTGGCTATTGGTGTTCATTTGCTCAACCTGCTTACCATTCCTGCTATCGCATACGTCTATTACTTTAAAAAATATAAATTTTCCTGGAAAGGCTTTATTGCTGCAGGAGCCGTTGGTATTGGCGTTTTGGCTGCAATGATGTATATTATCATTCCACAGGTGGTTAATCTTGCCGGGAAAACCGAGCTTTTTTTCGTAAACTCTCTGGGATTTCCCTTCAATTCAGGAACCATATTTTATTTTGCTTTACTGATCGGATTGATCGTTTACGGGATTCGTTATACGCGTAAAAAAGGCAAGGTGGTATTGAATACGATCATCCTGGCCATTGCCTTTATATTAATAGGTTATTCTTCATTTCTGATGTTGGTGATCCGCTCGAATGCAGATACGCCAATTAATGAAGATGCTCCCAAGGATGCAGTGTCGTTGTTGGCTTACCTGAACCGTGAGCAATATGGTACCTGGCCTCTGCTTTACGGGCAATATTATGATGCCCCGGCAGTCGGCGCCAAAGACGGAACGCCAATTTATCAAAGGGACAATAAAACCGGAAAATATAAAATAATAGATAACCGTAAAGGTACTGTAACAGAATATGATCCGCGGTTCGAATCGATCTTCCCGAGAATGTGGAGTGGAGAAAAGCCGAGTTATAAAAATATTTATCAAAGCGAAGCTTATGGAGGGAAAGGCGGAACCCGGATCACTGTTGATGCGGGAAATGGGAAAACAAAAACTTTGATACGGCCAAGCTTTCTGGAAAATTTGAAATTCTTCTTTACCTATCAGGTCGACCACATGTATTGGCGTTATTTCATGTGGAATTTCGTGGGCCGGCAAAACAACATTGAAGGTCAGGGTGAGATTAATCATGGTAACTGGATCAGCGGGATCAATTTTATTGACAGCTGGCGCTTGGGTGATCAGGCGAACCTGCCCCCAAGTATGAAAAATCCGGCGCGGGCGCGATTCTATTTCCTGCCACTGATTTTAGGATTATTGGGTTTCTTCTTTCACCTCAAAAAGAGTAAAAAGGATACTTGGGTGATCTTTGTACTTTTCTTTATGACAGGCCTTGCTATTGTTATCTATTTGAATCAGACGCCTTATCAGCCCCGTGAAAGGGATTACTCTTATGCGGGCTCGTTTTATGCCTTTGCCATCTGGATCGGTTTTGGGGTGCTATGGCTTTATGAAAAGCTGGAGAAGTACTTTAAGAAAAAGCATTTGGCGGCACTGGGGATTACCATGGTAAGCATGATCCTGGTACCTGCTAACATGGCCAAAGAAGGCTGGCATTCTCACGACCGTTCTGGAAGATATGCTTGTCGCGATTTTGCAGTTATGTATCTGGAATCGTGTGCTCCAAATGCAATTTTGTTTACCAATGGCGATAATGATACTTTCCCTCTTTGGTATGCGCAGGAAGTGGAAGGGATCAGACCTGACGTAAGAGTTGTGAACTACATGCTGTCATCCGGAGCCTGGTACACAAACCAGATGTTTAAACAGGAATATACTTCTGCACCGTTACCACTGTCTATCCCTTCTGAAAAATATGACCGTGGGGAGATGAATGCCATCCCCGATTATCCGATGGTTAAAGGAGAAGTTTCATTAAAGGATGCCGTGGCATTTATCGCCAGCGATGATCCACGAACCAAACTTCCCATGCAATCTGGACAGAAAGTGGATTTTATGCCAACCAGGAACCTTGTCTTAAAAGTTGACTCGGCAGCTGTGGTAAATTCTGGAACTGTTTCTAAGAAAAACGCTGGAAACATTGTAAAAGAGATTCATTGGAAAATTAAAAAAGGTTATCTTTTCCGAAGTGATGTGATGTTGTTGGACCTGATCGCGACGAATAACTGGAAAAGGCCCATCTATTTTGACAATCCATCTGCAGTTAGTAAAGTGTTGGATGTTAGCAAATATTGCCATATGGAAGGAATTGTTTACCGATTTAAACCAACGCTGGCCAAGGATAATATTAAAGGAATGGGAGGCGTTGATATGAACGATTCCTATAAAATCCTGATGAATCCAAAAGTCAGATGGGGGAGGTTGAACAAACCTGATGTGAACGTTGACAGGGAAAGCGACCGGAATTCCACTTTGGGAATTCAGTCTTATTTTCGGTTGGCGCAATCATTGGTTGCTGACAAAAAATATGACTCAGCTGTTGATGTCCTTGACAGGGAAGCTTACTTTTTCCCTAAAAGTAAATTCCCTTACAGCTCTTTTACGATTCAGCAGGCTTGGATTTATTATAAGTGTGGTGCCATTAAAAAAGCCAACAAAATGGTGAATGGTATTTACACACGTTACATGCAGGATATGGATTATTATATTGGGCTGCAACCCAGGTTCTTTAATTTCTATACCAATGAGATCAGAGATGCGTTGGGTACGATGCAGCAACTGGTTCAGTTGACAAAGGTGTATAAACAGGATACTTTGTCAGAAAAGATTAACAAATCTTTATATGCCCAGATTAAGCTGTTGCAAACAAAATAGCATTTCTATTTAACAACTAATTTATGGAACTGAGTCCGGTCTAAAAAGGTCTCGATTTGATTTTCAGCCACTTTTACCCCTTAATCCTCTAAAAGGGAAGTGACTGAAAATCAGAGTGCCCTTTAGGGATGTGGTAAACACTGATTTTCATTTACTGACCCAGTCCGGTAAAATACATTTTGACGACCTGTTCTTTAAAACTTTTTGAAAGTCAACCAGACTTTCTTTCATAACTTTGGATTTAGAATCATGACAGGTTAAACATGCTCCGACGAGCAGAATTTTCTCTTGTTCTTTAGTGGAAAAAGGCTTCACATTAGTTCGGGTAGAAACCATGCCTGTCCTGGTTTTTAAAAATCCAATCCATGCATCCTCGGGAAGATTGTCGTATTTGCTGTTGGCAAAATAAGGATCGAATTTCCAGCTTCCTTTTTTTTCTTTGATAGCGTAAGTTAGAGTACCGGAACCATAGCCCAGTGCATCGGGGTTGTTATGGCAGGATTTACAACTGCGACCTTTGGCTGTGGTGGTATGTGGGGCAATGGGTGCAAATAACCTCCGGAATAACAGAGAATCATATTTTTGCTTGGTGAAATTTGATTTGTCAATGCTTAAGATCATTCCCGGAATTACCGGAATGACTTCCTTTTTGTCTTTCGTGACGCGCATTCCCAATGAAGGTAATCGTGCCTCATAACTTCCTGTGTATTCTACCCAGCTGCCCTTTTGCGTTTTGTTGGTGAGCATGTTGTATCCCTTCTCATTGGGATCATAGCTATTATGGCAGCCGATGCAGGTTGGAGCCCAACCGCTGTGGCAGGCAGAACATGAAACGTCTTTGTGGGCTTCATCACGGGTACATTCAGCTGCCGGTGATTTCATGACAAAAATCTTTTTTGTGTTTTTGGTGATCAGGAATGCCGTGTCATTTTTATACCACGTATTGATCAAAGGGTGTGCTTTTTTATGGGTTGTCAGCAGTTTTTTGCCCTTAACACTTCCAAATCGCAATGCAGCAATTTTAGCTGATTCTGCATCTAAATCTTTGGCATCTGTCAAATCGGGCTGCCCGTTAAAATGACAATCCAGACATCGTACATTTTCCTGATCTTCTTCATGGGCATACCGCTTTCCATCACCCATCAACTCATAGGAGTTGTGGCAGTCGATACATTCCATTCCGGATTTATGATGTACATCTTCGCCTGCATATTTAAAAACCCTGTTTCCTTCAACCATTCGATAGTTGCTGCTGTCGGGCATTTTTTTTGGATCAATCAGTGGTGTTTCTTCCCATCCTTCATAACTGGTTGAAATACGTGCCGAACGGCTGTGGCAGCCAAAACAATGATTACTGGTTACATTCAGGCTGATTTTTGCATGCTGCTGTAAATAAGCAGTGTCAGCGGGTGATTTTTTGTGTTTCTCCCAGGCATGCAAAGCTTTGGGTTGATATGTCAGATGGCAGGCGAGGCAACCACCACCGCGACTTGCTTCTGTTACTGGGCCGGTTTCCGTTTTGGGATTTTCAAGATGACAACGGACACACAGATTCTTTAAATGTTCATCGGCTGCCGAATGATCCAATTTAGAGACATTTGTTAAGGTATTCGGACTTTTTTGTTCACCAAAAACATACCGGTCAACGCTAATCATTCCGCTGAGGTTGTCCATCAAAGAAGTGGGCACTCTTTGTGCAATATTGGGATGGCATTGGGCTGTGCCACAGCTTTGAACCGCATTATCCATATTGCCTGGAATCAGAATCATGTTTCTGTGCGCCTGCTCTTTTGCTGTTGCAAAGGGGTTGCCTCCATGACAGGAAAAACACCCGATGGTTTCAGGCTTGTGCGACTGTATGAATCCATGAACATTATCATGACAAATAAGACAACTCTCTTTTCTGCCAAAAACTGTGGGTGATTTCAGTAATTGTTTTTGAGTGAAATCAGGAAAAAAATTAACTCGCTCAGTTTTGAAATTAGAACTGACACTGTAATTATAACCTTTCTGACCTGGAACCATCCATTGCCAGTTTTCGCCCCGGAAAAATAAACCGATCAATGTCAGGACAAAATAAATTCCCGTAAGGATCAACAAAGTCCTTTTGCTGAAAAACATGGGTTTGTTTTTCGCGGTATTGACAATATAAACAAGAATGAGCAAAAAGAGAATAAGAGCCAGCGACCATTCAGGATGACTGAGCCAGTGCAGTATCTCCTGAAATCCCACAAAATACCACGGGCCTTTTACGCTGGGATTTAGGTTGTCGTGAAGCGGCGCTGAAAGGAAATAGCCTAAAACAGTCAATCCTATGAAAACGGCCACAAAATCTCCGGCTTTAGGCCAGAATTTTTTGCTGTGTTCAACGATAATAACTGCCAGGAAAATAGTAAATGTTGCAATATGATGAACGTAGATCAGCTGGTAGTTTCCTTCTTTTCCCAAAAGGGATAAAGCAATCAGTTTGCCGAAAATCGGAATACGTTCCGCAAGCGTAAACAAAATTTGCCGGGCCTGAACGCTGTCGGCATCGCCCTTTAGCAAAAATCCGGTGAGCATGGCAAGAAAAATGATAAGAACGCTCAAGCTGAGCCGGAAGGCCAATCCCTTTTTTAAACCAAGTTGACTTTTTTTATGATAATGATCGTAAAGATGAAGCAGGCTGAAGATCAGAAAAAACTGGGAACTCCAATAGTGAACGTTGCGGATGAAGGATGCCCATGGATTCATCACCACCATGGTGCTGATGCTGCTGTAAGGTTTCTCCACATTAAAAGGGATCGCCAGCAAGATTCCCGAAAGGATGACATAAGAAAACAGTGCCAGCGCCAAAGCGCCGTACGTAGTTTTTATTTTAAAATGCCATTGGGATTTTTTCACCGCTTCAAGACTTTATGTTGATATGCTCTTCGTCGGAAGAGATCGTTGCTGCAAACTTTTCCAACGGTTTGTAGGCAGGCCCTTTTACCGCATCACCTTCAAGATTGTATCGTGACCCGTGACAGGGGCAAACCAGACGGCCGTTTACTTCTTTATTGATCACACATCCCAGGTGTGTACAGTGCGAAGAGAAAACATCAGTTTTACCATCCTTGTTAATTACAATGTAGTCATGCAGAAATGTGACTTCTTTGTTTTTATCGAAAGGAAAAACGTGTTGTTTCTGACTTAGAATGTTACTGTTGCGCAACGTGAGTTTGTCCCATAAAAATGCCAAAGAAAGCCCGATTCCGGCAGCCCCCAACTGAAGAAATTTCCGTCTGCTATGCTTTTCCATGGGTTGCAACTAATTTTCGGTGCGAAAGTACAAAATAGCGAGTTTGAAACTGGAGACATCATATGCAGATAAGTACATAAATACTTTCAAAAAGCTAATTTAGAAGAAATTTATGTTATTTTTAGTCGATGGGAGCAAAAATGATTCTATTTATGGTAAGGAGTGACTATCCGCTCTGACTGATTTTTTGCAGTCGTTTTAAATCTAATATTTCAAATTTCTTCCCGCTAACACGAATCGTCTCAATCTCAACAAGGTCTTTTATGGCACGTGTAACACTTTCTCTGGTAGTACATGTGAAAGCAGCTATATCACTTCGCGACAGGGGCAAATTAAAGGAGAGGGCGTTTTTATAAATTTCTTCAGAAAAAAATAAAATGACATCTGCCAGACGACCGTTAATTTGTTTTTGGTGAATGCTGACAAATCGATCAAAATAGGTCAATTCTTCGCGACAAAGAAATATGAGTAATTCGTTGGCAAACTGGGTGTTTCTACTGATCAGTTCTTTAAAAGACAAGTGGTCGATAAAGCAAACCACGCATTTTTCCAATGCTGTAACGGAAAATTGGTTGACTTTTTCAAACAAAATCGTCTGAAGGCCAATGTAGTTTCCGGGCTTAACGATTTTTAAAATCTGATCTATGCCTTTGACCCCTCTTTTACTGACCATGGCCATTCCTGATTTTAAATAAGCGACGTGTGATGAGAGTATCCCCTCTTTAATAATACTTTCTTTTGAATTAAATGTGGTTTCTGCACAACTTTCCATTAAAAAAGTTAATTCTTTAATGTTGAGTGTGTTCGCCGCCTTGGAACGAATGATACAGGTTTTACAATTTTGCATGAGACAAAATTAAGTATAAAAAACAACTGGCTCTATTAAAAATGTGATGTATATCATATAAATATGATAGTATAATCAAAAGGAAAAGTTAAATAAAAGGTCAATGAGTCAATCGTATCGCACAATTTAAAATGTTAATAATCACCATATTAATATAGTTTTAAGGCTATGTTTGTCGTAAATTTACTTAAAAATAAATAAAGCCATGGAAGCGAAATTAAAGGTTATCGTAAGTGAAGTTTTACTGTTCTCCACAATAGGATTTGTAATCTATTTATTGGCTATCGTGGCCAGTTTTATGGGATGTTGTCTTGGAGTTACTCAGGCAATTTTTAATCAAATCCTTATTGGTCTCACAGTTATAGGGGTGACTGCCCTTGGAGCTTGTTCTTATTTCATCTGCTTTAGAAAAAAACCAGAGAATTGTTAGAGGCTTAATAAGTTAGCTATTGCTATTTGAGTTTAATCACAAAACAAATGATAAAAGACATGTTGTGTTTTATCATTTGTTTTTTTTATTAGTGAAACTCTATTTTGAAAATCCGCGATAAGCGGAGTATTCGAAATAGTTAGTTGAACTAATCCCGCTTTTTCAGCGGGATATAGGTTAATAC
>VAPK010454812.1_pt1 | contig 18995 bp, 21 predicted proteins | sample 3395031 | NCBI WGS metagenome assembly VAPK01 (sample SAMN08290443, study PRJNA428436) | hydrothermal vent metagenome | isolation source: Deep-sea hydrothermal vent chimney 1 | place: Pacific Ocean: Juan De Fuca Ridge
AAAGATACGGATCCTGATTTACTTGACGCGGTGCTGGGCAAGTTACAGGAAGCCGGCGCGGATATCGAAACTGGCAAGGACTGGATTAGTCTGGACATGCATGGACGGCGACCCCGAGCGGTTGATATCTGTACCGCACCCTATCCGGCTTTTCCGACGGACATGCAGGCACAGTTCACGGTTATGAATGCACTGGCCACAGGTTCAGGGGCGATTACTGAAACCGTGTTCGAAAATCGATTCATGCATATACAGGAACTGCAGCGCATGGGTGCGGAGATTAATCTGAAAGGTAATACTGCGTTCAGTACCGGGGTGAAAGAACTCAATGGTGCGCCAGTGATGGCAACGGATTTACGCGCCTCAGCCAGTCTGGTGATAGCCGGTTTGATCGCTCGCGGCGAAACCACCATAGAACGTATTTATCATATCGATCGCGGCTATGAATGTATTGAAGAAAAGCTGCAATTACTGGGTGCAGAAATTCGCCGGGTACCCTCGTAAAAATGTAGGTTGGGCTGAGCGAGAGCGAAGCCCAACATGTCGTATTATCAATTTTACTGGATGCCAATCGTGGCATCTGTTGGGCTTCGTTTTACTCAGCCCAACCTACAAACATAAATCTGTAACTATGAATAATAATCTAACCATCGCCTTATCCAAAGGCCGTATTTTTAAAGAAACCCTGCCACTGCTGAAACATGCGGGCATCGAACCGATGGATGATCTGGAGACCACGCGCAAGCTGATTCTGGACACCAATCTGGACGATGTAAAGTTGGTGATCATTCGCGCCTCGGATGTGCCTACCTATGTGCAATATGGTGCAGCCGATCTGGGCATTGCTGGTAAAGATGTACTAATGGAACATGGTGGAGAAGGCATTTACGAGCCGCTGGATTTAAACATCGCCTGCTGTAAATTAATGACGGCGGGTTTTAAGGATGCGGAGCCGGTGAAAGGCCGCCTGCGGGTGGCGACCAAGTTTGTTAATTGTGCCCGTCGATTTTATGCAGAAAAGGGCCAGCAGGTTGAAGTGATAAAACTCTACGGTTCGATGGAGCTGGCACCGATAGTGGGCCTGGCCGATTGTATTGTTGATGTAGTGGATACCGGCAATACCTTGCGTGCCAATGGATTGGAGCCCAAAGAACATATTGCCGATATCAGCTCCCGCCTGATCGTTAATCGCGCGTCCATGAAAATGAAACATGAGCGGGTAAAACAGTTTATCGACTTGATGGCCGAGGCGGTAAAAAAATGAGCAAGCTGAAACAGCTTAATACCGATGCGACAGATTTTTATGCCGAGCTGGATGCCATGCTGGCCTGGGAAAGCGTTGCTGATGAGAATGTTAAAACCACGGTAAAGGACATTCTGAATGACGTGCAAACGCGCGGCGATGCGGCGGTACTGGAATACACCAATCGTTTTGATCGCATGCAGGTGCAGGAATTTTCTGCACTGGAATTATCACAGGCACGGCTCGAGGCCGCCCTGGAAAATATTCCTGCGGCGCAACGCACGGCACTAGAAACAGCGGCCGGACGCTTACGTAGTTATCACGAGCATCAGAAAATGCAGTCCTGGTCCTACACTGAAGAAGACGGCACGCTATTAGGTCAGCAGGTGACGGCACTGGAGCGGGTTGGCCTGTATGTGCCCGGTGGCAAGGCGACCTATCCCTCGTCGGTATTGATGAATGCCATTCCCGCCCATGTTGCCGAAGTTGAAGAAATTATCATGGTAGTGCCAACGCCAGATGGCATAATCAATGAAATAGTACTTGCGGCCGCCGCCATCGCGGGTGTCAACCGGGTCTTTACTATCGGTGGTGCACAGGCCATCGCAGCTCTAGCTTATGGCACGCAAACCGTACCGCAGGTCGATAAGGTAGTTGGCCCCGGAAATATTTATGTGGCCGCTGCCAAGTCCATGGTCTTCGGTAAAGTTGGCATCGACATGATCGCCGGGCCGTCTGAAATTTTAGTGATTTGTGACGGTAAAACCGATCCGGACTGGATCGCCATGGATCTGTTTTCACAGGCTGAGCATGACGAAGATGCACAATCTATTTTGCTCTCACCGGATGCTGATTTTTTAAATCAGGTCAGCAAAAGTATTGAAAAGCTGTTACCGGAAATGGAACGCCGGGACATTATTCAAGCCTCATTAAATGCCCGTGGCCTGTTGATCAAGGTGCGTGATTTAGATGAAGCCGTGGCGGTGGCCAATCACATTGCGCCTGAACATCTGGAACTTTCGGTTGCTGCGCCACAGGTCATGGCCGAAAAAATCCGCCACGCCGGAGCGATCTTTATGGGGCGTTATACCGCCGAAGCCCTGGGCGATTATTGTGCCGGGCCTAACCATGTATTACCTACCTCACGCACGGCGCGTTTTAGCTCACCCCTGGGGGTGTATGATTTTCAAAAACGTTCCAGCCTGATTATGTGTTCCGCCGAGGGTGCCTCGGAATTAGGTAAAATCGCCTCGGTGTTAGCGCGAGGCGAAAGCCTTACCGCGCATGCCCGTTCTGCTGAGTACCGGATCAAAAAGTGAAAAAAGATACCTCGTCCCTGCGCGATCACATCGCGTACTGGATTCGCCCTGAGATCCGTGACCTCTCGGCTTACTATGTGCCTGACTCCCGTGGCTTGATCAAACTGGATGCGATGGAAAATCCCTATCACTGGCCGCAGCAAAAAATCGATCAATGGCTGGAATTATTACGTACTGCCGAGTTGAATCGCTACCCTGATCCACATGCACAAAAGTTAAAAGATCGTCTGCGTGAGGTGATGGGCGTGCCGGCGGATGCGTCCATTTTGTTAGGCAATGGCTCGGATGAACTGATCCAGATAATTATCATGGCGTTAGCCGGTGAAGGCCGCAGTGTGCTGTCGGTGGATCCGGGCTTTGTCATGTACCGCATGATCGCTGAGTTTTGCCAGATGGATTATATTGGAGTGTCTTTGTGCGAGGATTTTTCGCTGGATGTCGAGGCTGTGCTGACGGCCATCGAGCAGCATCAACCGGCGCTGATATTTTTAGCCTATCCGAATAACCCCAGCGGTAATTTATTTGATCGTGCCGATATGTTACGCATTATTAATGCAGCACCGGGGGTCGTGGTGGTGGATGAAGCCTACCATGCTTTTGCAGAAGACAGTTTCATGCCCTTGCTGGATGAGTATGAAAATTTGTTACTCATGCGTACCGTGTCGAAGATGGGGCTGGCCGGTTTACGTCTGGGTATGCTGGCCGGCGCAGCACCATGGCTGGATGAATTCGATAAATTACGCCTGCCTTATAATATTAATGTGCTTACCCAGTTAAGTGTAGATTTTGCATTGCAAAATGCGCCTATGTTAGATCAGCAAACAGAAAATATTAAACGGGATCGAAGCACGTTATTTACGCAGTTGCAGGTGATACCTGGGCTTAGGGTTTACCCTAGCCAGGCTAATTTTATTTTGTTTCGGGTAATGGATGCTCAGGCAACGGCTGTATTTGAAGGTCTGAAAGCCAAAGGTGTCCTGATAAAAAACATGAGCAAGGCCGGAGCAATTTTGTCTGACTGTCTGCGAGTTACTGTGGGCAGCGTCGAGGAAAATTCGGCTTTTATCAACGCCTTGCAGAAAACCATTTCTTCACTCAGTGATTAGCCAGTCGGCGCATAAATTTCATATTTTTTTAATAGATTATCTTTTTCCTGCATGGTCTACACTTTGATGGTCGTCACGATTATTACAGGTGATTTAGTGTATGGAAGGTCAGTCATTACAGGCGGTGGAGTCACGGGATCTTTATGGGAACCTGCTTCAACGCGAAGCTGAGATTGAGCTATTGCAGGAAACCTTTGCTGAGATTGGTAGTGAGCTGGATTTAGAACGAGTGTACCAGATCGTGGCGGAGCGCGCGCGGGCACTGGTGCAGGCGAAAACTCTGTTGATTACTATTCTGGACGATAATTGTGAGACCTACAGTTATCGTGGTGCAGCAGGTGTCAAGGCGGATGAAATCGTAGGTGAAGTGATGCCGCTGGACTGCGGTATCTGCGGCTGGGTCTGGCGAAATAATAAAGCCTGGTGGCGAGGGGTGCTCGATGAGTTGGGTGAAGGAGAGCGCAATTTTCTGGAGAAGGATGCGGGCTCAATTATTCTGGTTCCCCTGCAGGGCAAGAAACATTTTCTCGGCGGTATTGCGGGCATTAATAAACGTGGGGGAAATGAATTCGATCGTCGCGATCTGAATGTGCTGACCATGTTTGCCAGTATTGTTGCTATTGCCATTGAAAATGCGATGGCGGTACAGAAACTGGAAGAAGCCCGACAGGAATCGGAAGGCTATCAACGACAATTGCAACGTGTGAATCGTCAACTTACGGAAAGCAATCGTGAGCTGGAATATCTCTCTCTTTATGATGCCGTAACCGGCCTGCCTAATCGTTCCCTGTTTCGGGATCGTTTTGCCCAGCATATCGCGCTTGCACGATCAGAAGCACAGGGTTTTGCGGTGCTGTTGTTTGATCTTAATAATTTCAAGATTATCAATGATACTCTGGGTCATGAATGTGGCGATCAGATTCTGAAAGGCATTGCCCGTCGTTTTCTTCTTTATCTTGATGGCAATGGCATTCTTTCCCGTCTGGGAGGAGATGAATTTGCGTTGCTATTACCCGCCGTTGATCGGGTGAAAAGCCTTCGCCATGCCAGCCAGTTGTTACAGCAACTTGATGAACCCTTTGACATTGATCGTATGATGATTGCGGTCAGTGTCAGTATCGGCGTGAGCCTCTACCCGGAGCATGGTGAGGATCTTAGTAACCTGTTGCGTCATGCTGATCAGGCTATGTTTAAAGCCAAATCAGGCAAGCGTGGGGTGAGCTTGTATGATCCTGAGAGTGATCATTCTTCGACTGGCATGTTGACCATGACCGCTGATTTACGCAAGGCGATGGAGCAGCAGGAATTTCGACTGTACTACCAGGCCAAGGTGAAATTACAGGATGGTGTCATTAACAGTGTCGAAGCACTCGGCCGCTGGCAACATCCACAGCGGGGTTTTGTGCCGCCTGATATTTTCATTCATGAACTGGAACAGGCCGGTATGATCGATCGTTATACCCATTGGGTCATCGAGACGGCGATTGAGCAAATTGGGCAGTGGCAACGTCAGCAACGTGATATTAGCATTGCGGTAAACTTATCAACCCAGACATTAATGAATCCTGATTTTATGCTCTATCTTGAAAATCTGGATATCCTCGAAAACGCAGGCGGTCAACTGCAATTTGAAATTACTGAAAATCTGTTTCTATCGAATTATGATCGGCTCAGTGAAACGTTGAGTCGTATCCGTCAGTTGGGTATTCGCTTTTCGATTGATGATTTTGGTACCGGCTACTCTTCATTGGCACGATTGAAAAAATTACCTGTGAGTGAGTTGAAAATCGATCGTAGCTTCATCATGGACATGGATAAGCGCACTGATGATGAAGTTATTGTACGTTCGACCATTGAGCTTGCTCATAACCTGGGTCTGGTGGTGGTGGCTGAAGGCGTGGAAACTGAGCGAACTTGCCAGCGTTTAAAGGAATTGGGCTGTGATATCGCCCAGGGATATTTGATCAGCAAGCCGGTGCCGATTGAACAGTTTGAGCAGTTTATGGCAGAGCGGGAGAACGGTTAGTCAAATATATTAATCGTTGCATAAATACTCGCATCATAGCCCCCTCTCCTTTTGGGAGAGGGTTGGGGAAAGGGAATAAAATTATCAGGAACCTTCATGTGGTCGGGTACCCACGATAGCTGTGGTTTCAAATTCCCGCCCCTGACGTATTCCGCGAATACGGACTTTGCTACCGGGTCTGACTTTGCTGATCAATTGTAGCGCGTGTTTAACACTGTCAATTTTGTCATCGTCAATCCAGATAATGACATCGCCGATGGCAAGGCCGGCTTTATCAGCCGGTCCTGCGACCACGATATTACTGAGGATCGCGCCATCGCTATTTTTAAGGCCGAAGGAGTGAGCCAGTTCCTCGTTAAGATCCTGAATCACAACACCCAGCCAGCCACGTACAACTTCACCGTGTTCAATAATCTGGGTCATCACGTCTTTTGCCAGACTCATGGGTATGGCAAAACCGATTCCCTGTGAGCCTCCGCTTTTAGAAAAAATAGCGGTGTTGATACCGATCAGCTCACCATGTGCGGTGATCAATGCACCCCCGGAATTTCCGGGATTAATGGCCGCATCAGTCTGGATGAAGTTTTCAAAGGTATTAATGCCAAGCATGTTGCGCCCAGTGGCGCTGATGATACCCGAGGTGACGGTCTGTCCAACGCCGAAGGGATTACCGATGGCCAGCACCACATCACCGACTCGCAGTTTCGAGCTGTTGCTCAGGGTGATGGCGGGCAGATCCCCAAGTTCAATTTTGAGTACAGCGAGATCGGTTTCCGGATCTGCGCCCACTAGCCTGGCATTGGCGGTTTGTCCGTTTTTCAGGGCAACCTGAATTTCATCCGCTGCGGCAACGACATGGTTGTTGGTAAGAATGTAGCCGTCTGGGCTGACGATCACCCCTGAGCCGAGACTGGACTCGGTGCGTTGCCGGGGTCGTCTTGCGCTATCGCCAAAGAAATAGCGAAAAATGGGATCATTGGCAAAGGGGTGACTGCCCTCGGTGATGATTTTGCGGGTATAGACATTGACCACTGCGGGTGCAGCACGCTCGACCGCATCGGCGTAGGAGACCGGGCCAGTGTTGGTGTGCCGGCCGGGGTTACTCTGTTTGAATTCAACCACAGGCTTGTCATTCTCACCGGAGGGTGAGTTGAAATCAGGCAGCAGAGCCGGGAATAAATAGAGCAGGACAAAGGCCAGTGCCAGGCCGATGGTGGTAAATTGGAAAATGAATTGAATAGATTTAGTTATACGCATTGTGCTGCAAAATATTGGATAATCGAGTCGACATCTTAACCTAAGAGGAAACTCGGCGCATGGTGCAACTGAGTGAGCTGGTAAAATACACAAATTCCCTGTTGTCCGTGGACAATTTTCGGGACTATTGTCCGAATGGCTTGCAGGTTGAGGGCCGTGCCGAGGTGCACCGGCTGGTTTGCGGGGTGACCGCCTGTCAGGCGCTGGTTGATGCAGCGGTGGCGGCGAAAGCGGATGCCCTGCTGGTTCATCACGGTTATTTCTGGAAGGGCGAGGCTGAGCCTGTTACCGGGATAAAAATGCGTCGTATCAAGACGCTGCTGGAAGCCGGGATCAGCCTGTTAGCCTGGCATCTTCCGCTGGACGCGCATCCCGAGCTGGGTAATAACGCACAGCTGGCAGAAAAGCTGGGCTTAATCACTGAGGGACGCTTCCCCGGCGAGGACGTGGCGGCTGTGGGCTTGCGAGGGCGGCTGGCGACACCGCAGTCGGCAGAAGCCTTCGCGGACAAGCTTGAATCCGTACTCGAACGCCGTCCGCTGCACATTGCGCCGAATTCGCGACCGATTGAGACCCTTGCCTGGTGTAGTGGCGGTGCACAGGGCTATATTGAGGCGGCTGCCGATGCTGGAGTCGACGCTTATATAAGTGGGGAAGTATCCGAGCAGACTTTTCATCTCGCTCAGGAACGGGGTATTCACTACTTTGCTGCCGGCCACCATGCCACCGAGCGCTACGGAGTACAGGCGCTGGCGGCACATTTATCACAAAAATTTCACATCAATACGGAATTTGTTGATATTTTAAACCCAGTCTAACCTATTGAAATACTAAGGTTTATCGATGTTCTCCTTGACCGCAGCAGTTGAATCGTAGACAATACGCGCGCTCTGGATTGGGATGATTCTAAAATCCTGAAAGACTAAATAAATTCCAGACAGTTAAGTAATTTACCATGAAAAATTAGTGACTTAGGAGTTATTACGGGCCATGCTCAGGCAAGCTTGTAGTCCTGTTGGGCGCGATATTTTTCCAATTTTTGGAGAAGTTCAATGAGTACCAATGGCGTTGATACCAGCAGACGCCGCTTTTTGACTGCCGCAACATCGGTGGTTGGAGCAGTGGGTGCCGGGTTCGTTGCTGTGCCCTTTATTTCGTCCATGCAACCCAGCGCGCGGGCGCGGGCGGCAGGCGCACCTGTAGAAGCGGATTTCAGTAAACTTGAACCGGGCAGTAAAATGACGGTGGAATGGCGTGGTAAACCGGTCTGGATTGTTCGTCGTACTGAACAAAACCTGAAAGATCTGGAATCGCTGAATGATAGCCTGAGTGATCCGGCTTCAAAAGTCGAACAGCAGCCGGTCTATTGTCAGAATCCCGCTCGTTCAATTAAGCCTGAATATCTGATTACTGTTGGTATTTGTACCCATCTGGGGTGTTCTCCAACTTACCGTCCTGAAATCGCGCCGGCTGATCTGGGCGCTGAATGGAAGGGTGGTTTCTTCTGCCCCTGTCACGGTTCTCGCTTTGATTTAGCGGGTCGTGTTTATCAGGGTGTCCCTGCCCCGACGAATCTGGTGGTACCACCGCACATGTATCTCGCCGATACCCGGGTGATAATTGGTGAAGATAATGGAGCCGCATCATGAGCAAAATGACAGAATTGATGGGCTGGGTAGATGCGCGTTTCCCCGCGACTAAGATGTGGGAAGACCATCTTTCCAAATACTACGCCCCTAAAAACTTTAACTTCTGGTACTACTTTGGTTCACTGGCACTGTTGATGCTGGTACTGCAGATTGTGACCGGAATTTTCCTGACTATGAACTACAAGCCGGATGTCACTCTGGCCTTCGCCTCGGTGGAGTACATCATGCGTGATGTGAACTGGGGCTGGCTGATTCGCTATATGCATTCAACCGGTGCTTCGTTCTTCTTCATCGTCGTCTATCTGCACATGTTCCGCGGCCTGATGTACGGTTCCTTTCGTAAGCCTCGTGAGCTGGTCTGGATCTTCGGTATGCTGATCTATGTGGCCCTGATGGCCGAAGCCTTCATGGGTTACCTACTACCCTGGGGTCAGATGTCCTTCTGGGGCGCACAGGTGATTATTTCCCTGTTCGGCGCGATTCCCTTTGTCGGTGAAGATCTGGCACTCTGGATTCGTGGTGACTTCGTGATTTCCGATGCGACCTTGAATCGATTCTTCGCTTTTCACGTGATTGCGGTGCCGATAATTCTTCTGGGTCTGGTGGTCGCACACATCATTGCCTTGCACGAAGTGGGTTCGAATAACCCGGATGGCATCGAAATCAAGAAGCACAAGGATAAGAATGGCATTCCTTTAGACGGCATTCCCTTCCACCCTTATTATTCGGTGAAAGATATAGTCGGCGTGATTGTCTTCCTGATGCTATTTTCCTCGGTGATATTCTTTGCCCCTGAGTTAGGTGGCTGGTTCCTGGAAAAAGACAACTTTATCCCTGCGGATCCGTTGAAGACACCGGAACATATCGTTCCGCTGTGGTATTTCACCCCGTTCTACGCGATTTTGCGTGCGGTACCGGATAAGTTCCTCGGTGTCGTCGGCATGGGTGGCGCAATTGTGGTCTTATTCCTGTTGCCCTGGCTGGATCGTGGCAAGGTAAAATCCATCCGCTATCGTGGTGGTATTTATAAAACCGCATTGGCGATTTTCATTGTCAGCTTTATTGCCCTGGGTTATCTCGGGACTCAACCGGCAACCCCCATCCTGACAAACTTTGCTCGTGTGTTTAGCGTACTGTACTTTGCATTCTTTATTCTAATGCCCTGGTACACCGCGATTGATAAAACCAAACCGGTTCCAGAGAGGGTGACAGGCTAATGAAAAAGCTATTAATAACATTTTTATTTGCCGCGCTACCGTTACTGGCGAATGCCAGCAGCGGAGCCCATCTGGATAAGGCAAATATCGATCTGAGTAATCAGGAGTCCCTGCAAAACGGCGCACGTCTGTTTGTAGATTATTGTCTGAGTTGCCACGCAGCTTCTTACATGCGTTATAACCGCATGGCGGAAGATATTGGCCTGAGTGAAGAAGAGCTGCAGAAAAGCTTCATGCACGCCGGCGAAAAAGTGGGCGAACAGATGACCGTGGCCATGAGCTCGGCTGATGGTACGACTTATTTTGGTACCAAAGTACCGGATTTGTCGGTTATCTCCCGTGCTCGAGGTGCAGACTGGCTTTACACCTATCTGCGTACCTTCTATCAGGATGATTCACGTCCCTGGGGTGTTAACAATGCCACGTTTAAAGATGTCGGCATGCCTCACGTACTGTGGAAATTGCAGGGTGTGAACAAAGCGATCTATGAAACTCATACCGATCACGATGGCCATGAAACCCAGGTTATCAGCGGTTATGAGACTGTGATTCCAGGTTCAATGTCAGCTGAAGAGTATGATAATGCCGTACTCGACCTAGTGACCTTCCTGGAATACATGGGCGAACCGGCAAAAATGCAACGCTATGATTTGGGTGTGAAAGTGCTCATCTTCCTGGCGTTTTTCTTTGTCGTTGCCTATTTGATGAAGAAAGAATTCTGGAAAGATATTCACTAGTCCAGAGCATTAATCAGGTTCAGACGTTGATGTTGCATTAATGTGATAGAATACGACTGAACCTGATTGATAATTCAGTTTATCTAAAGAAATCTTATTTTTACAGACAAGGGGGGTAATCCCCCTTGTCTGTTTTTGGCTTTTTAGTTTTTGGAGTTGCCTAATGGCGCAAGTGACGAATAAACGACTCGCAATGACCCTGTTCTCAGGTGATCTTTGTCCTTTTTCCCACATGGTGCGAATTGTGCTGGCAGAAAAGGGTATCAATTTTGAAACCACCAGTGTGGACACAAACAATACCCCCGAAGATCTGAAAGATCTCAATCCTTACAACGAAGTTCCAACTCTGGTGGATCGTGATTTAGTTCTGTATGAGCATCTGGTGATTATGGAGTACTTAGATGAGCGTTTTCCTCATCCGCCATTAATGCCGGTTGATCCTGTTGCTCGAGCCAGTAATCGTTTAATGGTGCAACGGATTGAACGTGACTGGTATTCTACATTTATAAAACTGCGTAAAGGTGATAAAGATAGTACAAAATTACGCCAGGAATTGCGCGACAGCCTGGTGACTATCTCCCCTATTTTTGAGCAGAAACCCTATTTCATGAGCGAAGAATTCAGCCTCATCGACTGTGTGATGGCTCCCTTGCTCTGGCGTTTGCCACTGGTTGGCGTTGAATTACCGCCTTCTGCAAAACCTCTAATGGTTTATGCTGCACGTTTGTTTGAGCGGGAATCTTTCATGCAGAGTCTGTCTGAAGCGGAAAAGGAAATTCATCAGACCTGAGTCGGATGAATGATACTTCCAGTTTGTTTTCAGGGATTTAAATTATGGAAATGAGTTCCAACCAGCCTTATTTGCTGCGTGCCCTGTATGAATGGATCATGGACAATAATTTGACTCCTTATGTTTTGGTCAATGCGGAAGCCGAACGGGTCGAGGTGCCTATCCAGTATGTTGAAAATGGCAAAATTGTCTTGAACCTCAGCGCGGCAGCGGTTAATTCACTGGATCTGAGCAATGACTACGTGATGTTTAACGCGCGCTTTTCCGGAAAGGCCACGGATGTTAACTTTCCTGTTTCGGCCGTGCTTGCGATTTACGCCAAAGAAAACGGTCAGGGCATGGTTTTTAATGAAAGCTCAACCGAACCCCCCCCACCTGAGCCAGAACCAGAAAAACCCTCGGGCAGTGCCCACCTCAAATTGGTGAAATAAAACTCAGGGGTGAGAGGGGTGGAGAATGGGATGTTGTGGTGGCATTTGTTGCTGCCATTGTTTCTGGTAATGGCCCTCGCTGTTACCTTCTCGTGATTCTGTATCCGTTGTCTTTTGCTCTGTTCCTGCCTGTTCCTTTATCTGTTTCCGCCTTTCCCTTTCAGATTCTCGTTGCTGAGCTTCTCGCTGCAGACGATTTAATTGTAAATCGTCTGCGCTACGGCGCAGCAAGGCTTCTCTTTCCCTGGCCTGCTTTATTTTTTCAGCATCAGGAGCAGCTTGAATATCAACCGGTGTTGCCGATGGGACTTGTGGCTTATCTGAGTAATGAACTGCGCCGCTGTCATCCGTCCATTTATAAATGTCAGCTGCCGGCAGTCGTGCAGGTAGAATTAGCAGGAGCAAGCCTGGGAGCCAGTAAGCCAGTGTGGAAACATTAAAAAAAGAAAGGTTCATGCAGGCTTAAAAATTAGCAATGGGGAGTTACTAATAATAGAACAGAATATTACACCTGTGTATCACGGGGTTTTATTACCATGCTGAATAATTTCAGAAATAACAATAGCGCCGGGGTGCCGTGCAGAAACAGATCAAATATATCAATGGGACGACTGAGTTCAGCAGAAAAGAGCATGCCGAGTTTTTCCAGCAGATGAGGCTGTGAACCAAATGGAGCCAGCCCTAATAGTATGGCAATGAAAAAAAGTGGAACTAGCGGTAATTTATCAAGTAATTTCATGGTCTGTACTTATGATGGGTAGCTTGCAGCTATAATCAAACTATTTAAATTCCAGCATAACCGGAGCCACCTATGCATGCAACTTTGCCACTGCTGAAAGACAGTGATTTCCCCTCCATTCAACGTAGCCAACTGGAAACCCTGCAGGTCAATCTTGGCTATCTGTGCAATCAGCAATGTTTACACTGCCATGTTAATGCCGGGCCAAAACGTAGCGAAATTATGTCGCGTGAAAACATTGAGCAGATACTGGTATTTTTGGATCGCGCTGCGATTAAGCTGCTTGATCTTACCGGGGGTGCACCCGAATTAAATCCTCATTTTCGTTATCTGGTCGAACAGGCGCGTGCACGGGATATCCATGTAATCGATCGTTGTAATTTGAGTATTCTGCAAGAACCAGGGCAGGAAGATCTGGCGAAATTTCTCGCACAACAGCAGGTTGAAATCGTCGCCTCACTGCCTTGTTATTTGAAAGAAAATGTGGATGGCCAACGTGGAAAGGGAGTTTATGATGCCAGTGTGGCAGGACTGATAAAACTTAATGCACAGGGTTATGGACAGGCAGATACAAAGCTCATGCTGAATTTAATGTATAACCCGACCGGTGCTTATCTGCCTCCGGCGCAATGTCAGCTTGAAGTGGACTATAAATGTGAATTGAAAACCCGATTTGGTATCGAGTTTAATAGTTTACATACGCTCATTAATATGCCCATTCAGCGCTTTGGTAGTATGCTGATTTCGAAAGGTGGCTTTGATGAATATATGAATCTGCTAAAAACTGCATACCAGAAAAATAATTTACAGACGCTCATGTGTCGCAGTCTGATTAGCATTGACTGGGAAGGTTATGTTTATGATTGTGACTTTAATCAGATGCTGAATTTACCGCTGCAATTAGCCGGAAAATCACGTCAGCATCTGCGTGATTTAAAACATAATGATTTAAATGAGCTGCCTATTGTTGTGGCGGATCATTGTTATGGATGCACGGCGGGGCAGGGGAGTAGTTGTGGTGGGGCTTTAAGTTAAAGAACGTGTGTTTTGGTTACACTAATTTTATTTTTCTCTACGGTGAAAGCCATTTAGGGCTTCAGGCTGGCCTACATAACCGATAACATGTGGCGGGAGTGCAGATACGTAGGCAATGATTATTGTTGAGTTCAGCTTAGCATTACTTAAAATATAACTGGCGCAGTTCGTCCAGTTGTTCGCTTGCTGTTTCTATCGCATGCGGGATTTGCTCGCGAGTTACCCCGGCCATGGTCCAGATGTCATCGGCAATGTCCAGTTTATTCATGATACTATCAATGTCAAAGTCGAGCATTTGGGCAACAGTATTTGCGATATAGATTAACGCGACTTCCTGTTGATGAACATCGACCTGTCCTGGGGTGTGATGCCAGCGTATAACGGCTTCGATGTGTGCGGGCAGGTGCCATGAGCGGGCAAGTTCAGCGCCAATTTGAGTATGATCTGTTTGCAGGCGTTTGAATTCGGCTTCCATCATGGTCATGGCTGTTCCGCCCTCGATAGTACTGAGAATGATTTCGTGCATTTCCTGTGGAAAGCGGCTAAACAAAATGAGTTGGCCGACATCATGCAGCAGGCCGGCAATAAATATGGCATCCGCTTCGAGTGAGGTTTCTTTTGCCAGGGTTTGACCCAATACACCGCAGTAAAGACTGTGTTGCCAGAAGTCATCAACCGCAATAATATCGACGGGGATACCATCGAAGGCTTTGGCCGCAGAAGTAGAAAGAACGATGTCACGAATTTTATTAATACCGAGTACCGAGATTGCGCGTGTAACGGTGCTGACTTCGGTTGATAAGCCATAAAAAGGACTGTTCGCGATGCCGAGTAGACGCACGGCCAGAGCCGGATCCTGGCTAATAAGTTTGCCGATACTATTAATATTACAGTCAGGATCATTGACCATTTCATTAATGCGCATAGTGATTTCTGGTAGAGAAACTAGCTCACTGTAATCTCGGATCAATTGTTCAGCTAAATTATCCATAAAACATTTGTGTCCTGCAGGGGGTCGTAGGCTTATATATCGGCAGTTTGGCGTTCATATTTAATGCCAGCAGCCGAACTGCAAACAGTTTTTAATATGGACGCTAAATATTGAAGTTGTTAATCATAAGTGATTGAATTTTTTATATTTTTTTCACATCAATTATCGGGTAAAGAACGCTGCGACTTTCCATTATTATTCCCGTTTTGAATGAAGGCGGCAGAATGACCGACTTTCTTTCCGCCTTGCAGAAATACCGGGCGAGTGGGCATGAGCTGATTCTTGTTGATGGAGGGAGTACTGACAATAGCCTGGCTCAGGTACAAACATGGGTAGATGAGCTTGTAGTGGTCTCTGAGTGCGGTAGGGCGCGACAAATGAATGCGGGAGCCAGGCAAGCGCGTGGAGATGTGTTGCTGTTTCTGCATGCGGATACTCAGTTGCCGGATAATGCCGATAAATTAATCCGTGACTCATTACAGGTTGGAAATGTCTGGGGTCGATTTAATGTGCGCCTGTCGGGAAAATTGTGGCCGTTGCGTATAATTGAAAAATTTATGAACTGGCGTTCCTGCTTCACTGGCATTGTCACGGGTGATCAGGGGATGTTTGTCCTGCGTGATGCCTTTGAGTATCTCGGTGGTTTTGCCGATATTCCATTGATGGAAGATATTGAATTGAGCCAGCGTTTGAAAAAAATATCATCCCCCTGTTGTTTGCAAGTCCCGGTTATCACTTCAAGTCGGCGCTGGGAGCGTGAGGGCATTTTGCGTACTGTTATCTTAATGTGGGGATTACGACTGGGCTGGTTTTTTGGAGTATCAGCACAACGGCTGCACAAGATTTATTACCGGTAAATTTCATGCTCTATCGTTATCCGCATGCACGTATTCTTATTTTCAGCAAGGCACCTATACCCGGTAAGGCCAAGACTCGTTTAATTCCTGAGCTGGGTGAACAGGGTGCAGCTGATTTTTCAGCACGACTAACACAATACATGGTTCAGCAGATTGCGGAGAGCCAGTTATGCCCATTTCAACTTTGCTGTGCACCGGATACCGGGCATGTATTGTTTCATCAATTACAGGAACAGTACGGGCTAGAATTAAAACAGCAGCAGGGAGCTGACCTTGGTGCACGAATGGAAAATGCGCTGGCCGATGGGCTGGCAAATAGTGCTGCGGCATTGCTTATCGGTAGCGATTGCCCGGCAATCAGTGCCGACTATCTTGAGCAGGCGATACAACATTTAAACAGGAAAGAAGTTAGCTGTGTATTAGGGCCGGCAGAAGATGGTGGTTACGTGCTGGTCGGACAGTCTGTATTAAATAAAATGATATTTGAAAAAATAAGCTGGGGAACAGCAGATGTTCTGCAACAAACACGAAATATTTTAGAGGCAACAGGAAAAAAATATGTTGAACTTGCGACACTCTGGGATGTTGACCGGCCTGAAGATATTTTACCCGCGCAACGTTTGTTAAATGGAGCAGCGGATACACCGTAGTGACAGTGTGATGCGAGATATTGATTCCCACGGAGACCGTGGGAACCAGAAACAGGAAAAAAACGAGGATGTAATGTTTTCTCTGTAACAGGTATATAGTCTTTTGAATTTAATCAATGAGTCCATCATGCCGGGCTTCATCCTCTGGCAAAATACGTTCCTGCACCATACGCCACTCTCCATCGCTTTCTTTTTCTAATAAGATTTCAATTCCTTGTGCATTGATGGTGCCATCGTTGGCTTCGACAGTTTCAAAGGTTTTAAACATGATGTGGGTGCTGGTTGTGGTGACTAATTTAAGCTTTTTGTAATGGACACTTTTTATTATATTATTTTCAAATTCGTGCAGGGTCTGTGCAGCCCAGTCGTTATATCCGATATTTTCATAACCGGGCACACCTTGTAGGCTGACTTTTTTTGAGATAAAAGACATGTGTGCCACATGGTCTTTTTTAGTGGCCGTGGTCACGGCATTTTCTAGCCATTGTTTGACGATTGCTTCTGACATGAGTATTTTCCGTGTAAATACAGGGGACAGTATAGCGATTTCTTTAATTTTTGTCTGCGGCCTAATTATCTTATCGGCAAAGGTTTTGATCTTTTTTTGGATTGTCAGGTCGGGTAATATTGGTACAGCTACTGTTCCTGTTGCCAGCATAAATATAATGCCCTTTAATTTATCTATAATCGACCTTCTGCAAAATGAGTATCTGTTAAGTTTAAACAGAAGTCATTCAGCACAGGAATTTTAGAGAAATTAAATTATTTATAAGATACCGGCTCTATTATGGCAGGTAATACTTTTCCATCCATAAGCACTGCAAGATAATGCTCTCCCTTTTTTCCTTTGCTTTTATTTTTCATCTGGACGAGATAATACCAGCGGTTTTCATTTTTATAATGATTAATTGGTTTTAATTCAAACTCATTAATCGTAGCATTTGACAATTTTGGATTAAGGCGATTCCACTCTTGAACGTCGGTAATAAGATTTTCCACGCTGAGTGGTGGCGCGCCATCAGATGGTTGCCAGTTGGGAGCATTACGGATATCATTTTCGTTAGTATAGATTACAACTTTTGTATCATTGAATGACTCGGTAAGCACAAGTGGAAATTGAGCGGCAATAACATTTTGAGCGATTAAAAAAGTAAACCCAGCCAAAAATCGCAGCAACATATAATTTCTCCATAATAAAATTAATAATGAAGCACTTTACGCTTGCGACATGAGCTTGTCTAATCAGTATATTGTGAGGGCATACAAAAACTTAACAAGAGTTAATGAAGTAGTAGCTGGTATCTGGAGAGTTCTGCTTAACGGGCAGTTGGTAAATAACCAGTGAGTCACTGGTCTACAAGTACCCTGACGTTTTGGAGTTATAGACAAAGCGAGCACCAGGGCGGACGCATTCACTGGCAGCCAAAAAACCTGCAAAAATTTAAACAGCAAGTATGGCGATTAACCAACCGCAACTGGGGCGTGTCTAGGTAGTAACCAAACAATCACAAATCATTTAGCCTTTGTTGTATTTTCCCATAATGAATAATCTAAAATTTATTTTCTTGTTAAAAATACGATTGGCAAATGAAATACCCACAGCATACTTGTTACTGCATAATAAACATTCATTTCCTACAGACATGCAGGGTATATTTTTATCAAGGTAGCAAGCACAGGGATGTGGGAAGTTTGCCAGGGATGTCTCCATTACTGGGAAACCGCCGGATAATCCCGGCGGTTTTTTTATGGTTCCTGCCCGTCAACGTCCCGCTCGTTATTGACATGTTCCATTGTTTAGATCTGAGCGAAGCGGATTATCAGCAAAAGTTTCTTTCCAAACTCGGGGGGTTAGTTCAATCACCCTGCTGGCAGGATGTTGACCAACACGCTGCAGTACATCCACTAGTTTGGGCATATTTGCCACTGGACTAAGTTGCATTTCGCAACCATAATGCAACCATGTGTGATTGATGGAGAACTGTATTATGCCTGCTTTAACCATAAAAAATATCCCCAACGACCTCTACGATGAGCTAAAAAACATTGCAAAACAACACCATAGAAGCATTAATAGCGAGGTTATTGTGTGCCTCAAACGCTATCTACTTCCTAAACGAATCAGCCCGGAGGAACGACTTAGTACGATTCGAGCTATTCGCTCCCAGATTAAACCTAATACCATTACAGCAGAAGATATCGATCAAGCCATAAATGAAGGAAGGTCATGATTATTGCTGACACTAATATTATTTCTTATCTTCTGCTCCCTACCTCGTATACAGATTCGGTTGAAAGCCTTTATGAAATTGATTCTGACTGGTCAGCACCCATACTTTGGAAAAGTGAGTTTCGTAATGTCATGGCTCTTTACCTTAGAAAAAAGATTATCACCCTGGAAAAAGCGATGCAGCTTCAAGATACGGCTGAGTCAATTATAATTCAAAATGAATATGATGTTTCATCGTCACAGGTACTCTCTCTCATAGATGAAAGTAACTGCTCATCATACAACTGTGAATTTGTAGCTCTCGCTCATCATTTTGATACAAAGTTAGTCACTCAGGATAGAAAAATACTAAAAGAATTTCCATCTACTGCCATATCCGTGTCAGGTTTCCTCTCTCAGTTATAGACGATCCTAACGCCCTCATCAGGGACTTTCAAAGTTGGCGCGATTTTTTGCGGATGCAAAAATCGTGAACCTTCTGAAAGTCCCTGATGAGTTTGTTAGGCCATTTTTTATCTTCGCATTCACAGAATTAATTCTATTACAACGCAATATCTTTTATGTTTTTTTCTCTTGTAAAGTTCAACAATGAATTAACACCTTCATCTTCCACCATAAATTCAAGGTTGTTATCGTCATTTGATTCAATACAAATAACAGCGAGATCGCCAGATGATATATTTTTTGAATTTGAAATAATCATTATTATAGAAATAAA
>VAPK010485920.1_pt1 | contig 18990 bp, 16 predicted proteins | sample 3395031 | NCBI WGS metagenome assembly VAPK01 (sample SAMN08290443, study PRJNA428436) | hydrothermal vent metagenome | isolation source: Deep-sea hydrothermal vent chimney 1 | place: Pacific Ocean: Juan De Fuca Ridge
GGTGTTGACTTGGTATTTGGAGCTGGATATGATATCAGTGACAAGTTTTTTGTACAAGCTCGTTACGGATTAGAATTGACCAATAGATATGATGGTCCTTTAAGTAATTCGTTATCAGTAAGAGCAAATACATTTACCATTGGTGTTGGTTACAGTTTTAACTAAGGAGAACTTTTTAGAACATAAAAAATAAATGTACCTTATAGACCTCACAAGTTTTAACAACCTGTGAGGTCTTCTTATATAAAAATGAATAAGCAGTTTTTTGCCGATTTTTTATGAAATTTTATATAAATTTGTTAGATGAAAATTATTATAATCAACGGTCCCAATTTAAATCTACTAGGTAAACGTGAGCCTACCATTTATGGTAATGACTCTTTTGAAGATTATTTTAAAACGTTACAAAAGAAATATCCTAAAGTTGAATTGGCTTACTTTCAATCTAATATTGAAGGTGAGTTGATAGACAAGCTACATGAAGTTGGTTTTAGTTATGATGGCATCGTTTTAAATGCTGCGGCTTATACGCATACTTCAGTAGGGATTGCAGATGCCGTAAAAGCTATTGAGACTCCTGTTGTTGAAGTGCATATCTCTAATGTGTACAATAGAGAAGAGTTTAGACATCATTCTTATATTTCACCCAATGCCAATGGTATTATTGTGGGTATGGGTTTAAAAGGTTATGACTTGGCAGTGCAGAGCTTTAGTTGATTTTCTTACATTTCACCATCAATATACTCAATCACTTCTTTTTCAATCTGTATTGTTTTTTGATAAATAGTTGTAGCTTTTTTGATGATAGTAGTTGCAAATTTTCTATCCTTTAAATCTTTAGCATTGATTCTGACATTAAAATAAGCACCCAATACAGCAGTTCTTGCACATAAAACTCCAACGCCAGCATCAGAAAGAGAACTCGGTATCCCTTCTTTAACCATAGCTTGCATGACTTCCATAGAATTATAAGCGGTTTCCATTACTTGTAAGGGAATTTCTGTAGCATATTTTGTAGCATTTTCAATAGCCAGTTTTCTTGCTTCTTTTTCCTCTATTGTACCTTTTGGCATCCGAAAGCCTAAAATAATTTTATTAAAAGCATTGGTATCTTCATCAACTAAAAATAATAATTTATTTTTATAGGCCTGTCCTTTTTCAGCCCAGTCAGAAAAATATTCCCAACGATCATCCCAACCTGCTTTGTGAGCCGATAAATTGGCAACCATTGTACCTAAAGAAACTCCCAAAGTACCAACATAAGCAGCTATTGATCCGCCACCAGGTGCAACAGATTCACTTGCAGTTATAGCTGCAAAATCATCTAACGCCAAGTCTATTAATTTTTTATCAGTGGTGTTTTTTAATACATATTCTATAATCTTTTCTTGCGGATTAAAAGGTTTTAAATCGTCTAAACCCAATGATTTTACAGCAATTTTAATCTTCTCGTTTTCTGAAACACCTAATGAACGTTGTTGTTTGTTTAAAAAGTAATCCGCTGCTTCTAGCATCGCTTTTAAAGGTACCAAACCAATCAATTCAGAACCAGTAACACGTAGACCTCGCTCGTTGGCAGATTGACAACTTTCATCAAAAGCAATATGCATAGAAGTAATAGAAATATTGGTCAGATTGTACGAAATTTGAGCAATTCCGTATTCTTCAATATACCAGCCTAATCCTTTTACAGCTTTTAATTTTCCTGGAATCCGAACAGGTTCTCCATTTTTATCAACTACTTTTTTACCCGTAATCGGATTGCCTTCTCGTTTTACTCGTCCAGCTTCTCTGATATCAAAAGCAATAGCATTGGCTCGTCTGACAGAAGTAGTGTTTAGGTTGATATTGTATGCAATTAAAAAATCACGTGCAGATATGGCAATCGCTCCTGATTTTGCTACAGAATCATTAAATTTAGAAGGTCCAAAATCAGGTTTCCATTGCTTGCTGCTTATCTTTTTTGCCAAACCTTCGTATTCACCAGATCGGCAGTTGGCTAAATTTTTCCGTTCTTCTTTTTTGGCAGCATTTTCATAAAAATAACCAGGAATACCCAATTCTTTACCTACACGTTCACCTAATTGATGAGCGAAAATTGCAGTTTCTTCTAATGAAATACCAGAAATAGGGACTAGCGGACAAACGTCAGTGGCTCCAAAACGAGGATGCTCACCTGTCTGCTTACTCATATCAATCAGTTCTGAAGCTTTTTTTATCAATACAAATGCAGCTTCAATTACGGCTTTGGGTTCACCAACAAAAGTAATTACCGTTCTATTAGTAGCATAGCCAGGGTCAATGTCTAGTAGTTTTACACCTTCTACGGTTTCAACACTATGAGCGATCGTATTTATTTTTTCAATATCACGTCCTTCACTAATGTTTGGTACGCATTCTATGAGTTGTTGTTGCATATTAACAATATTATATTATGGTAAACAAAGTTAAATTTTGTTTTTTTAATTATGGATGTTTTTTAATAAAAAATTAAGACTAGAAAGATTTGAATTTATTACTTTTGGCGTCAAATAAAAATAAAAAAATATAAGCTGATGAAACTAATTAACTTTTTCGCTATTTCGATAGCACTTCTATCTCAAATCTATAGTTTTAGTCAAAACACTTCTAAAAAAGTATTAACTACTGAAATTGATTCTGTAAGCTATGCTTTAGGAGCGGATATGGGGTATAAATTTAAAGAAAATTTTTCTGAAATAAATAAAGACCTTTTTATTAAAGGACTTAATAATGTGATGGATTCTAACAATATCTTAATTGAGAAGGATAAAATAGAACCTATTTTAATAATATTTTTTAAAAAGTTACAAAAAGAGAAACAAAAGGAACATGAAGCAACATCTTTAAAAGACGCAGAAAAAGAATTTGGAGCTGAAAAAGCAGCAGGAATCAAGTTTTTAGAAGATAATAAATCTAAAAAAGGTATAAGAACTACGGCAAGTGGATTGCAATACCTAGTTTTAAAAGAAGGAACTGGAGAGAAACCTACCGCAGCTTCAAAGGTAAAAGTACATTACCACGGAATGTTAATTGATGGAACTGTGTTTGACAGTTCAGTAGATAGAGGAGAGCCAATGGAATTTGGTGTTACACAGGTAATAAATGGATGGACAGAAGGGTTACAATTGATGAATGTTGGTTCTAAATACAAATTTTTTATCCCTTATGACTTAGCTTACGGAGCAACTCCTCGTCAAGGAGGCCCTATAAAACCATTTGCAACTTTAATATTTGAAGTAGAATTGTTAGAGATTGTAGAATAATTTTAAGATTTTAATAAGAGGTGTGAAATATTTTTTTACTATTTTTGACGCCAACAAAAAACTAATAAAAACAAAATAAATACAAATGAAAACAATTAATTTTTTTGCTATTATAATAGCATTAGCAGTACTTACCTCTTGTAATAAAGAAGGAGGAGTAACTAAAAAGTCTTTAGATAATGAAATAGATTCAGTAAGCTATGCGTTGGGTATAGATATGGCTTTTAAATTTACAGAAAATTTTGAAGAAGTTGATGAAGATCTTTTTATACAAGGATTTCATAATGGGATGGATTCTACTGATATTCTAATTGAAAAAGGACAAGTTGAAACTGTATTGAGAACATTTTTTCAAAAAATACAAGTTGAAAAGCAAAAAGAACAAGAAGCAGAAGCTTTGAAAAAAGCAGAAGCTGAATTTGGAGATAATAAAGCAGCTGGCATCAAGTTTTTAGAAGAAAATAAAGCTAAAGAAGGCGTAAAAACTACTGCAAGTGGTTTACAATACCTTGTTATAAAAGAAGGGAAAGGTGAAAAACCTACAGCAACTTCAAAAGTTAAAGTGCATTATCACGGTACTTTAATAGACGGCACTGTATTTGACAGTTCTGTAGATAGAGGTGAGCCTGCAGAGTTTGGTGTAAATGGAGTAATTAAAGGATGGACAGAAGTTTTACAATTAATGACCGTAGGTTCAAAATATAAAGTTACTGTTCCACAAGAGCTAGCTTACGGAGCTTTTCCTCGTCAAGGAGGACCAATCAAACCTTTTTCTACATTAGTGTTTGATGTAGAATTGTTAGAGATTGTAAAATAAACAGCTATTTAAAATATTTATAATGTTAAAAAAGAGAGGCATACGCCTCTCTTTTTGTATTTTTACACTATGAACTCATTTGAACTTTTTAAATTGGCTAAAAAACAGCCCTTTTGTACCCTATTTTGTCTTTTTCAAGTTCCATAGTTCTACTATGCAACTTGAAAAAGCCTTCAAATAGACCATAAAATTGATAATTTTCACTTCAATCCTAAAAGGTCAAATGAGTTCAATAAATTATAAACATCATGAAAAAAATATTAATACTACTAAGTGTAAGTATTTTACTATTCTTATCCTGTAAGGAAAATAAAAATACAGACAAAAACTCATCAATAACTACAATTGATTCAACCATGAATACAAATACGCTATTAGCCGAATGGGATACGCAATTTGGAGTGCCTCCGTTTGATAAAATTAAAAGTGAAGATTATTTACCCGCTTTTAAAGAAGCGGTGAGTTTGCATAAAAAAGAGATAAGTGTTATCGTTAATTCTAAAGAGAAACCTACGTTTAAAAATACAGTTGAAGCCATAGAAACAAGTGGTAAAATGCTGAGTAGATTTACCAGTGTGTTTTTTGCAATAAGTGCTGCAAATACTGACGATGTTTTAAAAGAAACGCGGAAATCTATTTCGCCTGAATTGACAGCTCACTTTGATGAAATTAGTTTAAATACGAAGTTGTTTAATCGTGTGAAGGCTGTATATGAACAAAAGGAAACCTTAGGTTTAAGTGCTGAAGAAATGCGACTTTTAACTGAAATGTATAAAGGCTATGTGCGTGCAGGTGTTAACTTAGAAGGAAAAGATAAGGAACAATTGAAAGCGATTAACAAGCGTCTCTCTGAACTTTCTACCACATTTGGTGATAATTTATTAGACGAAACGAATGATTTTGAATTGCATATTACTGATAAAAAAGAATTGGGGAGTTTATCTGTCAGTTTAATTGCTGGTGCAGAAGCAGAAGCAAAAAAACGAGGACATGACTCAGGATGGTCTTTTACATTACAACGCCCTAGTATTAATCCGTTTTTACAAACTTCTCCTAATAGAGATTTTAGAGAGCAATTATTTCAAGGCTATGCCTTACGAGGAGATAATGACAATGCCAAAGACAACAAAAAAATATTGCTAGAAATGGCAAATTTACGTGCAGAAAAAGCAAATATGTTAGGTTTTGAAACACATGCTGATTATGTGCTTTCTGATGCTATGGCAGAAAAACCAAAAGCTGTTTACGATTTTATGGATAAACTGTGGCCATTTGCATTAAACATGGCTAAAAGTGAACGTAAAGCGTTGGCAGCTATGATGAAAAAGGATGGAGTAGAGGGTGACTTCAGAGGAAGTGATTGGCGTTATTATGTAGCAAAGCTTAGAGAAGAGCGTTATAATTTTAACGAAGATGAAACGAGACCTTATTTTGAATTTACAGCCGTGAGAGAAGGTGTTTTTATGTTGTCTAAAAAATTGTTTGGCTTGACTTTTAAAGAATTAAAGGATGTTCCGAAATGGCATGAAGATCAACAAGTTTTTGAAGTTTTAGAGGCTGACGGAAAACATTTAGGGGTTGTTTATATGGATTTCTTTACACGTGAAAGTAAAAGAGGTGGAGCATGGATGAATGCTTTACGTCAACAATCAAATGTTGATGGATTTGTTACACCTATAGTTACTAATAATTTTAATTTCCCTCCTCCAACAAAAGATACTCCTTCATTATTATCGTTTAGTGAAGCACAAACCTTATTTCATGAATTTGGTCATGCATTACATGGTTTGTTTTCTAATGTAAAATATCGTTCGTTGTCAGGTACAAGTGTACCACGTGATTTTGTTGAATTTCCTTCACAAGTTATGGAAAATTGGATGAGTGAACCAGAAGTATTGGCATTGTATGCCAAGCATTACAAAACAGGCGAGGTAATACCGGCTGCTATGATAGAAAAAATGAACAAAGCCAATAGTTTTAATGAAGGTTTTAGAACTGTTGAGTATATGGCAGCAGCATATTTAGATATGAATTGGCATACACTAAAAACTCCAGATGCAGAAATTGATGTTCGAAAATTTGAAAAAGACTTCTTAAAGAAAATGGGCTTGATTGATGAGATTCTTCCAAGATATAGAAGTAATTATTATGCACATATTTTTTCTGGAGGGTATTCTTCTGGCTATTATAGTTACTTGTGGAGTGAAGTATTAGATGCTGATACGTTTGATGAGTTCAAGAAAACAGGAAATATTTTTGATCCAACATTGGCAAAAAAATACCGACACATGCTAAGTAGTGGAGGCTCAAAATCAGGTATGGAATTGTATAAAGAATTTATTGGTAGGTCACCAGAAATAGCACCTTTGTTAAAGAAAAAAGGATTTGAATAGATAAATTCAGTCTTATAAAATAGTAAAAACCTGACTTTTTTGAGTCAGGTTTTTTGTTTTGTTGCGTGTTTTAGCAACTAATTTAGTGAGATTTCTCAGAACTGGCTAGAAATTCGCAGTCCTGAAGCATCGGGTTCCAAGTACAAAAGTAGCTAGCAATGAATTTTACACGGCTTGTAGTACGTTTTTGTTTTATTTTATTTTTTCAGCATTGTCTATTTCCGTTTGATAATAGACTTGATGTTTTTCTTTAGTTACTTTTCCAATATCAGAATTCAATACTTTTTTATTGAACTAATTATTGTTTCGTCAAATTCAACAGCATTATCAACTACTTCCCAGTATTCTGAAAATTCAAGTCCAATTCCGTTATTGTCATAGACTTCTTCGCTCTCTTGATTATAACCTGCTATAAATATATTTCTGTTTGTGGCATCAATATAAAATAAAAGTTGATTTTCTTCAATTATTTTTTCTTTGTTTAATTTATCGAGAACATATTTTAAATCCGTTATGATTCCATTTTCGTCTGTCGATTTTGACTCAAAAGACAATAGTTTATATTCAATTTCTTCCTTTTCAGTCAAAGTAAATTTCATATCAGATTTCTTTTTTATTAGTTTTACACGATAAAAATGTTAAAGTCAAAATGAAAGGAGCGAAACACCTCTATGGCTCAGTCACGCCTTCATGTAGCCATTTCGGTGGAGGGTACCTTGGGTTCGTTTCAATAAATTATTTACTCTTAATGAATTAAAAAAAACCACCTTAAATAATATTTACTTCAGCTTCAATAGCGATACCAAATTTTTCGAATACTGCTTTTTGAATGCGTTTTGATAAAGCGTAAATTTCTTTACCCGTTGCATTTGCATAATTCACTAATACTAGAGCTTGATTTTTGTGAATTCCAGCATCTCCAAAACGCTTGCCTTTAAATCCACATTGCTCAACCATCCATCCTGCAGGAACCTTGTAAAGAATTGAGTTTTTAGAATTTTTATCTTTTACTTCGTAAAAAGTTACGTTTGGATGTTTTTTTTGCAAGATTTCAAATGCTGATTTAGAAATGACAGGGTTTTTAAAGAAACTACCACTATTTCCGATTTTTTTAGGATCTGGTAATTTACTTTCTCTGATAGCAATTATAGCATTAGAGACATCCTTAATGGTAGGATTTTCAATAGTATTCTTAGCTAATTCAGCTTGTATAGCACCATAAGAACTATTCAAAACATGTTTGTTTTTTGAAAGCTTAAACGTAACATTGGTAATAATGTATTTACCTTTTAATTCATTCTTAAAAACAGAATTCCGATAGCCAAATTCACATTCATCTTTCTTAAAGATCTTTATAACACCAGTTTCTATATGGATGGCTTCAACTTCTATGGCTGTATCTTTAAACTCTACACCATAGGCACCAATATTCTGTATAGGTGCCGTACCAACATTACCTGGTATCAAAGATAAATTTTCAACACCTCCATAATTATTATCAATACACCAGAGTACAAATTCATGCCAATTCTCTCCAGCTGCAGCTTGTATCAACACATAATCCTCAAATTCATCAACTACCTTAATACCTTTAAAGTCAATGTGAATCACTAATTTAGTAATGTCTTTGGTCAATAGTAAATTACTACCTCCTCCAATAATAAAAAAATCTTTTTCTACTTTTAAAAGTTCATGTAGTGTTTCTATATTGGTAATATCTAAAAATTTTGAAGCATTGACATCAATACCAAAGGTATTGTAAGGCTTTAATGAGATGTTGTGTTGAATTTGCATTAGTCTTTATATACTTTTAAGGCTTCTTTTAAAATATGAACCGATTTTATTAAACTTTCTTTATTAAGAACGTAAGCAATTCGAATTTGGTTCAATCCTACATTTTTAGTTGAATAAAATCCTGCTGCAGGAGCCACCATTATTGTTTCTCCATCCACATCAAAATCTTCTAATAACCATTGTGCAAACTTATCTGTATTTTTAACAGGTAATTCAACTATGCAATAAAAAGCTCCTTTAGGTGTCCCTACTTTTAAGCCTTTAATTTTTTGTAATTCGCTGATTAAAGTATTTCTTCTATCAACATATTCAGAAATTACATCGTCAAAATAACTCTGAGGTGTATCTAAAGCTGCTTCACAGGCAATTTGAGCAAAGGTTGGCGGACTCAATCTTGCTTGTGCAAATTTTAAAGCCGTTGTAATCACTTCAGTATTTTTAGAAACTAAACACCCAATTCTTGCACCGCACATGCTGTATCGTTTAGAAACAGAATCAATGACTATAGCGTGGTTTTCTAGACCTTTTTCTTCTAGAATAGAATAATGTTCTAATCCATCATAGGTAAATTCTCTATATACTTCATCCGCAATTAAAAATAAATCATGTTTTTTAACAATGGCTGCAAGCTTTTGAATTTCTTCTTTAGAGTACAAATATCCTGTTGGATTACCAGGGTTACAGATTAAAATGGCTTTGGTTTTTTTGCTAATTAGTTTTTCAAATTCCTCAATAGGAGGTAAGGAAAAATTAGTGTCAATTTTTGAAACTACAGGTACAATATTAACACCAGAAGCCGTTGAAAATCCGTTATAATTAGCATAAAAAGGTTCTGGTATTATTACTTCATCATCAACATCCATTATACTACCAAAAGCAAATAGTAAAGCCTCACTACCACCAGTAGTTACAATTATTTGATTGTGATTTACTTCAATATCATGCTTAGCATAATAGTTGGCAATCTTTTTTCTATACGTTTCAGAGCCTTCAGACCTTGAATAGGCTAAAGTTTCTATCGTGTTATTTTTAACAGCATCTAAAGCTATTTTTGGGGTTTTAATATCGGGTTGACCGATATTTAAATGGTAAATAGTTTTCCCTGATTTTATTGCTTTTTCTGCAAAAGGAACAAGCTTTCTAATAGGTGATTGAGGCATTAATTTCCCCTTGTGAGATACTGTTGGCATAGAAATAATATTTATAACAAAATTGCGAAATTTTATTCAATTAAGGGCTTTATTCTAAAGAATTCATCGTCATTCTGAGATGAGCCTGTACAAAGCGAAGCTAAGGTAGAAAGGTTGTAATCACATTTAGTGATCTCGGAAGAATTAAATTTTAAAAAGTTAAATTTTATGATTCTAAGAATTTGTATTGATTTATTTCGTAAATTTAGAAAGAATATAAAGCTGTATGCGTTTCAAAATTAGCCATTTACATATCATTTTATTGCTATTTACAGTTCTAGATAGTTACTCCCAAGATGCATTTAATATACTAGGAGGGAAGGATAGTTATACTTTATCCTTTAAACTGATGAACAACTTAATTATTGTTCCCATTGAGGTAAACGGGACATCACTTAATTTTTTGTTAGATACAGGAGTAGATAATTCCTTATTGCTCAATTTAGAACTAAAAGATTCCTTAAACCTTAAGAATACTGAGCAAATAAGATTAAGAGGTTTGGGGGAAGGAGAATACTTAGATGCCGTGAAATCTAGAAATAACACTTTGAAGCTCGGTAAAATTTTTAATAATGAGCATATGGTTTATGCCATTTACAGTAAAGAATTTGATTTATCATCAAGATTAGGGGTAGATATTAATGGTATAATTGGTGGTGATTTATTTAGAGATTTTATTGTGGAAATAAATTATAGTTCAAAACGGATTAAGTTTTCAAATCCAGATACCTATAAATACAAAAAGTGCAAAAGGTGTGAGGATTTTGACTTGCATTTTTACAAAAACAAACCTTATATCTATGCTACAGTTGATGTCGGTAAAGAGATACCCGTGAAACTGTTGATAGATTCTGGAGGTAGTGATGCATTATGGCTGTTTGATCAATCGAGTATTGATATTTCAGTGCCTGAAAATCATTTTAATGATTATTTAGGTAGAGGCTTAAGTGGTAATATTTATGGAAAACGGAGTAAGATTAAAAAGATTTCTTTAGGAAATTATACCTTGCTAGATGCCAATGTAGCTTATCCTAATTTTAATTCTATAGAGGATGCCTATAAACATACAGGAAGAAACGGATCTATCGGTTCTGAAATATTAAAGAGGTTTTTGATTATTTACGATTATCCTAATAAAAAATTAACCATTAAAAAGCCTTCAAAATATTTTAAATCACCATTTTTATACAATATGAGTGGTATAGAATTAGCTTATAATGGTAGTAGATTGATAAAAGAAAGGCAAGCAGCTCTGTTAGATACTGACGATACAAATCCGAATAGCCAATCTACAGTTCAGATGCTATATAGCTATATTTATGCACTAAAACCCTCTTATAGAATTGTTGAGTTAAGGAAAGATTCACCTGCTGCTCTTGCAGGACTTTTAAAAGATGATGTGCTACTTAAAATTAATGGAAATGCAATTTATAATTACAAACTACAAGAGATTATGTACCTGTTTTCAAGTAAAGAAGGGAAAAAGATGAAATTACTGGTTGAACGTAATGGGAAAGAATTATTGTATGAGTTTAGACTTAAAAAGATGTTATAAAAAAAGCGACTCAATGAGTCGCTTTTAATTTTTTAGTATTTGTATTCTAAACTTTATTTTTTTTCATTAGACAACATGCTTTTTTCATGCTCTTCTAAAATAGTAATACTACTTTTCTTGTTTATTTTTCCTCTCACAGGAATTGTAATAGAAGGTCTATCAGCATTTGAAGAAATAGTTATCGTTTTAGAAATTTGTCCAACTCTGTTAGTGTCATAGTTTATTGAAATTTCACCAGATGCTCCAGGCATAATAGGTTCTTTAGGTACAGAAGGTACTGTACAGCCACAACTTCCTTTAACATTTGAAATAATTAATGGAGATTTACCAGTATTGGTAAAACTTAATACACGAACACGTTCAGAACCTTGCTCTATAGTACCATAATCAACTGTTTTAGTTTCAAACTTAAATTTTGGAGCGTTTGGATCAGCTTTTTTAACTGTTGCTTCTTGTGCATTGATAGATAAGCCAATGCATCCGATAAATAATAATAGTGCTAATTTTTTCATTTTGTTTTTGAATTTTTATAATGCAAATATACTGCATTTTGAGTTAAAATAATAACGTGTAATTTTATGGCATATTGTTTTAGAACCTATCCATAAATTGTAACTTTGCATACTGAATTCAAAAACGATGCCAATTATGAGTATTTCCTCTAAATATGATGCAAACCAAGTAGAAAGTAAATGGTATGACTACTGGATGAAAAATAATTATTTTCATTCTATACCAGATGATAGAGAGCCTTATACGATTGTTATTCCGCCACCAAATGTCACGGGTATTTTACACATGGGGCATATGCTGAACAATACCATTCAAGACGTATTGATTAGACGTGCGAGATTACAAGGTAAAAATGCATGTTGGGTGCCAGGTACAGATCATGCTTCTATTGCTACCGAGGCGAAAGTTGTTGCAAAGCTAAAAGAACAAGGTATTGATAAAAATGACTTGACTCGTGAGGAGTTTTTAAAGCATGCTTGGGATTGGACAAATGAATATGGAGGCGTAATTTTAGAGCAATTAAAAAAGTTAGGCTGCTCTTGTGATTGGGATAGAACTAAGTTTACTTTAGATGATGATATGAGTGAAGCAGTCATCAAAACTTTTGTCAATTTGTACAATAAAGGATTGATTTATAGAGGATACCGAATGGTAAATTGGGATCCTGAAGCAAAAACAACCTTGTCTGATGAGGAAGTAGAATATGTAGAACAAAACGGAAAATTATATTATATCAATTATAAAATTGAAGGCTCTAATGAGGTGCTTACTGTGGCAACAACGCGTCCAGAAACCATTTTGGGTGACGCTGCCATTTGTATCAACCCCAATGATGAGCGTTTTACGCATCTAAAAGGCAAAAAGGCAATTGTACCTATTTGCAATCGTGTAATTCCTATTATTGAAGATGAATATGTTGATGTAGAATTTGGGACAGGTTGTTTAAAAGTAACGCCTGCTCATGACATGAATGATAAAGCCTTAGGTGATAAACACAACTTAGAAGTAATTGATATTTTTAATGAAGATGCAACGTTGAATAGCTTCGGATTGCATTATCAAGGCAAGGACAGATTTGTGGTTCGTAAAGAAATATCTAAGGAATTAGAAAATTTAGGATGTTTACCAAAAGTAGAAAATCACATCAATAAAGTAGGAACATCTGAAAGAACCAAAGCAGTAATTGAACCTAGATTGTCAGATCAATGGTTTTTGAAAATGGAGAATTTGGTAAAACCAGCATTGAAAGCTGTGCTAGAAACAGGTGATATCAAACTATATCCTAAAAAAATAGAAAATACATACCGTCACTGGTTAGAAAACATCAGAGATTGGAATGTTTCTCGTCAGTTGTGGTGGGGACAACAAATACCAGCCTATTATTATGGTGATGGAAAAGAAGATTTTGTAGTAGCCGAAAACAAAGAAGAGGCGTTGAAATTAGCTCAAAAGAAGCTAAATGTCATTTCGACAGAGCTAGGAACAAGCGACGAGAAATCTCTAAGAATCGAAGATCTAAAACAAGACAATGATGCCTTAGATACTTGGTTCTCATCATGGTTATGGCCAATATCTGTTTTTGACGGGATTAGAAATCCTGATAATAAAGAAATAAATTATTACTATCCAACCAATGATTTGGTAACAGGACCAGATATTATTTTCTTTTGGGTGGCTAGAATGATTTTTGCAGGCTATGAATTTAGAAATGAAAAACCTTTTAAAAATGTATATTTTACAGGAATTGTACGTGATGACAAAGGACGGAAAATGTCGAAACAATTAGGTAATTCACCTGATGCATTAAAATTAATAGAAGACTATAGTGCAGATGCGGTACGTGCTGGTATGATGTTATTAAGTTCTGGAGCTGGTAACGATTTATTGTTTGATGAAACGAAACTACAACAAGGTAAAGCATTTTCAAATAAAATAGTAAATGCTTATAGACTGGTAAGTGGTTGGGAAGTAAGCTCTGAAATTGAGCAACCAGCATCAAGTAAAATTGCACTTAAATGGTTTGATGCAAAATTTCAAGAAGCTTTTACTGAAATAGAAGATCATTTTTCAAAATATAGATTGTCTGATGCGTTGATGACTACCTATAAATTAATTTGGGATGATTTCTGTTCATGGTTGTTAGAAATGGTAAAACCTGAATATCAACAACCGATAGACAAACAAACTTTTGATGCCATAATCATAATCTTTGAAAATAATTTAAAAGTATTACATCCGTTTATGCCATTTTTAACTGAAGAAATTTGGCATCAAATTGCAGATAGAAAAGTGGAGGAGGCGTTGATTGTTTCTAGAAACCCTGAGTTAAAGGAATTCGACAAACAAATCATAAGAGATTTTGAGTATACTGCTGAAGTTATTTCTGCCATTAGAAACATCAGAAAAGAGAAAAATATTTCTTTTAAAGAAGAGTTAGAATTGTTTGTTTCAAAAAATGAGAGTTTCAATGCTGATTTTGATGTTGTTATTAAAAAGCTATGTAATGTTTCTGAAATAAAAGAAACTCAAACCAACGTAGAGAATGCCTTGTCATTCCGTATCAATTCTAACGAATACTTTATTCCGTTTGGATCAAGTATTGATGTTGAAGCAGAAAAACAAAAGCTAGAAGAGGAATTAAAATATACAAAAGGTTTCTTAAACTCTGTTCAAAAGAAATTATCTAATGAGCGTTTTGTAAACAATGCACCAGATAAAGTTATTGAAATTGAAAGGAAAAAAGAAGCGGATGCTGTATTGAAAATAGAGACCTTAGAAGATAGTTTGGCAAGTTTGAAGTAGGTATATGTCGCCCTTTCAGGGCTAGAGCTAAGGCGTCTTATCCATGATAGAGTTCTGTCTGTAAGACGTTCGTCCTGTCTAGGGCTCTGTCCTGTCATAGGACGTTCGTCCTGTCATAGGACTTCGTCCTATGTTATCTTATGCATCCCTTTCAGGGATTATATTAGAGAGTAATCTACTCAATGTTACGGTTAGCCTTGAGAGGATAAAAATATTAATGCTAGAATTTAATTTAAGGGAGTAATCTAATTCATGCTACGGTTAGCCCTGAAAGGGCGTAATATATTAATTATGGAATTTATTCCATCGAACAGCCCTGAAAGGGCGATATATAATTAAGATGGGACAATCACTAGTACAAAACTATATCCATATCGTATTCAGTACCAAGTATAGAAAAAATCTTATCTATCCACCATATGAGAAAGAACTACATGCTTATATTGGAGGTGTTTGTAATGAATTAGAATGTCAAGTTCTTTCAGTTGGTGGTTTTACAGACCATATCCATATTTTATGTATGCTTTCTAAAAAAATAGCATTAGTAGAATTAGTTAAAAAAGTAAAAGCGAATTCTTCTAAATGGATAAAAACTAAAGACCCTTCCTTACATAATTTTTATTGGCAAGATGGTTATGGTGCTTTTTCTGTGAAACCTAGTGAAACAGATGTTGTAGTGAATTATATTAAGAATCAACATGCTCATCATAGTAAAAAAACATTTCAGGAAGAATATAGACTATTTTTAAATAAATATAAAGTAGCATATAATGAAAAATATGTGTGGGATTAGTACATCACCCTTTCAGGGTTTCATAGGACTTTGTCCGATGTTATCAAATATATCCCTTTCAGAGATTATCAGCAATAAATGTTTTAGTTGATTCAGCTACCAGTCTGTGAATTTCTTTCAATTCGTTAGCAGTTAAATCTCTCCATTTTCCAACAGGAACATCCAAATTGATATTCATAATCCTAACACGTTTTAGCTTGTTCACTCTATAGTCTAAATGTTCACACATTCTACGTATTTGTCGGTTGAGACCTTGAGTTAAGACAATATTAAATTGAAATTTACTCAATTGTGTCACCCTACAGTTTCGAGTTATAGTATCTAAAATAGGAACACCATTACTCATTTTTTTAATAAAATCTTTGGTAATAGGTTTATTTACGGTAACCACATATTCTTTTTCATGGTTGTTTCTTGCTCGTAGTATTTTATTTACAATATCTCCATCATTGGTTAAAAAGATAAGTCCTTCACTGGGCTTGTCAAGTCTTCCAATAGGAAAGATACGAGAAGGATAATTGATATATTCAATGATATTATCTTTTTCAACTCTAGTATCTGTAGTGCAGACAATACCAATAGGTTTATTAAAAGCAATGTAGACAGGTCTGTCTTTATCAGCATCAGAAACCAATATTCCATTAACTTTTACGACATCACCAGATTGGATTTTTGTTCCCAATTCTGGTACAGCACCATTGATGGTTACTCGACCTTGTTCAATAAGTTTATCGGCAGCTCTACGTGAGCAATAGCCAACTTCACTTAAATATTTATTGATTCTAGTACCTTTGTTTTCTTCCAAGATAAATTATTTGGTGCAAAAGTATCTTTTTCTACTTAAATACGATGTCTAATTGTGTTTTAAAAATGAACCACTGATAACTTTAGTTATATTTTCATTATAATCTGTAAAAGCCACATTTATTTGAATTTCCCAAGTATGATTATCAATTTTATTGCCTTGAATGGTCCCTTTGGCAATAGGAATACTTCCTTCTATTAAACAAAAACAGGATTTATCAAAGTAAGTATTAATAGATGATAATTCGTTATCTGTATAAGAAAAATCTTCTAAGTCAGGATTAATTTCAAAGATTATAGATTCAGAATATTCATCATCAGCGATGTCTTCATTGTCTTCTTTTTGAAAGTAATATTCAAATACTAAGTTTTCACCAGATTCTATTTTAGTAAAAGGATTAGGTTCGTTATCGTCTAATGTAATTTGTGAGTTTTCGGTAAAAGAATATTCTTTACGGCTATCATTGGTATTACTGGTACATCCAAAAAGGATACAGCTGAATAATAAAATAGAAAGAGTATATTTCATAGCAGGTTTTTTATTTAAGATGGATAAAATACTGTAAGGTTGCGTTTTTAAGGATGTAAATTAGTTTTATTAACCAAGAGTGTATTATTTACTAATATAAATTTGCACCTTTGCACCATAATTAGAAACAAAATAAAAAGTTTACCCTATGAATTTATTTTTAACACATAAAAAAGACACTGGAATTTATTTTCATAGTATGATGAATAGGTAAAAAACTTAAAAACATATAAATTTGATAAGTGTCCAAGAAATTGGATGCTTTTTTTATGTTTTTTCTTTAGCTATTAATTTATGACAGTTGATAAGTAAACATAACACACTCAAGATGTTGGAATTCTGCTAAATAGCGGGCAGGAATTGTATTGCCCTAATTGAATATAACTACCTGACAGTAAGTAAAATAAAATAAAAAATTTCTTATTAAATTAAAATATTGTTTTATGTTTGCACCGTTCTAATAGCATAACAAATTAGTTGTAAATAAAATTAATCACTGTACATCTATTAAACACAGAATAGAATAAACCAGTTCAATATTTCTTCCCTTTTGGGAGGATGGTATGAACTTTTAAAAATCAAAGCAAAATGATTGTATTAAATCTGACATCAGTAAAAACTCGAACAAATCTAGGATTTGATTTGAGTTCGCTTTGGACTACAATATATAAGTAAACAAAATAACTACTATATGAAAAGTCCGAAGCAGTAAAAGCGTTTCGGACTTTTTTAGTTTACAAAAATCATCAATTTTTCGAAGCAAGTTGTATCGTAGTGTCACGCTGTGGCTCAAAGAACGGTATGATTATTAACAGGTAATAGAGAAAACTCTGTATGTCTCTGTGACCTCGATTGTGAAACAAACAAAAAATATAATTAATTAAAAAGATGCTGAACCAAGTTCAGTATAGAATGATGAAAACAAATAGAAGAATAATACAAATAACAGCAGGTCGTGGTCCAAACGAATGTAGTTATGTGGTTGCAAAAGTGTTAAAGGCTTTTTTAAAAGAATTGGCACCAGAAGCAATTGAATATACTATTGTAAATACAGTTCATGGTTATGAAAATGGCACTGTACAATCGGTTACCATATTATTAAATGGTCAAGGTTTAGATCGGTTTTTAGAAAACTGGATTGGTGTTATTTTATGGATTGGTAGAAGTATGTTTCGTAAAAACAACAAACGAAAAAATTGGTTCATTGCCATTTTTGAATTAACAAATCAAGAAATGTTAGAAATTAACGAGAAAGATTTTAAATTTCAAGCAATGCGGAGCAGTGGAGCAGGAGGACAGCATGTAAATAAAGTCAGTTCTGCGGTAAGAGCAACACATCCGTTTACAGGTATATCTGTAACAGTAATGGATACTCGTTCACAGCATCAAAATAAAAAGATAGCAATTCAACGATTGACTGAAAAATTATACAGTTATCAATTAGAAAAACTATCTAAAGATGTAAAGAAAGAATGGCAGAATCATTTGAATATCCAAAGAGGAAATCCGATACGGATATTCAAAGGTTCTGATTTTAAAAAAGATAAACGGAGTAAATCATTTAAAAAACAACGAAATCAGTTGAAAGGTGAGTTACGGAAATTAATTTAAATATGTTATTTGTCATTCCGACAGAGTGAGGAACGAACGACGAGGAATCTCAATTAGATTGAGTATTCTTCAATCAGTAGGGATGATATTAATAAAAAGATACTGAAACAAGTTCAGTGAGAATTATGAACAATTTAGCAAACAAATATTTATTTCAAGCCCTTGATGCGTATCCATTTAATTTGGAAGAATGTATAGAGTCTTTACACTATGCATTGTCATATAATGATAAAGATACCAAAGCATTGTGCTTGATGGGGCAAATTTATGCAGAGCAATTGAAAGATTATGAAACTGCAAAACATTATTATCAAGAAGCATTAGCAATAAACATTGATGCTATTGATGTTTATGCACATTATATCAATGTACTTTTGTTGAACGAAGATTATAATGATGCTGAGAAGTTAATCAACTTTGCTTTTACCATAAAAGGGATTGACAGAGGTGTTTTATATTTAAAAAAAGCACAATTATTTGAGCAAAAAAAAGAATATAAAATAGCAATTAAGCATCTTAAAAAAGCAAAAGAGTTTTCTTATAACAATGGTTTTATTGATTTTTTAAAGGAAGAGCAACATAGAATGAAGGATAAGCTTCCTAAAAAAAAGAAGAAAAAATCAAAAGCTAAGAAATCTAAAAAGAAGAAGTAATTTAAGTCTGTTGTTCTGGCACCCAATTGTATTGGGTCTAGAATGACAGATTTTATAGTTAAAAAGAGTTAACTTGCAGTTATAAAAGGTGTAAACATGATATTGTGTTTATGCAATTGTTGTGCGTCATTAGACAAAACGAAAATCCTGCTCAAAAACCAATAATATTTTTCATTGTAAATACATTTTAATAAACGATAGCGTTTAAACGAATATTATTTCTATATTTGCATTCTAAACGAAAACGTCTAA
>VAPK010803504.1_pt1 | contig 18985 bp, 21 predicted proteins | sample 3395031 | NCBI WGS metagenome assembly VAPK01 (sample SAMN08290443, study PRJNA428436) | hydrothermal vent metagenome | isolation source: Deep-sea hydrothermal vent chimney 1 | place: Pacific Ocean: Juan De Fuca Ridge
CTGTACATTATGCCAGACAGAAAATGTTGTGGTAAACATACTTGTATTAAAGCAAATAGGCGGTCTTTGATGCTGGTTGATTGTGTATTTGATGTCATTTTATTAATGATTCTATTGTTGTTATTCGGTTAAGTCGACTCGTTGTACATGCGTATTAATGGTTGTCATTTCACCTGAAGAAAATTGAAAGCTTAACGCAACCCTGTCTTTGTCTTTTAAAGGTTTAATCGGGTTAATTAGCATAATATGCACTCCACCGGATTCTAATATGATAGTTTGCTGTGCTTTTATGGTTAATGATTTAAGTTGCTTCATATTCATCATGCCGTTTGTCATGCTCATCTTATGAATTTCAACACGTTTAAATTGTGGGCTACTTATTTTGGTAATTGTTTTTTTTGTATTAATGTTGTTTTTGATGCGCATATAAGCAACCATAACGGATGCAACGGGTGGTGCTTCTGGTATTACAACATCTAAAAAAGAAATAGCGACTTGACCATGTGCGATAGCGGAGTGGGTCGGTATTATAAAAAATAACAGTGTGCTTATGATAGCGCTTATTCTGAATATTTTATTCATGAGTTAGCCTTAACAAATTTCTTAATCTCGATAAAATCTTTTACGATAATTTTTGGTATAAGCGGTGACGAATAAACAGCACGCATATTACCTTGTGGATCAATTAATATAATTTGTCCGCTATGGCTCACATTATAATCACCATTTTCATTGGGTTCATCGAAGCCGTAGAGGATACCAAGTTGTCCTGTTAAATTATCAATTTCATCAGCCTTGCCTGTTATGCCAATAAAAGCAGGATTGTAATAGTGAACATAAGACTTTAATAGTATGGGCGTATCGCGGTCAGGGTCAACAGAGACAAAAATCATTTGTAGATTGGATGCGGTTGCTGTTTTTAGTCTTGGATCCTGCCAAACTTTCCGCATAACCTGCATTGCAAGTGGGCAAATGTCGGGGCAATGAGTGTAGCCAAAAAATAGAAAGCTCCAATGGTTCTTTAAACTCTTTAAGTTAAACGGCTTGTTGTTCTGATCGATTAATTCAAAATTATGTAAAGGCTTGGCTTTATCAAGCAAGGTGGCGGATAAATTTTCGGGTATCTTTGCCGGTGTTTTAATAAGTTTTTGGCTAACGAGTACGCCCACAACAATACTGACGATAGCAACGGCGATAAGAATAAGATTATTTTTGTTTGGTTGAGACATTATTATTTTTTTACCTCAATAAATAATGGAAAGTTACTATTCTATTATGGTCTGAGTTTATATGGTATAGATTGAATAGTGTACTTTGATCTAGAAGCCAGAGATATAGTGGCTAATGGCTGAGAGTAGGACATCGGCTTAATGCAAAAAAGCGTCAATGTGGTTTGCAATCTACGCCATATCGGGCTATTGTTAATAAAACCTAAAGGATTACATCAATGACTACTGTTAACATGCTGATTCCAAAGAATAATTCGGGCCTAGACTCTATTATGAAAGAGCCTAGCTTAGCTAAAGCCGGCCATCGTGTTTGGCATGAATCGTTTGAATCGCTGGATTTTGTTTCGCAATCATTGGTTGAAGTGCCGCTAATGGGTTGGGTTGCAGCCGGTCAGCCGATTGATGTTTGCGAAAATGACGAGGTGGTGTCGGTTCCAGCTAATATGGTTAAGCGTAATTGCTATGCGTTACGAGTGCGCGGCAATTCGATGATTGATGACAATATTCAGGATGGTGATTTGGTCGTTATCGAAAAACGTGAATCCGCACAGAATGGCGAAACCGTTGTTGCAATGATTAATTATGAACAAGTTACTTTAAAGAAACTGTATATCGAAGCTGACGGTATTCGGTTACAACCAGCTAATCCGGATATGGCTCCTATTTATTTACGCAATGAACATGTGCAAATTTTGGGCATTGTGACGGGTGTTATTCGTTCGACTGATTAGATTTCTATTTTCCTGTTAAGCCTAATATATTAAATTAGCTTGTTTCAATCGGTGTACTTGGGTCGTTCCCCCAGTCAGACCACGATCCCGGGTAACCTTTTACATTTTCATAGCCGAGACTTTTTAATACGATATAACTGTGCGACGAACGGTGATGCGTCTGGCAATGGGTTATCACTGTTTTATCTTTTGTTATTCCTTTGCTCTGTAAAATGTCTTCCATTTCCGTTATGGGTTTTAGGCATAACTGGTTTTCAGTATCAATTAAATCTGTCCAGTTTATATTGACTGCACCGGGTATATGGCCGCCGCGTGCAGCAAATACTTTTGCACCGCTGTATTCCATTGGACTACGGCAATCCATAATAATGGTATTTTTGTCATCTAATGAATCGAGAATAAATTGTTTATTGGCAATGGGAGATGTGTTTTCCATCGCTGAATAATGGCTTGGTGTTGGCCAAATAATGTCTTTACTGAGTGGGAGATCCTTATGGGCCCAATTTGGTAGCCCGCCGTTTAAAAGCGAATAATGTGGGTGCCCAAGGGTATCGAGTGTCCAGAGTAAACGGCAGGCATGGCCACCACCTTCATCATCGTAAGCAACAATGTGGGTATCGGTTGTAATACCAAAAGCAGATAACACACGATTAAGTTGCTCGACATCAGGCAATAAGCCCATTACTGGGTTTTGTACTTTTGTTATCCAGCTATATTCTAAAAAGAAAGCACCGGGAATATGCTGCTGTAAATAACTTGTTGGTTGAGACAAATCAATAATGACAATATTGTTATTATCAAGTTGTGCTTGCAGTTGTTCGGCTTCAAGAATAAGAGGGAGATCAGTCATAAAGTTCCTTTAGCTATCAAGGTACGTAAATAAGGCATGTTTAACAGAAAAGCTTTCAACAGTGAAGAGTGGTCTTTATATATTGTCTTTGTTTATTCAATTGTCATATTATTTATGTGGAATTTGAAACTAAAAAATCCACAGCTATACCTTAGTGTATTACTGGGAATTAAGGTATACTTCGATTCGTTTTTTTATATCCGATTTTAATATAAATAATTTTAGCAAATAGTTTAGGTGCCTTATGACAATTTCTTCTTTTAATCCAACACCACGAACATTAATGGGGCCGGGGCCTTCCGATGTTTCTCCTCGTGTTCTTGAAGCCTTGGCACGACCCACCATTGGCCATCTTGATTCAGAGTTTGTTGTCATGATGGATGAGATGAAACAATTACTCCAGTATGCATTTAAAACAAACAATGAACTGACCTTTCCTGTCTCTGCACCGGGTTCGGCGGGTATGGAAACCTGTTTTGCAAATTTAGTCGAAGCCGGTGATAAAGTGATTGTTTGTCAAAACGGCGTGTTTGGTGGACGCATGAAAGAAAACGTAACCCGTTGTGGTGGCACCGCCGTGATGGTCGAAGATGAATGGGGTAAAGCGATTGATATTGCAAAAGTAGAGCAAGCTTTAAAAGATAATCCCGATGCAAAAATTCTAGCTTTCGTACATGCCGAAACCTCAACGGGTGCCCAATCGGATGCAAAGGCACTGACGGCTTTAGCACATCAGTATGATTGCTTGGTCATAGTCGATGCCGTTACTTCATTAGCTGGCACCGAGTTAAGAGTGGATGACTGGGATATTGATGCGATTTATTCGGGAACCCAAAAATGTTTATCTGCACCGCCGGGGTTATCGCCAGTGAGTTTTAATGAGCGTGCAGCCGAAGTAATTAAAAATCGCAAAACACCGGTACAAAGTTGGTTTTTAGATTTAAATCTGGTGATGGGGTATTGGGGGAGTGGAGCCAAGCGCGCTTACCACCATACGGCACCGATTAATAACTTGTATGCGTTACATGAAGCATTGGTTATTTTGCAAGAAGAAGGTATTGAAAGCTCATGGGCACGTCATGCCAAAATGCATCAGGCATTGCGAGCCGGTATTGAAGCCATGGGTTTAAAATTTATTGTTGATGAAGCCGACCGCTTGCCACAACTTAATGCAGTGACCATTCCTGATGGCGTGGACGATGCGGCGGTACGTGTAAAATTACTAAATGACTACAATCTTGAAATTGGAGCCGGTTTAGGTGCGTTAGCCGGTAAAGTCTGGCGTATTGGTTTAATGGGGTTTGCGAGTAATGCAAAAAATATTGAATACTGTCTAAATGCGTTAGATGAAGTGTTGACTGGCATGGGTGCAAAAATTAATAGTGGAGTCGCCGTAACAGCAGCCAAAGAGAAATTAGCCAAAGAAAAATTAGTGAGCTAAATAACTTATTATGAACGACATGGATATCACCGTCGCGCTACCGTGTCGTTGTGTTTAATAAATCTAGATAAACCTGAAAAACCCCGCTAAAAACAAAAGTACCAGAACAGCGGCAATAATAAATGCAATTTTGGCATTGGGATTTTTATTTTGTCGTAAAGCAAAGCCAACCCATGTGCTGAGCGCGACCAGAATAAGAAGTAAAACAAGTGAACGCATCGCTAAGGTTTATATCCCAATATTGTCTGAAAGTCTTTTTATAAAGTAATTACTCTAGAAGTTGTACCAATACTACTAACACAAGGCAAGCGATTATTACTCTGCCAGCGTATTGACTGATTTGTTGATAAGCTTCGGCGCGGCGGATACATTCTTTTCGAGCCTGCGTTCTGGATATAAAACAGGTCGACAAAGAGCCATGCTTCGCTTTATGGATTAAATCATTTAGCTCCGTTTTAGTGAGTTGAGCCGGTTGTGTTTTATAATCAGTTTGACCGCTATTTTCCATTTTGAATAGCCTCACTCATTAAAAGTATTGACCTCTATGAGTATATACGATTGATGGAGGCTGATTCTGATAACAGACATACAGTTAACCGCATGATTTTAAATATAAATTCTAACACCATCACATTTTCGAAAAATGTTTAATACATCCCTTGAAAGTTCGGGGTTGTTACCCCATTTATCTAGTTAACAATTATAATTTTAAATTGATTTATAGATTTAAGAAATATTTTCAGGAGCAATAAATGACCGTGGATACTCAAAAAGAAACCCTTAGTTTTCAAACAGAAGTAAAACAGCTACTTAATTTAATGATTCATTCCTTGTATTCGAACAAGGAGATTTTTGTCCGTGAACTTATTTCCAATGCCTCGGATGCCTGCGATAAGTTACGTTTTGAAGCATTAAAGAATGATGCCTTATTTGAAGATGACCATGAATTAAAATTAATTATCGATGTGGATAAAGAAGCCAGAACAATTTCGATTTTGGATAATGGTATTGGCATGAATCGTCAGGAAGTGATTGATAATATCGGCACGATTGCAAATTCAGGGACCAAGAAATTTTTGGACACACTTTCAGGTGATCAAGCCAAAGATGCCAAAATGATTGGCCAGTTTGGTGTAGGGTTTTATTCTTCATTTATTGTTGCAGACAAAGTAACCGTTGAAACGCGTCGCGCAGGTGATGCTGCCGATCAGGGGGTACGTTGGGAATCTGCAGGAGAAGGTGAATTTAGCCTAGAAAATATCGAACTGGAAAATCGCGGCACTAAAATTATCCTGCATATGCGAGCCGATGAAGATGAATTCTTAGAAGACATGCGTTTACGCACCACTGTGAATCGTTATTCCGACCATATTGAAATGCCAATATCCATGTGTAAACTGGATGATAAGGGCAAAAAAACTGATGAGCTTGAAGTGGTGAATAAAGCGTCTGCCTTATGGAAACGCAGCAAGTCCGATATTAGTGATGAAGAATATACCGAATTTTATAAACAGGTCGCCTATGACTTTGAAGATCCCTTACACTGGTTACATAATCAGGTAGAAGGAACTCAGTCGTATACTACCTTACTCTATATTCCTAAACGTGCGCCATTCGATTTATATGAGCGTGAAAAACAAAATGGCATTAAACTTTATGTTAAACGCGTTTTTATTATGGACGATGCAGAACAGTTAATGCCAAGTTATTTGCGCTTCGTAAAAGGCGTTGTTGATTCCGATGACCTGCCGTTAAACGTATCTCGTGAAATCTTACAGAAAAACAAACAGATTGACGCAATTAAAACGGGTTCAGTTAAAAAGATTTTGGCTGCATTAACCAAAATAGCAAAAGACGATAAAGAAAAATATACTACCTTCTGGAATGAATTTGGCAACGTGATCAAAGAAGGCATGGCAGAAGATTTTGCCAACAAAGATAAAATTGCCAAACTACTTCGTTTTGCTTCAAGTAATAATGATTCCGATGTGCAAAATGTGTCGTTAGACGATTACCTTGGGCGAATGAAAGAAGGGCAGGATAAAATTTATTATATTACGGCCGAAAGTTACACTGCGGCTAAAAATAGTCCACATCTGGAATTCTTTAAAAAGAAAGGCATCGAAGTGTTACTCATGTTCGATCGTGTTGACGAATGGATGATGTCTTACTTTAATGAGTTTGAGGATAAAAAACTGGTATCCGTTGCTAAGGGTGAACTTGATTTAGGTGAGCTTGAAGATAAAGAAGATAAGAAAAAAGCGAAGAAGGTCGAAAAAGAATTTAAAGATCTTGTTGCAAAAATGAAAGATGCGCTCGATGGTAAAGTGAAGGAAGTACGTGTTTCACATCGTCTAACTGATTCTCCTGCCTGTTTAGTGGTTGAAGAACAGGATATGGCGGTGAGTATGCAAAAAATTCTTAAACAGGCTGGACATGCAGTTCCCACCGTTGAGCCTATTCTTGAAATTAATCCCGGACATCCACTGGTTAAAGTACTGGAAGATGACTCAAAAGCAGACCAATTCAATGATCTGACACTGACTTTGTTCGAGCAAGCAATGCTCAGTGAAGGTGGTCAGTTGGAAGATCCTTCGGGTTTTGTGACTAGAATGAATAAGCTGTTGATACAGTTTGTTCATTAACATTTAACCACTCAAGTTAAAAACGGCTATTTTGATTTACATCGATAGCCGTTTTTTTTTGCCAGAATATTTTGAAACAATAAATAGCTATCAATAGGATGTAGCTGTGCAACGTAAGCTATTGTTAACATATGTAAAATAAATACCATATTTAGCTTTTTGAGGCTAAATATATTGGCTTGGGTGTCGATAATGATAGAACTAATTATTGTTAAAGTATTCGCCAAGGCATAAACATGAAAAAAACACTTTATGGCTTAATTATTTTATTAAATTGTGAGTTGTTGCCCACGCTAGTTATTGCTGCGGATGATGTGTTAACGCTTGGTATTTTCCCGCGCCGTAATGCGACAGTAACCATGAAAATGTTTACCCCCTTGGCAAAATATTTGTCTGAGAAAATAGGGAAAAAAATAAAAGTTGTTACCGCTAAAAACTTCCCTGTTTTCTGGAACAATGTCATGAAAAATAAATATGACATTGTTCATTATAATCAGCTCCACTATATCGAATCTCATGCCAAACTGGGGTATCGAGTGATTGCTCAAAACGAAGAATTTGGTGAGAAAAAAATTCGTAGTGCTTTAGTGGTCAGAAAAGACAAAGGTATTGATTCAGCTAAAGATGTTAAAGGATATACCATACTATTTGGTGGAGGCAAAAAGGCTTTCGTTGCCTATGTGGTTAATGCGGTATTATTGAATCGTGCAGGCATAAAGAAAAAAGATTATGGAATCAAGTTTGCTAAGAACCCACCTAATGCAACCATTGCAACGTATATTAATCAGGCTGATATTGCCGGTATTGGTGATGTTGGTTTAAAAATTCCATTTTTAAAAAAGAAGGGAGTGGATGTTTCTAAATTGAAAGTGATTTTAATGAGTCAGCCGTTACCGCATCTACCTTGGGCGGTAAATAAGTCGATGACTAAAAGTCTTAGAATTTCGATCCAACATGCAATATTGAGTTTAAATGACTCCGTTGCCGGTAAAGCAATTCTAAAGAAAGCCGGTATGACTGGTATTCAGGCAGCGATGGATCATGATTACGACAGTAGTCGAGAAATTATAAGGGAATTTAAATCAATAGAATAAAGTGAAAATGGCTAATAATCAGGTCAATTTCAACAGGAAAAAGTGTTGTATCAGTTAAAATCGGGGTTTAAGCTTCGATTTTTTAGTTTTAGGCTAAAAAATTGTACAATACAAGAGTGCTTTAGTCTAATATTGCAATTATTGATTACCTTGGGCGGGATGCTTTATCGAGGCAAGGAAACAAAGGGATTATTCTGTTAATGGCTGCAGTGTAATAGAACTATCCTAACTAATGGACTTAACTAGGGAGAATGACAATATGATCACAGAAAAGCGCAAGCATCGTCGAATACCTTTTGGGCGGCCAGTGAGTGTGAGTAATTTTTCGGGTGAGAAAAGCACCATGAAGGCGGTTGACTTTTCATTGGATGGCGTTTGCTTTTCATCTAATAATAATCCAAAAACAGTGGGTGATATTTTAACCGTTACAATGAATATTGCACCGCCGGGCAAAGTAAAAGTGATTAAAGCAAAAGGTGAAATTGTCTACCGATATTATGACAATAATGAATATTTAATGGGTATGCGATTTTATCAGGATAACTAAATCGGATCTGTTTTTTTAAAGTATGAGTGTTCTTTAAGATGAGTGTTAAAAGTGTTATAGAAGAAAAATTAGTAAATGCTATTCATGTACTTCATATCGAGGTGGTCAATGAAAGCGATAATCATAATGTACCAGCCGGTTCAGAGTCTCATTTTAAGGTAGTACTTGTTTCAGAAAATTTTACTGGCAAACCTTTATTAGCCCGACATCGCATAGTAAATAAAATTCTTGAAGAAGAACTTCAAGGTAAAATTCATGCGTTGGCGTTACATATTTATACAGAAGCAGAATGGCAAGATGCTTTTGGAGCCGCACCGATGTCACCGCCTTGTTTAGGTGGTGGTAAATAATAAATTATTTTATTCAAGATTCTCATAAATAACACTTAGCCAATGTTTGACAGGCTGTTGAGCTTTGGCATTTAGGTGCATTAAACAGCCGATATTAGACGTTGTTATCATCTTGGGCCGTTCCGCTTCGAGCGCTATCATTTTATTGTTAAGTAATTGTTTTGATATTTTAGGATGAAAAATCGAGTAACTGCCTGCCGAACCACAACATAAGTGTGCATCTTTAATTGTCTTTAGCTGGTATCCCAGTGTTTTTAATAAATTTTCAACGTTGGTGTGTACGCCAAGCCCATGCTGCAATGTACAAGGGGCATGAAAAGCCATTGCCAGTGTACTTTTTTGTTTTAAACAAGGTATTTCATTCTCAAGTATTTGAACAGGGTCAATAACTAAATCTGAAACTAGTTTTGCTTTGTCCCTGTAAGCATCATCATATTGTAAATACGTTGCATATTCTTTTAATGTAACTCCGCAGCCTGATGACGACATAATGATCGCTTCGACTCCATCATTAATATATTCTTGCCATTGATCAATATTGTGTTTAAAAGTATGGCTAGCCATATTTTCTGCAGACATATGTTGTGGTAATGCTCCACAACAGCCTTGGGTGGGAATAGTTTGAATTGAACAGCGATTTAATAAATGCGCCAACTGCTTGTCAATAACCGGTGCTAGTGTATTTTGTGCGCAGCCAGTGAGGAGTAAGACTTTTCTTTTATGTTTATCGGTTGGCCAGTTGAGTTCTGTTTTCTTTATTGCAATTTTTGATTTAATGGCTTTTGGCAATAGCCATAAAACAGGTTGTAATACGGTCATACTAAAACGAAATAGATTTTTATTGAGTAGTAACATGAGTAAAAACTGACGTGAAAATTTACTGAATAAAGAACGTTTGATCTGTTGCTCTGCAAATTGTTTACCAATATCAAGCAAGCGCGAATATTGAACTCTGGACGGGCAGGTTGTTTCACAACTGCGGCAGCTTAAGCAACGATCCAAGTGTGTGAGTGTTTTCTTCGTTGGTTTATGGCCTTCCAGCATTTGTTTAATTAAATAGATACGTCCTCTTGGGCCATCGAGTTCATCTGAAAAAATCTGATAGGTTGGACAGGTTGCAGTACAGAATCCACAGTGAACACAACTACGTAAAATTTTATCCGCTTCGTTAGTTAATTCTGGACTGAGTAGGTTTTGAATAATATGAGTTTGCATAATTTATATCAATGCGTACATTTTATTACGGTTTAAGATATGGTTTGGATCAAATGCTTTTTTAATATTTTTGTGTAAAGCTAGCAACGGCGTAGACAATGGGTGAAAAATTTCATCTTGTGGCTTTGAGTTGCGAAATAATATTGCGTGGCCACCCTGATTTTCAATCTGTTGTCGTAATATTTGTGCCGGTGTATTGGTTTTTACCCAATGTAAAGCACCGTGCCATTCGCTTAACCAGCCTGCTTTATCCGTATCGATTTTGAGTTGCGCATAAGGCTCAATAGATATTCGCCAGAGTGTGCTGTCGGTTTTAAAAAAAGGGTGTTGCTGTTCTTTTATTATTTGCCAGAATTGTTGGCTGTGATCAAGAATGTCGCCACCAAGTTTAGCTAAGGTAGTTTTAACGGCTTGAGCATTCCCCGCAAGTCGAACCATCAATTGCCCATTGTAATAACAACTTGCAGTAATGGGATAGGGTTGACTATTCAGACTTATTAATTTTTGATAAGCCTGTTCACGCGAAACAGTAAAACTTAAACTTTTTTCGAGTTCAGGCTTGGGCAATACTTTAAGTGAAACATTCAGGATAACGCCTAAGGTTCCAAAGCTGCCACAGATTAAACGTGATACGTCATAACCGGCCACATTTTTCATGACTTGGCCGCCAAATCGAAGTTGTTCGCCTTTACCATTAATGATTTCACAACCTAAAACAAAGTCGCGTACTGCGCCATTGTTTGCGCGTGCCGGGCCCGATAAACCACAGGCAATGGTGCCTCCAAGAGTGGCTGGCCGTTGTTCGTCAGGATCGCTTGTATTCTCAAAATGAGGTGGTTCAAAAGCGAGTTGTTGCCCATGCTCATCTAATAGCGTTTCAATTTCGTTTAAAGGTGTACCTGCGCGTGCGGTTAATACCAGTTCGGTGGGTTCATAATTGATAATGCCACGGTGCTGACTAACAACCAATGGTGTACCATCACTTTTGTGCCCATAAAAGTCTTTATTTCCATTAGCCGTAATGGCTAATGGTGTTGATGTTTGATAAGCCTCATTAACTTGTAGCTGAATAATTGTTGTAAGATCAGTTTGCATTAAAAGCGATCCAATTCTGGATGAGACAGTTTACCATTGTGGACATGCATGGTCCCCAGTTCTGCACAACGATGTAAAGTTGGAATGGCTTTTCCGGGATTGAGCAGCCCTTTTTCATCAAAGGCCTGTTTAATGGCATGGAACTGCTGTAGTTCCAGTGAATTGAATTGCACACACATCTGATCAATTTTTTCGATACCGACACCATGTTCGCCGGTAATTGAACCACCTGCTTTTACACAAAGCTCAAGGATTTTTACACCAAATTTTTCGGTACGTTCAAGTTCACCTTTAATATTGGCATCGTAAAGGATCAACGGATGCAGGTTGCCATCGCCAGCATGAAAAACATTTGCAACGCGAAGATTATATTCATTCGACAGTTGATTAATAGCATCCAAGATCTGAGGTAAATGCTTTCGGGGAATGGTGCCATCCATACAATAATAGTCGGGTGACAATCGACCAACCGCAGGGAATGCTGATTTTCGTCCTTTCCATATCAAGCTACGTTCTTTCTCATTTGCCGATATACGCAGTTGTGTTGCATGATTACTTTGTGCAATTGCCTTTACAGTTAAAATAGTTTGTTCAACTTCTTCTTGCGTGCCATCGAGTTCACATAACAAAATGGCGGCGGCATCTTTTGGGTAACCCGCATGAGCAAAATTTTCCGCAGCATGAATGGCAAGTTTGTCCATCATTTCTAAACCAGCCGGAATAATTCCTTTTGCGATAATATCGCCAACAGTTTTACCGGCATCCAGTACATTATCGAACGCAGCAAGGAGAACTTGTGCTTTTTCAGGTAAGGGTAAAAGTTTAACGGTGATATCAACAATAATCCCGAGTAAACCTTCGGAACCTGTTATTAATGCTAACAGGTCATAACCGGCAGCATCGAGTGCGAGCCCGCCTAGTGTGATTAATTCACCTTCAATTGTAATTATTTTAACTTGTAGAATATTGTGAACGGTTAAACCATATTTTAAACAATGCACACCGCCTGCATTTTCAGCAATATTGCCACCAATGGTACATGCAATTTGTGATGAAGGATCGGGCGCATAATAAAGCCCCAACGGTTTTACTGCTTCACTAATGGCTAGGTTTCGTACCCCCGGTTGTACTTGTGCGGTACGTGTAATGGGATCAATCTTTAGAATTTTATTTAATTTAGCGAGTGATAGAATTAAACAATTTTTTTGCGGTAATGCACCACCCGAAAGCCCGGTCCCTGCGCCACGAGCAATAACGGGTATTGAGTACTGATAACAAAGTTGCACTATTTGTTGAATTTGCTCAATGTTAATGGGTAATACGACTAACCAAGGTAAAACGGTATAAGCGGATAAACCATCACATTCATAGGGATAACATTCTTCTTTATCGGCCAAAACACATGATTTTGGTATAATCTGGTACAATTTCTGAATAAAAAATTCTTTTTGCATATTGTTACAATTATGTTTCATTTAATCATATCGCACTGCCGATAAAAAAAATACAATAGGATTTATAGTAGTATTTTGTGTCAACACAATATGGTGAGTATTCGAGTGTGAATATCCGGTTAGACAAGTGGCTTTGGGCGGCGCGTTTTTATAAAACACGCAAATTGGCAACAGAGGCGGTGCAGGGTGGACATGTGCATGTTCTTGGGCAAAACAAGGGTAGCCGAGTGAAGCCATCTCGCTCACTGAGCGTGGGTGATAAACTGGTAATAACAAAAGGTTTATATAAATTTACTGTTAATGTTTTACAACTATCAGATAAGCGTGGTTCGGCCAGTATTGCGCAGCAACTTTATCAAGAGACAGCAGAGAGTCTGGCGCAAAGAGAAATGGTAAGTTTGCAACGTAAAGCACAGAATATTGCGGCACCTACAAACAAGCCAGATAAGCGACAACGTGCGCGCATTATTCGTTTTAAAAATAAGTTTGCCGAGTAAAGTATTTATGATGACTGAGAATAAATTTCGCCCTATTACCCCGTTACTGGCGGCTGATATAATTATTGAATTAACGAGTGACAATAAGCCATCAGGTATTGTATTGATTGAGCGTAAGAACCCACCTTATGGTTGGGCAATTCCCGGTGGTTTTGTCGATGTGGGTGAAACGATTGAACAGGCTGCCATTCGAGAAGCAAAAGAAGAAGTTTGTCTGGATATTGAGCTGGAATGTTTGTTGGGTTTGTATTCTGATCCTGCCCGTGATTCAAGAGGACATACCGCAACGGCTGTCTATATTGCAAGAGCGAACGGTATTCCTAAAGCTGCGGATGATGCAAAAAATGTAGCGGTGTTTAATCTAAAGGACTTGCCTACGGAATTGGCTTTTGATCATGCAAACGTTTTACAGGATTATTTACGCTATAAAGAATCCAACCAAGTTAAAGCGTTATAGCTAAATAGTCGTTGAGCATGATACCCAATAATATGTCTGGTACTGAGTCAATTAATATTAAAAGACGAAAAAATTTATTAAGGCTTTTTCTTTTTTTACTGGTGGTTGCTATTGTTTTTATATGGATTATTTTCTCAGGTTATTCCAATTCGTCGGGTGTAAAAAAAGAACATTATTTAATACATGTTAACTTAAATAAATTAATGCCCGGTGAGGTGAGAATTATTCGTCACAATGGCTCGCCAGTTATTTTAATGCGGCGTAGCCAACAGGATTTAAAAAATTTATTGGCAATTCGTTCTAATTTAATTGACCCTGACTCCCAAATAAGTTCTCAACCTAGGTTTGCAAAAAATTACTATCGTTCATTAAAACAAGAATATTTTATTGCTTATGCCATTAATCCGGTATCTGGGGTAGAAGTAAATTATAAGTCAGAATTAGATATTGATGTGCCATGGTATGGCGGTTTTTTGGAAAATCGGACAGACGATATTTATGACAAAGCGGGCCGTATTTATAAACGGAATAGCGGGGCTGATCCGTTGCGCTCTAACTTGTATATACCTAATTACAAAATAACACCCGATAACCAACTTTATGTTTATACCCTAAAAGAACTCGATTTTGACTAATATTTCACCGTGCTTAGTGGAATCGTTGACTGTTTTGGCCTTGAAATAGAGTATTTTGGTACTATCTTATTATCATTCAGATAAATAATTTATTGGAGCAGCTTGTGGCAACTATTGAGTTAAATAAAGATAATTTTAAAACTACGATTGAAGGTAATGACTTTGTTATTGTCGATTTTTGGGCACCTTGGTGTGGACCCTGTCAGAGTTTTTTGCCAGTGTACGAAGAACTATCAGAAAAATACCCTGATCTTGTTTTTGCAAAGGTCAATACAGAAGATGAACAAGAGCTGGCTGCAGGCTTTCAGATCCGATCTATTCCAACCCTAATGATGTTCCGTGAACAGGTGATTCTGTATTCCGAAGCGGGTGCCTTACAAAAAGCACAACTGGAAGAACTGATTGAAAAAGCGCGTGGTCTGGATATGACCGATGTGCATAAGCAAATGGAAGAAGGTGAAAAAGATACCTGATAGATAAGGGCGTTTAAATCAACCCTTCAAATGGTTGTATATCAATAACGTCTCCAGGATGAACTGTACCGCTCTCAGTAGGAATAATGGCAAAACAATTTGCTAAGCTCATGCCGCTTAGTATATGAGATGCTTGCATACCAACACCTTTCACAACAAGTTCACCTTTTTCATCGTAGCTAAAAATAGCCCGTTGGAAATCGAGTCGACCGGGACGTTTGTAAAACGGTTCGGTTACACGGGCTTTGGCAATGACTTGTGTATAGTTCTGGTTACCACTTAAGTGTTGAATGGCAGGCAAACCCAGTTGGTAATAAGTCGCCATGACTGAAACAGGGTTGCCGGGCAGGCCAATAAACATGGCTTGTTTGACCTTGCCGAAGGCCAGTGGTTTGCCGGGTTTGATGGCCAGTTTCCAGAAGTTTATTTGTCCCAGTTTTTCGAGTGTTTCTTTTACATAGTCGGCATCACCGACAGAGACACCGCCGGATGTAATAATAACGTCGGATTGATCGGCTGCATTTAAAAAAGCCACTTCAATTTTTTTACGGTCATCGGGGATAACCCCCATATCATTAATTTCAACATTTAATTTCTGTAACATACCAAAGATGGTGTAACGATTACTATCGTAAATTTGTCCATCTTCTAGTGTTTCACCTACGCCTTTTAATTCATCACCCGTTGAAAAAAAACTGACTTTTAATGGACGCAGAACGTTTACTGTGGGGAACCCCAATGAGGCGAGCAAACCCATTTCGGCTGCTTTTATTAACTTACCTTTTTTTAAAACAGTGTCGCCCTGTTTAATATCTTCTCCGGCACAGCGAACATTTTGTTCGGCTTTATGACCGGCCGAAATAATAATGTGGTCATCTTCTTTACTGATATGTTCCTGCATGATAACGGTATCCGTTCCTTCAGGAACTTTAGCCCCCGTCATTATGCGAATACACTGGTTTTCTTTTATCTCACCAAGATAAGGTTTACCAGCCCAAGAGGTGCCAACAAGTTTAAATTTCTTTGTTGCTGTTGAGGGTAAATCATGAGCTTTAACCGCATAGCCATCCATTGCCGAATTTTTATAATTAGGAACATTGATGGGAGAAGTAATATCTTCAGCAAGCACCGAGCCAAAAGACTCCATAATATTTACATTAATACTTTGTGTAATGGGTGTGATGCTTTCAAGTATTTTTGCGCGTGCTTGTTCCAAGGTTAATAAACCTGTAAGCAGATTGGCGCTATCACAACCTGCCGAGCTTACCTGAATGGGGGGTGGTGTGATGTTGACAGGAATTTTTTTCATTGTTAAGAGTCTGCTTAGTGGTTAGTTGAATAAAGTTATTAGGTCAATATTATCTTAATAGATTTAATATGTAGAGATATATTCTAATATAAATTGAATAATTTCATCTAGTTTATTCAAATTTAGGTTTGTTAGTTCATTGGGTAATACCAGTTTGATGTCACTAATGACGGCAATAACATTGCTATCATCCGGGTAAATAAACGGTTGAGGATGGCTGCTGCGATTAATCTCTATTTTAGGATAAGCCGCATGTTTAAAACCTTCAACCAGTATTAAATCAAGTTTATCAGTTTGTAGTGATTTTAAACACTGATCTAAATCAGGTTCTTTTTCAATATCGGAATGTTCAATAATCAGAGCCTGACGAGTATTCGATGCAACCAGCACTTGCTGTGCACCGGCTTTTCGAAGCCGATAACTGTCTTTGCCGGGGATATCAATATCAAAATTGTGATGCGCATGTTTAATTAAACCAATACGAATATTGTTGTTATTTAATAATGGAATTAATTTTTCGAGTAAGGTTGTTTTACCCGTGCCACTGTAGGCAATAAAACCAAGTAGCGGTGTTTTTTTATTCATAGCAGGGTGTCCTTTCCAGCAGGCCTAAGTCATCAGGGCTGTTAATATTATAAAATGGATCAGCAGTATTATTACTTGGAGGATTAAAATTTACAATAGTTGGCTTATGCTGCTCTAGCCATATTTGAGCTTTACGTTCACCTTTGTTTAAAAAACTATCAAGTGAGTTGAATAATGTTTTATGCACAAGCATAAATACATTTTGCAGGCGGTTATTACTTTGGGCGATAGCGACAAGTGACTTCGATTGAGACACGGCAACAGATAGACGTTCAACATAATCGTTTGGGAAGCAGGGCGTGTCACAGGCAATGCTGACTAACCAGTCTGTTTCTAATTTCTGAAGTGCAGCATGAATACCGGCCAATGGCCCGGGATAAGTTGAAAAAATATCCTGAATACAAGTTACGCTTAGCTCTTGATAAAAATCCAGATTGCGATTTGCGCTGATTAAAACGCTATTCACTTGGGGGGTGAGTTTATTAATGGCATGTTCAACTAGGGTTGTACCTTTAAAGGGAATAAGTCCTTTATCTTTGTTATTAAAACGTTGACCGCGGCCACCGGCAAGAATTAGCCCACTGGTATTCTTTTTGGTTGGTGTATGAATATCTTCTAAGCTCATGTTTTATATAATATTGTTATTTATTGCTATGGGTCGGCATAATTGTTGCAGTTTTTTCATTGCTATAGCAAGTAATTATTAAAGGTAATACTATGAAAATTGATACATCCTTCGATTCTGCTTTTTTGCAGCTACAAAATGGTGTTAATAATGCCGCCAAAGCCGCGAACGAGGTATTGAAGGCAGTGGGTTCCGAAAAGGTAGATAAGGTTGATGTTTCTGCCGAGAATAAAGACGGTAATCGGGAAGGAAGTGGTGGGGTCAATGTGACAGCTTAAACCGTTGCTACATTAAAAACGATTTTGTTGAAAATTGTTTAATGTTTAAGCGCCCATTCAATATGTTCTTGAACCAGAACCGATACTGTATCGAGCCGTTTGTTTAACGCTAACCGTATTTCTGCATTATGCGGGTTGATGGCGAGTGCATTACCCAAAGCAACCGCAAGGTTTCTTAACCAAGCATCGTAACCAATTCGTCTAATGGCACTGCCTTGTAAATTATCTAAAAATTCTTTTTCACTCCAGTTGAATAAGTTGAGTAGCTCTACATCGTTTAAGTCGTGACGGGGTTTGAAATCCTGTTCGGCTGTTTGTATGGCAAAGCGATTCCATGGGCAAAATAATTGGCAATCATCACAGCCGTAAATACGATTGCCTATTTGGGAACGTAAATCTTCTGGAATAACACCCTTGTTTTCAATGGTTAAATAAGAAATACATTTGCGGGCATCGAGTTTATACGGTGCAATAAAAGCGTTTGTTGGGCAAACATCCAGGCAGCTTGTGCAAGTTCCACAATGATCTTCTGCCGGGTTATCAATGGGTAAAGGTAAGTTAATATAAAGTTCACCAAGAAAAAACCATGAGCCGATTTGTTTTTGTAACAGATTAGTGTGTTTGCCTATCCAGCCTAGCCCTGCCTTTTCGGCGAGTGCTTTTTCCAGTACCGGTGCGCTGTCGACAAATACGCGAAAGCCTAATTTACCGGTTACGCTTAAAATTTTATCCGCAAGCTGTTGCAGGCGTTTGCGTAATAGTTTGTGATAATCACGCCCTAAAGCATAACGGGAAATATAGGCTTGTGTGGGTTGTTTTAGTAAATGTTGGCAGTCTTGTACTGGCTCGGGTAAATAGTCTAAGCGCACACTGATGACGCGCAAAGTGCCGGGTACCAGTTCTTCCGGGTGACTGCGTTTGCTACCGTGCTTGGCCATCCAGTCCATATTGCCATGGTAGCCTTGATCCAACCAATCGAATAAAATATTTTCAGCTTTTGATAATTCAGTGTCGCTAATGCCAGTCTGTTGGAAACCCAGCTCGGCACCCCAACGTTTAATATCTTTTGCTAAAGTATAAAGTTGTTGAGTGCTTAATATTGAAGTAGCTTGTGTTGACATATTTTATTGTTTTTTAGGATACTTTTTTAAACTGACAGGGGCTATGATACAGGGTATGGAACAATTATCTCAAAATATTTACACTGCAGCACAGGTAAAAGAGCTAGACCGTTATGCCACGGAAGCCTTTAATATATCCGGCAACGTATTGATTGAACGTGCGGGCGAGGCCGCTTTTCAATGTATTGTTTCAAAATGGCCGAAATGTAAACGTCTGCTAGTTTTATGTGGTACCGGTAATAATGCCGGTGATGGTTTTGTGGTCGCACGACTGGCTGCTGAACAAGAATTTGAAGTTCAGGTTTTACAAGTCGGTGATGAAAACAAATTACAGGGTGATGCCCTCGCTGCACA
>VAPK010179651.1_pt1 | contig 18955 bp, 10 predicted proteins | sample 3395031 | NCBI WGS metagenome assembly VAPK01 (sample SAMN08290443, study PRJNA428436) | hydrothermal vent metagenome | isolation source: Deep-sea hydrothermal vent chimney 1 | place: Pacific Ocean: Juan De Fuca Ridge
CTGCGCCCAAACCGCATATAAAGTTGACCCGGGAATATATTCCCATCTCACCACAAAATTAGATCTGAACTCAAATACACTAAAGTCAGGGTTATCGAAAGTAAAAGAAGATTGTCCGTTCTCTGTAACTTTGTAATAATCATTTGCTTCATTATATGTAATCTCATCATTTGTAAAAACGTGATATTGATTATTAACAACGCTATTACCGGCATCAACAACATGTGCAAAATGGCTATAATCAGCACTATAAATGAATGGCTGTCCCCAATATTGCAAACTCAAATCAGGTGTAACGGAGAAACTTAGCCTTATATCCATACTAGTTTGATGTCGAATTAGCGACCCCACAATATATTTACTCCCTGTATTGTCATCAATAGTTTCAACGTATTTAATATCATCATAATCAACAGTAAACGAAGGTGATAGTGAGATATGTAAATTATTCATAGGTCTATAACTTACTGATAAACTGACGTCCTGATGTAATTTACTATTATCTTCACCCAATCTAACAGATCCGCTAACTGAAAAAACAAGATTCTTTCTGGAGTCAGAACTAACTGACAGCCATGATTTCCAGCTTGGTGAATAAAGTAATGACGGACCACCTCGTAACTCGGTACGATCAACCTCAACACCACTCCAAACCATACCTGTGTTTGCCGACCAGTAATTTACAAACTGTGTATTTGCATTAAGCCAAACACCGGTTGACAAGTGTCTTCCAGAAAAATCCCACCCTGCCCATTCTGATATGTTGTAATTCATATTCCTAAAAATAGAGAAAGGTGACCAGATAACATATTTAAGCCAAATCGATTGACTAAAACTATCTGCACGGCGCATATATCCCATATCGTTTAGGTCGAGACCTGGCGATAACCACCCTATGCTGCCACCATACCTCCAATGACCACCACCACTTTTGCCACCATTAATATTACCGCCAAAGCCGGATAATTTCGTTAGCGATGAATCAATACTACGAAAATTATCAGGGCGTTGGTAATAACGCTGAGGAGATTCTTGCAGCTTAGTTATTGAGCTACTATCGCCTGATATATTGCTCATTACCATTTTTGCACGTAAATAATAGTTTCTATTATCCCAATAGTTTGTAAGATCAACTCCAGCAGTATATGCCTGCTTTGGCAAAAACAAAAGAGTTGAATCTTTAACAATCCGGTTTGTTGCTGTAATCATTCCGCCAATAATAGTATTCCCCTCATTAATATCTTTCTGAACTCTTGTGTTAAAGAAGTTTGTTGTTGGCTCCACTATTTCTTTTCGCTTTAAGCCCATTGAATCGATTATTGCTGTTGCCTGATTGGCAACACTTTCCATAACACCTATTGACCAGCCATTTTTTGTTTTACCTGATAGTTTAAACGCACCAAGTATTTTAGTAAACTCAGGCATTTTAACATATTCATTTTCATTTAGTTCCGGGTAATAGTGTGGTCTTCGTCCAATACGGCGCGAATAAAACAAGTTATCTCGGCTATCTCTGCTAAGAGGGAAGTTAAATATGTTACTGCCTTCAACAAAAAAGGGTCTTTTTTCAGGAAAATAACTTTCAAAAGCACTAAGGTTAACAACAGAGGGATCAGCTTCAACTTGTCCAAAATCGGGATTGATAGTAAAGTTAAGCGTTAAGTCGTTTGTAACTGCAATTTTACCGTCTATCCCAATGTTATACCCCCATTTTGTTCCTGTCTCAAATGGATTTCCTTCAACTCTTTCACTTTTTTCAAGGCTACCCATTACATAGGGTATAAGCTCAACTTCTTTTTTAGGTACTAAATTACTAATACCGGTAAGTTTACCCCACATACTAACCCAACCGCTGGCATCTTGTGGTATCATCTGCCAAACAGAAATTTCATCTTTTCGGAAGAGTTTCCTCATAACCTCAAGTCCCCAAACATGATCTTTTTCGTTAGCAAATCTCAACTGCGTTAGCGGTATTCTCATCTCAGCCACCCATCCCGAATCGTCAACACTTACTTTTAAATACCAAACAGGATTCCATGTACTATTGATATTGTTATCATTTGTCATTATCACATCACCTTTAACTCCAGTAGCAGTGGCGGCAAAACTAAACCCCGTTAGCTTATCATTATAGCTATCGAAGCTAATTGCAACCCAATCGCCCTCAAAGCCATCACGTCGCGACAGCCTTTTTTCTATTTTATCAGGTTCACTATCAAATGCCCTAATAGCAACATATAAATTATCATCGTCATAAAGTATTTTAAAAGCCGTTTGTTGTGATGGTGATTGGTATTCGTATGGCTCACGCTGTGTAAAATCGCCTGACCAACCAACATTTTTCCAGATATCATCATCAATAATTCCATCAATAACAGGAGGAATACCAACAATTCGAGATGTATTATACACTCTTTTAACTATATTAGTATCTTGTGCTTTAGCATAATAGCTAAAAAATAGCAACAATATAAAAATTAAAACTTGCTTGTTTATCATCACATATCTTTGAATAGCAAAATTAATTATTTTATTAGTGTATAGCTGCATATACAATTAATTTGTTTTAATTTATTTTGTACTTTTGTGTTTAACAATAGTAACTTTAACGAAAAATACTAATGGAAATTGTAAAAACTAAGATACCTGATCTATACATAGTAAAACCAACAGTTTTTGAAGATAAAAGAGGTTATTTTTTTGAATCATATAATAAGAATTCATTCTTAAACAATGGTATTGATCAAAATTTTGTTCAGGATAATGAGTCGAAATCGGCAAAAGGAGTACTAAGAGGGCTTCATTTTCAACGAACACCTTATGCCCAAGGCAAACTTGTACGTGTAATGCATGGTGCTGTACTTGATGTTGCTGTTGATTTACGAAAAGCATCACCAACTTTCGGACAATGGGTGTCAGTTGAGCTAAACCATGATAACAAGTGGATGTATTGGATACCACCCGGTTTTGCACATGGTTTCGTAACTTTGGAGGATAATACCGTATTCTTTTACAAATGTACAAATGTGTATAATAAATCATCGGAAGGCAGCATACTGTGGAATGACCCTGATTTAAATATTGACTGGAAAGTTGCAAACCCTATCTTGTCAAAGAAAGATTCGCAAAGTCCTTTGTTTAAAGACTTTATAAATCCGTTCTAACTTTACAACCGGCAAAAAGGTTTACCTAAAAGCCATGCAACAATAATATAAAAGCAGATGCTCCTATAGAATGGCAGGATAAGGAGTGCCTATTTAGTTATTTTTGCACTTTCTTAAGTTGCCATTCCGTAATCCACAACATGAATAAAATTATAACATACATATTATTATTATTAATAACAGCGTTATTAGTTTTTGGTTTTGACAAATTAAAAAGACAAAGGCAACTACCGGGTACAAACGAACAATATTACAGGATCGTATCGGTACCATTGCCTGACACGCTTTCATTATTTGGTGAAGATATGCCTCTTGATATTTTTTATGTTAAAGAAGCGTTAGACAGAGAGTTATCAGTGAATGTTTATTGGCATTCATCAACACTACAGCTAATAAAAAAGTCGTACCGATGGTTTCCATTATTTGACTCAATATTAAAAGCCAACAACATACCTTTAGACTTTAAATACTTGGCAGTTATCGAGAGTGGATTGTCAAATGTTGTTTCGCCCTCAAATGCGGTAGGTTTTTGGCAATTTTTAAAGGGTACTGCAAGAGATAACGATCTTCAAATAAATAAAGAAGTTGACGAGCGATATAATGTGGAAAAATCAACAATAGCTACTTGTAAATATCTAAATAGCAGCTATAAAAAATTTGGTAACTGGACTATGGTAGCTGCTGCCTATAATGCAGGTGTAAAGGGAATAACAACTCAATTAAAACGTCAAAAAGCAGGCTCATATTACGACCTGCTACTATCAGACGAAACTTCAAGATATATTTATCGTATTGCAGCAATAAAGCTTATTTTTGAAGATCCTGAACTTTATGGTTTTTACATAGATGATAAAGATCATTACCCACCAATTGCCACATACAATATTGTTGTTAACAACAATATTGATGACTTGGCTGACTTTGCTAAACAAAACGGAATAAGTTACAAATTGCTAAAATATTTTAACCCATGGCTAAGACAAAAAAATTTGAAAAACAAGAAAAAAAAGACATACTTTATAAAAATTCCATATCCACCCTATAATTTGACATATGAGAAGTTAATTTTGAAAAAAAACGGAATCATTACTGATAATTAATTTGACAATGTTCGATAATAATAATCATGAAAACAATATGCTTGAGGTACTGGGTGCTCGTGTTCATAACCTGAAAAATATTGACATAACTATTCCAAGGGATAAATTTGTTGTAATTACGGGGCTGAGTGGCAGCGGTAAATCATCACTTGCGTTCGATACAATATATGCTGAAGGTCAACGCCGCTACATGGAAACATTTTCGGCTTATGCCAGACAATTTATTGGTAATATGGAACGTCCTGACGTGGATAAAATTTCCGGATTGAGTCCGGTAATATCAATTGAACAAAAATCTGTCAACAAAAATCCACGTTCAACTGTTGGCACTATTACAGAGGTTTACGATTTTCTTAGGCTTCTTTATGCCAGAGCTGCAAAAGCATACTCATATATAGGCGGCGATAAGATGGTGAAATATACTGAGGCACAGCTGACAAATCTTATTACTGACGAATTTGAGGGGAAACATATAATGGTTCTTGCCCCTGTTGTGGTACGCCGAAAAGGTCATTACAGAGAGCTTTTTGAAAAAATCAGACAACGAGGGTTTTTAAAAGTGCGCATTGATTCTGTGGTACAGGAAATTTCATTCGGATTACAATTAGATAGGTATAAAGTACATGATATTGAGGTGATTGTGGACAGAATGATTGTAAATGGCAAGAGCATCAAAAGACTAAAACGTACGATAAATGTTGCGCTAAAGCTTGGTAGCGGTACACTTATGATCATCGACACCGATACAAATAAGCTACAACATTTTAGTATCAATTTAATGGATCCTTCCACAGGACTTTCGTATGATGAACCTGAACCGAACACCTTTTCGTTTAACTCACCGTACGGTGCTTGTGAGCGATGCAACGGACTTGGTTTTGTTAAGGAGGTTGATATAAAAAAGGTAATGCCTAATCACAAACTTAGCATCAAAAATGGCGGTATTGCACCTTTGGGTGAGTACAAAAACAACTGGGTATTTAAGCAAATTGAGGCAATAGGCATGAAATACGGCTTTAACTTAAATACGCCTATTGGTAGTATCCCTGACAAGGCTATGCAAACAATACTCCATGGGTCGAATCAAACATTTGATGTTAAAAAAGAATATTTGGGAATTACTTCTACCTACACTATATCATTTGATGGCGTATTAAAATATATTGAGAACTACAGTACCAAAAACTCATCACAGCACTCAAGGCGATGGGCAGATTCGTTTATGCAAAAACACAAATGTAATGACTGCGGTGGATACAGATTAAGAAAAGAATCGTTACATTTTATTATTGGTGGAAAAAATATTTCTGAATTGGCGCAAATGGACATCACACAGCTGCGTTCGTGGATGGATAATGCCGAAGATGAAATGGACGATAATCAAAGAGCTATTGCTCATGAAATTATCAACGAGATTAAAACCAGACTTGATTTTTTACTTGATGTAGGCATAGGTTATTTAAATCTTTTTAGGTCGTCACGAAGTTTGTCAGGTGGTGAATCACAGAGAGTCAGGCTTGCAACACAAATAGGTTCAAAGCTAACCGGGGTAATGTATATACTTGATGAGCCAAGTATTGGACTACACCAACGCGACAACCTTAAACTAATTGCCGCTTTAAAAAATTTAAGAGATATTGGTAACTCTGTTATCGTTGTTGAACATGATAAAGATACAATATTAGCTGCCGATCATATTGTTGATATTGGACCGGGGGCAGGTATTCATGGTGGTGAAATTGTTGCGCAAGGAACACCTAATGATATACAAAAAAACGGAACAATTACAGCCCAATACTTGAATGGTACTCGCAGGATAAACATTCCCACACAAAGAAGAAAAGGGAACTCAAAATATTTAATACTTACAGGTGCAACCGGAAATAACTTAAAAGATATCACACTTAAACTGCCATTAGGTAAATTCATTTGCATTACCGGTGTTTCCGGAAGTGGTAAATCATCCCTAATTAACAATACCTTATACCCTATTTTGAGTAATCATTTTTACCATTCATTAAAAGATTATCTGCCTTATAAATCAATAATAGGAATAAACAACATCGACAAAGTTATCGACATTGACCAATCGCCAATTGGTCGCACCCCACGTTCAAATCCTGCTACTTATACAAAAGTATTTGACGAAATAAGAAAATTGTATGGAAGTCTTCCCGAGTCAAAAATACGAGGATATAAACCCGGTCGGTTTTCATTCAATGTTAAGGGAGGGCGTTGCGAAACATGTAAAGGTGCTGGTGTTAAAACTATTGAAATGAACTTTTTACCCGACGTTTATGTTAAATGCGACGACTGCATGGGGAAACGATATAACCGCGAAACGCTGGAAGTAAGATATATGGGTAAATCAATTAATGATGTACTTAATATGACTATCAATCAGGCAGTTGTGTTCTTTAGTAAAATACATTTTATCGTTAATAAGCTCAAGGCATTGCAAGATGTGGGATTAGGATACCTTACTCTTGGGCAATCGTCAACTACAATTTCGGGTGGTGAAGCACAACGAGTAAAACTTGCCACCGAATTATCGAAAAAAGATACAGGGAATACCTTATATATTCTTGATGAGCCAACAACAGGGTTGCACTTTGAGGATGTGAAAGTGCTATTGGGTGTACTCGACAAACTTGTTAACAAAGGAAATACAATTATTATTATTGAACATAACATGGAAGTTATTAAAGTTGCTGACCATATTATTGATTTGGGTGTTGAAGGGGGTGATGCCGGTGGCGAGATAATATGTGCGGGTACACCTGAGGAGATTATGAATAACACAAAAAGTAAGACTGCATATTTTGTTAAAAAAGAGCTTGAGCAGAAATATTAATCAGATTTTAAGAGCTTTTATTACCTTAGGTATTGTTAACCCCTGAACAATAATTGAAAACGCAACTACGCAGTATGTTAGAAAAATAAAGAAATTACCATGCTCTGATTCATCAATTGACAGCGCAAGTGCAAATGCAAGTGCACCACGCAGTCCACTCCATGTCATCACCGATATAATTTTAATATCTACCCACGGAAACTTCTTAATATGCTTATCTACAATAAAGTACGGTATTGTTACTGAAATAAATCTTCCAATAAGCACAATTACAATTGCAAAAATAGCAGCAATAATATTTATTTCTGTAGGATCAACCAAAACAATTGCCATACCCATAAGCACAAATAAGCTACTGTTAAAAACGCTGTCAATTACCTCCCAAAATCCATCAATAAATTGCTTTGTATTAAGCTCGGCATGTTTATGAACCCAATTACCAATGAGTAAGCCGGCAGCTACCATTGCCAAAGCCCCCGAAACATTAATAATACCTGCCAGAGCATAACCTCCCGTTGCAACAACCAATGTAGCCATAATGCTACTGTCGGCATCATCTTTAAGTCGCTTTACGAAAAACAATGCTACCCAACCAATTATCATCCCAAAGGCAATGCCTCCACCGGCCTCACGTAAAAATAATAACGATGTTTCGGTTAACGAGAAGCCATCGCTGTTGCCTTCAATTAGATTAAGTACTGTGATAAAAATTACAATTCCAATACCATCATTAAAAAGCGACTCGCCCTCAATTTTAATAGAAAGGTCTCTATCAACCTTGTAATGACCAAATATTCCAAGTACAGCAATGGGGTCGGTAGGTGAAATTAATGCCCCAAACAGCATGCAATATAACAATGGAAAATCCATTCCAATCATACTAAATGCAAAGTATGTTAAATACCCAATTATTATTGTTGAAAGTATTGTACCCAATATTGAGAACATAAAAACAGGAATTCGTTCCTTATTAAGTTCCTTTAAATCAATATGTACCGATCCTGCAAACAGTAAAAAGCTTAGAATGCCATTCATTAAAAACTTTTCAAAATCAATACCATGTACAATATCGGGAACAACGGCAAACACACTTGGGAAATAATATTTTATAAATATTAATATTACTGATAATCCCATTCCAAGAATCATCAAACCAATTGTTAATGGTAGCTTTAAAAATCTGGAATTAATAAAGGTAAATAATGTTGCCAAAGCAAGTAGAATCATAAATGATTGATACATAATGGTGTTTATTATTTAGTAGCTGCGCCAAAAGTAACAATTTATTTGATGTGGGGATGTGGTGAGGTGGGGATGTGGGGATGTGGTGTTCCATTTAGGCTCAATTTATTTTATGGCATAAAAAATATGTTACTGTACTAAAAACAATTATTAATAAAGGTTGTACTTTTGCATCATCAAATAAAATTTATTAAAATACAAATATGAAACATGCTGCAATACATACCGAAAAAGGTATAATGAAAGTTAATTTTTATGAAAAAGATGCTCCACATACAGTTGCAAATTTTATAAGTCTTGCCGAAAAAGGTTTTTACGATGGTTTAACATTCCACCGTGTGATTCCGAATTTTGTAATTCAGGGTGGTTGCCCTGATGGTACCGGTGCCGGCGGTCCGGGCTATACCATTGATTGTGAGCTTGATGGCGATAATCAATATCACGATCGTGGTGTACTATCAATGGCTCATGCCGGACGTAATACAGGTGGATCACAGTTTTTTATCTGCCACTCGCGTGAAAATACTGCACATCTCGATAGTCAGCACACATGCTTTGGTAAAGTTGTTGACGGACTTGACGTAATTGATAACATCACTCAAGGCGACAAGATTGAGAAGATTATAATTACAGAAGATTAAATTAATCTCTCATTAAAAGTCAGGTTATCAAGGTATATACGTAGTTTGATAACTTGACAATGCCATCAACAACATAGTAATATGACTTTCTTACGTCCGGAATTCTTATATGGATTAATTGCACTTACCATACCTATAATTATACATTTGTTTAATTTTAGAAGGCATAAGAAGTTGTATTTTAGTGATATATCTCGACTTAAAAATATTACTGTACACACTCGAAAACAACAAAAGCTAAAGCACATAATAGTCCTTATTTTACGAATGCTTGCCATACTGTTTATAGTACTGGCATTGGCAGGTATTGAGCCTAAGAAAGAGAATAGCGGCACGCTAACTCGCTCAGGTACCATTGGTTTATATATTGATAATTCATTTAGCATGATGGCTGAAGGTACAATGGGGCGTCTTTTTGAAAATGCCCGTAACGATGCTATACAGATTGTTGACCACTCACCCTCAAACGCAAGCTTTATTATACTATCAAATAGTAATAAAGGTCAGCTGAACAGGGTAATGAATAAAGAAGTTGCAGAGTCGGAGCTGGAAAAATTAGAGATAGTCCCCAACAGTAAAACGCTGTCGCAAGTTATCACTTTGCGCAACCAAATTCTGAAAAATAGTAAGCTAACAAGTTGTGAAACTTACATATTGTCGGATTTTCAGGCAAACACATCTAATATACTAAACCTTCCTACGGACACCGTTAACAACTATTATTTTATTCCTTTTCAGCACCTGCAGAGTAAAAATATTTATATCGACAGTTGCGCCATGAACACTCCCGAAATATCGAAGGATAAGGTAGTTAAATTATCCGTATGGATAAATAATGATTCAAAAACAGATTATGAAAAAGTGCCGTTGAAATTATTGATAAACAACCAGCAAAAGGCTGTTGCAGGTATCGACATCAAAGCAGGAACATCAAAAAAGGTTGACCTTAATTTTAGCGTTTCAAAATCGGGATGGCAGCACGGGCTTATTGAAATTGAAGATTTTCCCATTACATTTGACGACAATTTGTATTTTGCATTTAATGTGAAGAAAAATATTAAAGTGTTAATTATTGAAACTTCTGATGGCGACAATAAATACCTGCGAGATTTTTATGGATCTGATGATATATTTAGCGTTAGCGAAATGAGTTACCGTAGTATTGATTTTAGCATTCTCAAAGAATCTAATCTGATTATTCTTAATGCCATTCCAAATATTTCATCTGGATTAACAAGTAACTTAAAGCAATATGTAACTGATGGTGGCAATTTGCTATTTATACCTGCTAACGATAACGCTAATAATGCTGTTTCATTTTTTATATCTAACATGAGTGCAGGCGCTGTTACCGGTTTCGACACAACTAACACACGTGTAAACAGGTTAAAACTATCGGACAACATTTTCTCTGAATCAGTAAAGAAGATACCACATAATGCCGATTTACCATCTGTTAATCAGCATTATATATATAACTTCCCAATTGCGTCAGGTGTTGAAACACTTGTTAGCTTATTATCGGGAGACGATTTCTTATCAAAAAAAAATGTGGGCTCCGGACAGATATATTTACTGTCGGTGGGGCTAAATAGCAGCTATGGAAACTTTACTTCTCAATTATTATTCGCACCAATAATGCATGGCATAGCATCAAAAAGCAGTGCAAAACAAATGCTGTACTATGTACTTGGTAAAAACAATAGCATTAGCATAAATATTAAAAATAATAATATTTCAGAAAGTCCTTACTACTTATTCTCACCTGCTAACGGTGAAAGTATAATTCCGAGACAGACACAAAATAAGGGGAAACTTAATCTATCGCTTGAGAATATAAATCTGCAAAACGGTTATTATAATTTAATGATGACCGACACAACGGTTGCCGTATTAGCTTTTAACTACAATCGCAACGAATCGGAAATGAAATTCTATAACACTAATCAGGTTAGCAAATTATGTAGCAGGTCGAGACTTGAACATTACAATGTTATTAATCCGTCAGATTCGAAATACACAGAAATTATAAACGTATTGCAAAAAGAGAGCGATTTTTGGAAGCTATTTATTATTTTCGCACTCACAGTAATATTTTTTGAGATACTTATTTTACGATTTTGGAAGTAAAAAATTGATAAAATCAGTTATTTGAAGAAAAATTTTATACTAAAAGATAAAAAATAACATAAATAATAATGATTGAGAACGAGGAAACTAACGAACAAGAAAATATAGATAAGCTTAATCAGTATGATGCCTTTAAAACTACACCTTTGCGAGGGATGTATCAGAATTGGTTTCTTGACTATGCTTCGTATGTTATACTTGAACGGGCTGTTCCTGAGGTTGATGACGGGCTAAAGCCTGTGCAACGACGAATACTGCACGCTATGAACCGACTTGACGACGGCAGGTACAACAAAGTAGCAAACATTATTGGACACACCATGCAATTTCATCCGCACGGTGATGCATCAATAGGCGATGCACTTGTTCAACTGGGGCAAAAGGATTTACTAATTGACATGCAGGGTAACTGGGGAAACACATTAACCGGCGACAGGGCTGCCGCACCCCGATACATAGAAGCAAGACTGTCGAAGTTTGCCAAAGAAGTTGTTTTTAATCCCAAAACAACATCATGGAAGTCGTCGTACGATGGTAGAAATAAAGAGCCATTAACACTTCCTGTTAAATTTCCGCTACTGTTGGTGCAAGGTGTTGAAGGTATTGCTGTAGGATTAGCATCAAAAATTTTACCACATAACTTTGTTGAACTAATTGCCGCATCCATATTGCATTTGCAAAATAAGGATTTTGAAATACTACCCGATTTCTTAACCGGTGGAATGGCAGACTTCTCGCGGTATAACCAAGGGTTGAGAGGAGGAAAAGTAAGAGTGAGGGCAAAAATATCTCAATCGGATAAGAAAACGCTTATAATTAGTGAAATTCCATACTCAACAACAACATCCTCGTTAATTGATTCGATAGTTTCAGCAAACGATAAGGGTAAAATTAAGATAAAGAAAATAGACGATAACACAGCCGAAAATGTTGAAATTGTTATCCACTTATCAAATAACATTTCGCCCGATCAAACAATTGATGCACTATATGCGTTTACAAATTGTGAAGTTTCAATATCACCTAACAGCTGTATTATTAGTGAAAAAAAGCCGGTTTTTATATCTGTTAAAGAAATACTTAAAAAAAATACAAATCATACTGTACACTTGCTAAAAAGCGAGCTTGAAATTAGGCTTGGGGAGCTTGAGGATCAATGGCATAATTCGTCTTTAGAAAAAATATTTATCGAGAACAGAATTTATCTGCAAATTGAAGATTGCGAAACATGGGAATGCGTGATTAACTCAATTGACAAGGGGTTGAATCCATTTGAGAAACTTCTAAAGCGAAAAATAACTAATGATGATATAGTACGGTTAACCGAGATAAAAATAAAAAGAATATCAAAGTTCGACGGCTTTAAAGCTGATAAATTAATTAGCAACATTGAAGAAGAAATAAAAGAAGTTAAAAATCATCTTGCCAATCTTATTGACTATTCAATAAATTACTTTAGGCAGATAAAAAAGAAATACGGTAAAGGTAGAGAACGCAAAACACAGATTAGAAATTTTGATACAATAAACGCTTCCAATGTTGCTGTTGCAAACTCAAAATTGTACATAAATCGAGAAGAAGGCTTTATTGGTACTACACTTAAGAAAAATGAATATATTTGCGAGTGCTCTGATATTGATGATGTTATAGTATTCAGATCGAATGGTGTAATGATGGTTTACAAAGTTGCTCCAAAGGTATTTGTAGGCAAAGGGATAATACATGTTGATATTTTTAAGAAAAATGACGATAGAACCATATATAATATGGTTTACCAAAATGGTAAAAGCGGAAACTACTATGTTAAAAGATTTGCCGTTGTTGGTGTTACACGAAATAAAGAGTACAACCTGACTATTGGGACAGAAGGATCAAAAGTTATATATTTTACTGCAAATCCGAATGGTGAGGCTGAAATTGTAAAAGTTAATCTCAGAGCAAAAGCGAAATTAAAGAAACTATCATTTGATTTTGATTTTAGTAAACTTACCATAAAAGGCAGAGGTTCACGGGGTAATATAATTAGTAAACATACAATACGTAATGTAATTCAGCGCGAAGAGGGAATATCAACACTTGGAGCTCGTAATATTTGGTATGATGATACTGTACGCAGGCTAAATACTGATGAGAGAGGTGAGTTTATTGGTGCTTTTAAAGGCGATGATAAAATATTGTGCATTTTAAAATCAGGAGAACTTAAGTTAACTGGGTATGATTTATCAACACACTTTGATGATAACCTGGCGACTATTGTTATGTTTGATCCCGACAAAATATTCACTATTATATATTACGATGGCGAACAAAGAAAATATTATGTAAAACGTTTTATTTTGTCGGCAAATACATCAATAAATAAGTTGATAAATTTTATTGGCAATGAAAAAAGCTCAAAGCTAATAGCATATTCATTAGATTATCTCCCGCGATTACAATTTGAGATTAAGAAAGAAGGTAGCAACCAAACAGAAGTAGAAGTTATACTACTTGCAGATTTTATTTCAGTTAAAAGCTATAAGGCAAAAGGGAAACGGTTGTCGAACTACGAATTGCGTAAGATAAAGTTAATTGAGCCGTTACCTTACACACAACCCGAGAAAGAAGAATTAACTGAAAGTACAGATAAAGAAGATTTGCAAACCGACAGTCAATTGCCTACAAGAGAATCTGAGAAGTCAAAATCAGTAAATAAGAATACGAAAATTAAGAGCAATATTAAACCTGTACCTCCAAAGAATGATAGTAACGAACCACCACAATTGGAATTAGATTTTTAATCAGAGTTCTCATAAGCACAACGTCTTTAAACATGCGCTAAATATCATGGCATAAGACCCCACACGCAAACCCATGCTACAGACTTGCTCCAGTTTGTGAGTTTCCAGCTTTGGGTTCAACTTTAATCAATAAGTAAATAAATTTAGCCTCTTGAAGTTAACAGCTCTGACTTGGTTTAAGGCTATTATAAACAATGAAATTAACTTTACTCTTGCTTTGGTTGATTCTTTTCTCAAAAATTTTATCTAAAACTACAAATAAAATGCTACTTTTGATGTTTATTCAGATAGTGAATATCAATTGTTTATATTGGTTTTGCTAAAAATTGTCTTGTCCTTAGAATATTTATTTGAAAATAATTTAAATATCAAGATCATGAAAAAGCTTTATTTTTACCTACTATCAATTTTACTGCCGGTTGCAGTTTTTGCTCAATATGCACCCATAGCAGTAGATGATTATGCAACTGTTACACTATTTGACTCGGTAACAGTAAACGTTATATCCAACGATTATGATCCTGATGGGTCACCTTTTTCAATATACTCTGCCTGGACTGAACCTTATTCTCATACTGACAGTACAATTACTTTCTATTGTGATTATAAAAGGTATTGGAACCATGCGAACTATGATACAATTCGCATCAGTTATGCTATTATAGATGCAGATTCTAATATTTCAGAGGATAGTTCAATGGCATCACTAAAGATAACTATTCAACGAAATTGCTTTGAGCAATATCTTGACACCAACAATATAAACGCATTAATAATAAGTGCCAATGGTCAATTTTGGAATGGACCACAGTCAAATCCTGATAACACTTTACACAAGTATGAATTCCCGAAAGGAGGTGGTAAACAAACCATTTTTAATTCGGCATTTTGGATAGGTGGTCTTGATGATAACGATAGCCTTCACCTTGCCGGCGAAAGATATCAACAGGTTGGTTTGGATTTCTGGACAGGACCCATAAGCAAAACAGGCAATTTACTAACTATTGCCGATAGCACAGTTAATACATGGTTCAGGATTTGGAAATTAACCGTGGATGAAGTTGCTTACCACAAGTTACACTATTTAGACATGGGTTATCAACCCATTGAAGCTATTGCCACCTGGCCCGGCAACGGGAATACGGATATGGGGCAACTTGAAAACATTGCACCATATGTAGATGTGGATAACAACGGCATTTATCAACCGATGAACGGCGACTATCCATTAATCAGGGGTGATCAATGCATTTTTTATGTTTTGAATGATTTGCGTCCCCATGGTGAAACAAATGGAGGAATTCTGGGTATCGAAATTCATGTTATGGCTTACGAGTTTAATAAGCCCGATTCAGCGGCATACAACAATACCCTTTTCTTTCATTACGAGATAATTAATCGCTCGGAAAATACTTATCATAATACCTTTTTTGGAATGTTCACAGATTTAGACCTCGGATATGATTTTGATGATTATGTTGGCTGTAATGTAAATAAAGGGTTCTTTTATGCCTATAACGGTGATTCGATAGATGGAAATGGTGAGGAAGGGAGCTACGGGTCGTTCATTCCTGTTCAAACAGTAGCTTTTCTTGGAGGGCCAACAATGGATGCAAATGGTGTTGATGACCCTGCCGGATTATGTAACGAAAGTTTAAATGGTGTTGGCTTTGGAGACGGAATAATTGATAATGAACGTTACGGTATGACACGATTTATTTTTTTTAACAATAGCGGTGACACTGTTGGTGATCCCAGAGATGCACCTGAATATTATAATTATTTAATAGGTAAGTGGAAAGACAGTTCATCACTAATGTACGGAGGAGCAGGTTACCCTGATTTTCCCGGCACAGTTGGTCCTGAATGTAAATTTATGTGGCCTGGTGATTCAGATACCTGTAACTGGGGAACCAATGGACAGTCTCCCAATGGAGGTTATAATCAAAATGGACTGTATTGGAATGAGTTAACAGGAAATAATGGAAATCCTTATCCCCCTTGCGATATAAGAGGTCTTGGTTCTACAGGTCCGTTCACTTTTATGCCGCATTCAACTCAATCTATTGACATTGCCTATGTAAGTGCATTTCCTACAGAAAGTAACTCTGCTATTGATAATGTTATTAATTTCATCGATACACTTAAAACCGATTATAAAGAAAATTCCAAGAATTTCGGAAGTCAATGGTTAGGCTGGACATCTGTCGTTTCTCACAAAGTTAAAACAACTTCTTTATCAGCTTATCCAAATCCGGCGTCAACGTCCACAACCATTTTTTATCATGGTTCAATTACTCCTGTTCGTTTTATATTTACTGATATTACGGGTAAGACACTAATCACCGGCTACTTAAGTGATACTAAAAAAATCCTTAATTTATCACCTTATCCGAGCGGATTATACATTGTCAGAGTAATTGACGGTTCAGAATCCTCTTCTATTAAAATACTAAAAAAGTAATAAACAGCAAGTGCTCGTTTGAGAAAAAACCACCTGCTATACGGTTTTTTTGTATCAATTTTTGTAGTCATATTTGCAAAATAACTCGTTTTGCTACCAACAAGAACGATTTAAGCTATCTGTTTAGCATAGTAGTTTGGTAAAAACGTAATTTTCAAGTTTACCATATTCAGCATGTGAGAGTACATACGTTGTTTTAATATCGGGATACTGTTCCAAAGGCATGTACAGACTTTTTAGTCGTTCGGAAACACTGTTTTTCACTTTGACGGGGATAATTTCAAGGGGTTGTACTCTTCCTACGTGAAATGAGATGTATTTTAAAACAAGTTCTAACAATGAACCAGCAACGATAACATGAATTTCAGGGATTTGCTAGTAGAAATACCGTAAAGACATGATTGCATTAGATCAATTTTGAATTTCATCAAAAAACAAAAGGTCTTCGCCCCACTATTGCGCATTTGCAATGCGTGCTTTTGTAACAACTACAATGCGTTAGCTATTATCTTAAACTATTTGATATACTACCACTATCTCAAATCTGTTGCAAATAGTAAATTTAAAATCATTATAATTTATATCTATTCCCAAATGTTGTTATATTTGTCAACAAATAGAAATAAATGAAATATTTGAAATTCAGGGAAGCATTAAAAAGCAAAACCATATTCACGTATAATGATATAAGAAAGATTGCTCCAACTTTTTACCGCAGGCAACTTGTTGAATGGCAAAAAGCAGGATATATTATAAAAATTAGAAATGGATACTACTGTTTCTCAGATCAGGAGAAAAAGGAACAATTATTATATAACTTTGCCAATCAGCTTTACAAGCCATCATATATTTCGTTGATTAGCGCAATGTCGTACTACAATCTTATTCCTGAGGCTGTTTTCAATATTACATCAGTAAGCACATTAAAAACTACTTTATTTGATACACCATACGGGCGATTTGAGTATAAAAAAATAAAGCCATCATTATTTTTCGGGTATAAACTGGTAACAAGCAATAATTTTACATTAAAAATTGCTGAACCTGAAAAAATGATACTCGATTACTGCTATCTAATTAAACCAACAAGCATACAAGATTTTGAATCACTCAGGTTAAACAAAGAAGAAGTTATTGAACTAATCAACATTACTAAATTTGACACTTTTTTATCGTTGTACAAATCACCAACAATGAACAATCGAGCCAATATTTTTAAAACATACATTAATGCTTAGTTTACAATACATAAAAGATTACTACCCAAGCCAACTTTGGGGTTTCAATAGGTTTATACTAAGGGAATATCTACAATATAAGATATTGGAAATAATATATGACAGCCCTCACGCAAACAGTTTAATATTTATGGGAGGCACTGCACTACGAATTATTTATAATAACAATCGCTTTTCGGAAGATTTAGATTTTGATAATAAGAATATTGTTGAATCTGATTTTGGAAAACTTACTGAATTTATACACAGTAAGTTGGAGCAGCAAGGTTTTGAAATACAAATGCGAAATGTATATAAAGGAGCTTATCATTGCCATATTAAATTCCCTGGATTACTAAAGGAACATGGGCTATCGGGGCAAACCAGCGAAAGAATACTGATACGATTGGACACAGAACCACAGCATTTTGATTATAAACCTGATTGGAAACTGATAAATAAATTTGATGTTTTCACGGAAGTAGCAACTACTCCTGAAGATATACTTTTGTCACAAAAACTATATGCAATAGTTAATCGCCCACGTAATAAAGGACGTGATTTTTATGATATTGTATTTCTGTTAGGTAAAAATATTAAACCTAATTACAACTATCTTGAGCAAAAAATAAAAGTATCAAACTCAGTTGAGCTCAAAGAAAAAGTAAATAAAAAACTAAATCAATTAAATATGACAGAAATGGCACAAGATGTAAGTCCATTTCTCTTCAATGCAAAAGATGAAAAAAAAGTACTTTTGTTTGAAAGGTATTTTAATAATATTGATTTATAAATTTTATACCGTATCTTATTCGTCATTATGGGGTATAATTAGTATAATTTTGTTAGCAAACGCAGGCGTAGGAACGGAGCCAGCGGATTGCTAACAAAAAACCAATTGTGGCAAGACAACTACAAGCGAAAAGCGTGTTTGCCGCCCACCAAATTATAAAACATGACATCATATGACAAAAAATATATATTTTTGCCCTTTGATTTATAATGATAAACAAATAACTAATTTATACGATGCAAACAAACGGATTACATAAACTTATGGGAGTAAAAATCCTTACAGAATCGACATATATACTTCAAATTGATAGAGATGGCATGAAATATACTGCCGGACAGCATATACTTTTAGGTAAAGCTAACAACATTGACCAACGCGAATATTCTATTTACAGTGGCGTTAACGACGAATTTCTTGAGGTACTTATCAAAGAGGTATCGGACGGGAAAGTATCTAAACAACTTAGAGATGTGGGTGTGGGTGAGATGCTAAACGTTGAGGGACCACTTGGCTTTTTCGGTCTCGACGATGATGCAATAGAGCATGGGAACTTCCTTTTTGTGGCGA
>VAPK010739469.1_pt1 | contig 18953 bp, 18 predicted proteins | sample 3395031 | NCBI WGS metagenome assembly VAPK01 (sample SAMN08290443, study PRJNA428436) | hydrothermal vent metagenome | isolation source: Deep-sea hydrothermal vent chimney 1 | place: Pacific Ocean: Juan De Fuca Ridge
AAAGCCTTAAAATTATCAAACAAGCCATGAAAGACATGCCGGACGGCCCCATCAACGTGGCCAACCCCTATATGAGAGCGCCGGCAAAACCCGATGTGTATTCCCGTATGGAAGAAATGATCGCCCACTTTAAGATGGTCATCGACGGGTTGAAACCTCCGGTGGGCGAAGTTTACTTCCCCACGGAAGCGGCCAATGGCGAACTGGGTTTCTATCTCGTCAGCGACGGAACCGGAAAACCCTATAAATGCAGAGTCCGCCCCCCCAGTTTTACAATGACCGCGGCGATGGAGGATATGTGTAAGGGCGGAATGCTCGCCGACATCATCCCCACCTTTGATATGATAAACATGATCGGCGGAGAGTGCGACCGATAGCAAATCACTTTCCTCGAACTCTAGCCCTCCCCGCGTATAAAACTAAATACCTTTGCGAAATTAATTTGAACGTTTTCTCCCTGCGTTGCAGGGCGGGTATCGATTTCACTTACGAAAAGCCCGATTCTTTTTTTATTCGCCAATGACCCGAATTCTAAAATTTATATTTCTTTTCGCAGGCTTGGGCCTTCTGGTCTGGGCAATAAAATCAGTCGATACTGCCAGCGCTTTCAAGCTCCTTCTGGATGTCGGGTATGGTTTTGCGCTCATCATGCTGGTTTCCACCTTCAGTAATTATCTCTTCACCCTGGCCTGGCAATACAATTTCCACCCGGAGCAGGCATTCCGGTTCAGCTCGTTACAACTATGGAAAATCCGGCAAATAGGCGAAGCCTACAACGTCATCACCCCTCTGGGGACGCTGGGAGGAGAGCCGGTCAAAGCGCAACTTCTAAAAGACCATTACGGGTTGACCTTCAAGCAGGGGCTGGCGTCTCTGGTCATCACCAAGACGACGATGCTGACCGGGCTCATTACTTTCTTCATCCCGGGGATCATTCTGATCTATCAATCCGAATCTTTTTCAGCAGAGTTTAAAACCATCAGCCTGGTCGGAATGGTGGTCTTTTCCATCCTGATTTTTCTGTTTTTTTTATTTCAAGTCACCGGCATGCTGGGGGTTCTGGCATCCTGGGCGAGCCGGGTTATTCCAGCACTTTCCGGGCATGCCTTTCTGGATCAATTGAAAACACTGGATGGATTGATGTCCGCCTATTATCGGGAGTTTCCCGGTCGATCGGTGAAATCCACTGTTTATGCGTTTTTCGGATGGGCGATGGGATTGGGGGAAATGTATTTCACCCTGTATTTTCTTGGCTATGACCCGACGTTCGCGGAATTGTGGATCATCGAAGCATTGCTCCAACTGGTAAAAGTGGGATCATTTTATATCCCCATGAGTCTGGGAGCTCAGGAAGGCGGTCTGATCGTCATATTCATTGCCCTGGGCCTGCCAGGAGATCTCGGCCTGGCCGTATCCTTCATGCGCCGAATAAGGGACCTCATTTGGGTATCGATAGGCTTGCTACTGGGTTGGAGCATGGCTTTCAAACCCGCCAAAATCCAACCCGACGCCTCGGAAGGCTAAAAAAACACCCTCCGCTCGTCAGGAAAAACTTAATTCCCAGAAATGCTCCTAGAAAACATCCCTTGAAACCCCCCGGTCACGGCCTCTGCCGCCAGGAGTTCTCTTCATGGAATCGGTAAAAACGTCTCCCTGCTGAACCAGTCCATCGTGGACGGTTCTGATCGTGCCGATCCGGTTTTCTTTTATTTCCGCCGCGGCTTCGTCGATCATCTCTTCTTCCTTCTTAGCTGCTTCCGGGTTTGTTGCCGTGGCCTCGGAAGTCTCTGCGTTATTCGCTGAGGCCGTTTCGGTGGAAACGTCTTCGTCTTCTTTGGCTTCTTTCATGGATTGCTTGAAATTCTTGATACTTTTGCCGAAGGCGTTGCCTATTTCAGGAAGTTTTCCGGCGCCAAAAATAATCATTATGATGACCAAAATAATCATCAATTCGGGGAAACCAATTCCCATCATGGTATGAATCTCCTATTGAAATAGAACAATGAGTTTGCGAGCATTCTATCAGAAAAAGATTATGAAAACATAAAAAACCCTGTCATTGCCCCGACAGGTGAGATTTCATCACGCCAATGCACTCAATATATTGATTTTAAAGTTCCTGGCCCATAAAAACTCCGTCCCGCATAAAAAAAGAGGCCGACAAAATGCCGACCTCTATTCCGATAAAATCGTACCGGGCTTTCAGTTTCATGTTTCAATCTGAAGACCGTTTTTGCCCGCGCTTGTCAGCCGCCGATATGACCGTTCAAAATCGGGGAGTTCAATATGGACTCGTTGCCATTGGCATTCTTTTTTGCCGCCTTGAAATGCATGGTGGCGTCGCCGTGTTTCCCCAGTTTATCGAGGCAAATGGCTTCATTAAAATGGGTCTCACCGATGCCATGATCTATCTTGGAAGCTGCCTGAAAATGTTTCAACGCAACATCATGATGACCTTTCCCCCAGTGCATGATTCCTTCTTCGTTATGCATGTTGGCATCCGCATTGGCTCCAGCTGGCAATTTCATTGGTCCTTCACCGGCAATTGCGGTCAATGGAACCAGAAAGAATGCGAGCGCTACAAAAACCATCATAATTTTTTTCATAACTATAAACTCCAAATAGTGGTTTGATTTTACCTCCCCGTCTCAACTGATCTATATTTATAAACTTATCATTTCAGCCATGACTTGCAACCATTTTCTGCAATCCTTATTTATTAGATATAATTAGGCAGAAACCCATGATAAACAAAGCCAAAATACAACCGTTTGCTCATTTTGACGAAGATAGAAGGTTACATTTGAGAACCTTGCGCGTTTCCAGGTCCACATTTTTGGCTATTCCGACCGCGCTGACCTGCAAAACCAGTTTCGATTTGTAAGGGTCCCAACCGGGGCCGCCGATAGCGCGAATATTTACTTTTAAAGAAGAATCGTCTTGTACCTGGACCACTTGTTCGGTGTTTCCTTGCGTCCCCGGCAAGACCTTATAGTCATAACGACACAGTTTTTTATCCCGAGGTAATAATAACTCTGGTGAGCCTTCGCAGATTTTTCCCACATCCGCTTCGCACTTTACCGTCCACAAAAATGTTTGCATCCACGCAGAATCAGTCAAGCTGTCTGGAACTGTCAAAAATACTTCGTCGACAGCAACACCTGGCTCCACTCTCATACTGTTGGGCCAAATACCGCCGAGCCAATTACCGCAACCCGCAACCATGCCTGACACCAATCCCAAGACAATCCACCAGCCCAAAAAATATCTCGATAAAAATTTTTGTCTCATGCAACTCGCCTTTAAACAATATTGTCGGATCAGCTCGTCCGGTACTATTGTGGTAACAAATTTTCTTTTAAAAAATTGACCCGTTATTCAATTAGGTTTAATATAACTAAAAACTGAAAAACCGTTTTAGTTTTTTTTAAAGAAGCCTAAAAAAACTCAACCTGAATTATTTTCCGACCCAGATAAATAAGGGGTTGGCGATTGTAGAGTCTCCCAAAAAAAAATCAAAATTTAGGCTTTCCCGCATTTTATATTTCAACTTTTCCCGGTCCCTTGATGGAAATCGAAGAACTCGTTCAGAAAAACTTTGATGGAACTACTCTGAACCTTGAAAATAGAAAAATTGGGCGTGAAGGAGCAGAAAAACTCGCCAAAATGGAAGTTCTAACCAAAGTGTTGAATTTGGAATTGGGTGAAAACGATATTGGCAATGAGGGCGCAATGGCCCTTTCAGAATCTCCTTTCCTGGCCCAGTTAAAAGTACTGAACCTGAAATCGAATAACATTTCGGCAGAAGGTGCCCGAGCTTTGGCAGAATCCCAAAATTTTGCTCAGTTGGACCAACTCATTTTAAAGTTCAACCGTATTGGAGAAGAAGGGGCAATATTCATCGCAGATTCCGAACACCTGGCAAAACTCACGACTCTGGATCTTTTCAGAAATCATATCGGACCTGCGGGCGCTCGCGCCATTAAAACCTCAAAAACCCTTACCCGGGTGACTCGTGTCCGGTTAGACTGATCCATTTTTTCTCCATCCCAAACTGAATTCTTCAGCGCATCAACCCAATGCATTGACACATGGACCTGACCAAGATATTTCCACGCAGTCCCAGAAATAAAATGAGCTCTCTTGTTCACCTCCCTCGGATGATCGACAAAGCCCATGCCAGCAAACAAAATACTTTGGGAGAATATATTTTTCCCTGCCCGCTGGACCAGATTATTTTAGATTTTCTTGAGATAAACGCAGAGGAATGGGTGCATCTGGTGACTTCACAAAATGAAGAACAACTGAGCCGATGGGTTGAAAATAAATGCCGCTCCCGAAGTTCGGAAGAAAAAGAGTCCATCAACCAGCAAATTCTGGAACGCCAACCCGACAGCGAGGACCGCTGGAAACGTTTTTATGAGTTGCGGGATAACATTGATCCGTCACGAAAAAACGTCACCACCTGGGTCGATCTCATTGACCTGGAAGAAGGCCGCCTTTCACCCGATTGAAATTTACAGGGAAACTCGTCTGTTTCTTTGTCCTTTGAATTGAATACTAGTTCGACAAAACTTGACTGTCCCATATTATGAATAAGATATTTAAAAACCAGCGTTCGGCAAAAAAAACTCCAAAAAAAAAGCGCCGGACTTTTTGGGGGAATTTAGCTATCGGCTGTTTGTTTCTAACCCTGATAGCTCTGGTCCTTTCCTCCATCGGCGCAACCGTCATTTATTTTAAGTACTCAAAAGAATTGCCCGATGTCCGTTCGTTGAAGGAATTTCAGCCCAGTACAATCACCAAGCTCTATTCAGACAGTGATGAATTGATCGCCGAATTCTACATCGAAAAAAGGATACTGGTCTCACAGGAAAAAATTCCTCTAAAAATGAAACAAGCGACGCTTGCCGTTGAAGACTCCCACTTTTATTTCCACTTTGGGATCGATCCCAAAGCCATCCTCCGCGCGTTCATCACCAACTTTAAAGCCGGAAGAGTTGTGGAGGGGGGAAGCACCATCACCCAGCAGTTGGCTAAAACACTGTTTCTTACCCGCGACCGAACCATCACCCGGAAAATAAAAGAAGCTATTTTGGCCATTCGCTTGGAGTTGATTTTTTCCAAAGATGAAATTCTCGAAATATACCTGAACCAGATTTATTACGGCCACGGGAGTTATGGCGTCGAAGCCGCCTCTCGCACCTATTTTGGCAAACCGGCTGTAGACCTCACTTTTGAAGAATGCGCCCTGCTGGCAAGCCTTCCCAAGGCACCCAATAATTACACACCTTACCGATATCCCGAACGGGCTAAAAAAAGGCGGAACCACGCTCTTCGGAGAATGGCGACGCTTGGGTTCATCACCCAGGCGGAATTGGAAGCAGGCCAGAAAGCAGAGTTCCATCTGGGTGAAATCACCGGCATGCTCAACCGGGCCCCTTATTTTGTGGAATACATCCGGCAGTTTCTTCAAAAGACCTACGGAAGCAAAAAGATCTACCGGGAAGGATTGGGGGTTTACACGACCCTGGATATCGATTATCAGGAAGTGGCCCAACAAGCCATTCGCGAAAATTTATTAATAACCGACAAACGCTATGGTTATCGCGGCCCCTTGGGGACGGTAGATTTATCTCAGAATCCCTTGACTATCCAAGCCACTCTTCGCGAACTCAATGGCTTTAAGGAAGGTGAAGATGTCGGCCCAGAAAAAGGCGACACCCTGAAAGGCGCCGTTCTTGAGGTGACGGACGACGATGTCCTGGTCGGATTGGGAAATGACGAAGGCATTATTGAACTCAAAGACATGAACTGGGCAAGAAAACCCAATATTCATATAGATGGACGATGGGCAAAAATAGCCAGCGCAAAAAAGGCGTTGTCTCCCGGAGACCTGATCCTTGTAAAAATCCTGGGGCCGAGGACAGAGGACATGCGGTGGTCGCTCAGCCTCGAACAGGAGCCGTCAGTACAAGCGGGTCTCATCAGCCTGGAAGTGGAAACAGGCCATATCAAAGCAATGGTGGGGGGGTACAAATTCTCTAAAAGTCAGTTCAACCGAGCGGTGCAAGCCATCCGTCAACCGGGATCGGCTTTCAAACCCATCATATACGCTTCTGCTCTCAAGGAAGGATTCACCCCGGCGAGTATCATCATCGATTCCCCTATTATTTTCAAAGAGAAAATAGACGCCTTTGAGAAATGGAAACCCGTCAACTTTGAAAAAAAATTCTACGGACCCACTTCTCTCAGGACGGCATTGACCCACTCCCGGAATATAGTAACGGTAAAACTCCTTCAGGAAATTGGCGTGGGTCGAGCCATTGAAATGGCGCGCGATCTTGGCATCAAGTCTCCCCTCTCAAAAAATTTATCTATTTCTCTGGGGTCCTCGGGAATGACGCTGATAGACCTCACCTCCGCCTACTCAGCATTTGCCAATCGGGGAGAACGAATTGCTCCTACGGCGGTGCGTCTGATCGAAAATAGAAGCGGAGAATTGCTTTACTCCGCACAACCCGAAGTCACAAACCCGATTTCAAGCGGCCTGGCTTACACGATCACCAGCCTGATGCAAAGCGTGGTGCAAAACGGTACGGCGAAAAAGGTCAAGGTTTTGAACCGGCCCATCGCGGGGAAAACCGGGACCACAAATAAAAATGTGGACGCCTGGTTTATCGGGTTCTCGCCAGAAATCGTGACCGGTGTTTGGGTGGGCAGAGATAACTACGAACCCCTGGGTGTCAATGAAACAGGATCAAGGGCGGCCATCCCCATCTGGCTCGACTATATGAAGTTTGTGCTTCAAGATATGCCCAAACAAGACTTCCCCATTTCCCAGGATATCGTTTTCACCAAGATCAATCCGGAAACGGGAGACAAAGCCAATTTCAGAGAACCGGGCTCACGGTTCGAGGCTTTCATGGATGAGTTTGATGAAGAGGTCGATGAAGACGAACTGGAATCTGGCCTGGAAATGACCACGCCTCTGGAAGAAGAAATCTTTTGATTGGGGCAGGAAAAATAGCGCTCGTGGAATGAAACTTATTTTACAGACTCACCTTTTCCAGATGAGTTTCAAGCGTTCAATCGATTTGCTGGACTTTTCGATTTTTGATGCGCAAAGTAAATATTTTTTTATCAGAATCTCCGCCAGGAAGAAGCGTGGTCGTCCCTGAAATTCCAGGATAATTTTTAACCCCATTCAAGTGTTTTTTGACCTTGTTGCGGTTATCCGATCCCTCCAAAATGCTCTGGATCATTATATTTGCGCTGTCATAAGCTTGCGCCGAATGCAGGGTCGGTTCCTTTCCAAACGTGGCTTTGAAAGCCTCTACAAATTTTTGCACTCCCAGCCTGCTGGAATCGGCAAAAAAACCGTCCACAAAAAAACCCTCCTTAATATACTTGCCTGCATTTTTAACCAATTTGGGAGAATTCCAACCATTGGCTCCCAATAAAACCACGTCGTCAATATTATAGAAAACCAATTGGGGAACGATGAGGCCCACTTTGTCATAAAAACCCGGAATGAAAATAGCATCGTAATTCAATTCCAACGAAGTTTTAAAATTTTCGATGTTATCATTATTCCAATGCCCCATGTCCACAACCGGGCGCGAAAGGTTTCCCGGCCCGCCGGTAACACCCGCATCGGCAACCCCATTTAAAAGGTTATCTCTGGCGAGTTTTTCCAACTGTTTATCGGGTATTCCTCCCAGTTCCAAAATTTGTGTGCGAAAATCAGTTTGCTTTCGGTCATAAGCCACTGTGGTGACCACCTCGCCCCCCAATGATTCCACCTCACTCTTAAAGAGTTTGGTGAATTCAATGCCGTAGCTTTCCACGGGATATAAAATAGCAAAACGGCGAAGGTTCAACCGATTGATCGAATACCGCGCAAGAAAACGGGCCTGAATTTTCCGGGTGAGCGCGTTCCGAAATATAAAAGGGCTTAAACTCGGAAGCCCTTCCGAAGAAGCTGTCGGCGTGAACACGGGGATTTGAAACTTGTCAACAATGGGAACGATGGCCTTGATCTCTCCGCTTAAAACCGGACCAATGATACCCGCCACATTGGGGTCCCCTGCCAAATCTTCAATAATATCGGTCAATGGCGTCCCGGACGCAGAATCCTTAACAACCAGTTCCACCTTTTTCTTGGCCGCAAGACCCAGCTGATTGAGAGCCAGTTGGATTCCCTGCAATACCTGCTGACCGACAACAGCGCGCTTTCCCGTCAAAGGTAAAACCACTCCCACACGAATTTTTCCCTCAGCATTGTTCTCGAGGAGTTTTAGTTGTTTCAATACCGTGGGTCTTTCAGAATGCTTGGGAAACTTGGCAATGAAATCAGCGGACAGTGCTTGAAAATTAGCGATGTCTCTCTGGTTTCTGTAAATTGAAATCAACTTGAGGAGTAAAAGGTCGGCAGGATATCGGCTTGGATATTTTCGGATTAAATAAATGATGTTTTCTTCGGAAAGGTTTTCATCGATTATTTTTTCGATGCTTCCTTGGGCAAGGTTTTTGATTTCCCGGTTTTCGTTTTGAGAATATACGCGGGCCAGCTTGTCCATCGCTTTGGAATAATCAAACTTTTTTTCATCAAGTTTTCCCAAATAGAATAATGCCTTCCATCGCAACTTTATATCCGGGTGCGTCCCCGCCACCTTACGGAACAACTCCGCCGCCTCGGGATAATGGCCCAACTCGTAATGACACTCTCCCATCAGAAAGCGCACACGGTCGGAACTTGCGGGAAATTTTTCCATCAAAACCCGGTAATACCTGAGAGCGGTGGAAAAAGACCGATTGGCCTGATCCAATTGCCCCAATCGATATAAAGCCCTGTTGGCTTTTATTCCCCTGGGATGGCCGTCAAAATATTGTTGATAAAGCGGGCGGGCCTTCTCTAATTCTCCTGCATGAAAATAATATTCCGCCTGTTGGAAAGATTCCGTCAAGTTGAACTTGCTCTCCAAAGGGTCCGCAGAAAGCAGATGAGGCAGACCCACCAAGAATAAGCCGATCAACCACAGTCTGAAAAAAGTCTTCCTGAAAGAAAAAATAATTTTTTGCTGACTTTGACCGTTCATATTGACTCTAAAATAGAGGTGAAATTTTTCAAGAAGTTGACGTTCGTCTAAGACAGGGGGGAGAACGAAGTAAGGGGCTGGAGTCAATCTTCTGGTTCGTCCTTCCCCTTGAGTTTATGTTTTTGAATGCGGTATCTCATAGACCGAAAACTCAGGTTCAGCTGTTTGGCGGCTTTGTTGATGATTCCATTGGATTGATCCAGTGCCCCGCTGAGCATCTTCTTTTCGATCTGATCCAGAGTTTTTTCTAAATCTAACGGTTGATCGGTCGACGGCAATGTCATCTCTGAAGAAGGCTCCGTAGCGCCCGAGATTGATTCAGGCAAACTGGAAACGTCGATCGTATCTCCCGTCTCTAAAACTACCGCCCGTTCGATCACATTTTCCAGCTCCCGCACATTGCCGGGCCATGAATATTTTTCCATCAAACTCATTGCATCGGGATCCACTCCCTGAATTTTATTTTCATCCTGACGGTCTTCATTATACTTGGTGATGAAATGCGCGGCCAGCAAAGGGATGTCTTCCACCCTCTCGCGCAACGAAGGAATTTCGAGGGGAATGACGTTCAATCGATAATACAGGTCTTCGCGGAAAGTTTTATTTTTGACCGCTTTGGCTAAATTTACATTCGACGCGGCAACAATTCTCAAATCGACACTGATGGTGCTACTTCCACCAAGACGCATTATTTCCCTTTCCTGTAAAACCCTGAGCAATTTAACCTGAATGCTGAGTGGCGCTTCGCCGACTTCATCGAGAAAAAACGTGCCCTTACTGGCGGCTTCCATCAGCCCCACTTTGGTAGAGTCGGCCCCTGTGAAGGCTCCCTTTTCATGGCCGAACAATTCGCTTTCCAACAGGTTTTCAGGTACCGCGCCACAGTTTATGGAAATAAATGGATAATTTTTTCTGGCACCATTAAAGTGAATGGCCTTGGCGACGAGTTCTTTCCCTGTACCGCTCTCCCCTCCTATTAAAATCGTGGCGTTGCTGTCCGCCACTTTTTCTATCAAATTAAAAATTCTCTGCATGGCGGGACTACTGCCAATAAAATTATCAAACCCGAATTTATCTTTCAGCGCGGTTTTCAGGTATTGATTTTGATCGGCCAGAACCTTTTTTTCGATGGCATTTTTGACGGTGAGTTGAAGATCTTCAACATTGAATGGCTTGGATATATAATCGTAAGCGCCCTTCTTCATGGCTTCGACAGCAGTTTCAGCGGAGGCATAGGCCGTCATCAGAACCACGGGAGTGATGGGGGTGTGTTCCTTGACCGCTTCCAGAACTTCGATGCCGTTAGCCTTTTTCATCCTGAAATCGGTGAGCACCAGATCAAATTCCTTTTCAACAATCAGCTTGACGGCTTTTTCCCCACTGCTGGCTGTTTCCACAGCGTAGCCTTCATTTTCCAACATGATGGTTAGAAAATCGCGCAAACTCTTTTCATCATCTACGACAAGAATCGAATTCATTAATTATGGGGTCTTCAAAAGGTGACCAGCCTGAGGGCTGGATCAAAAATAACTCGCTATGAACTTATAGTTTTTCTGGATTTGTGGATGAAACGTACCCCTTCTACCCCTTCGGGGCATGAAGACAATGGTAAAATACCACAGGGGCATGAAAGCTAATGAAGAGGATACCACAAACGTCTGCTCTCTTTTCCTCCCGCGTGGCGGAGGTACTCTAAAAATTTACTCTGAATAAAAGAACAAATCAAGTGCGGGAGAAATTAAAGAATATGAGTCGCGATATACTGAGGCTTTTGATTTATTTTTTTCCATAGGTATCGGAATAAATTTTCAACCTGAGAGCGTTGAGGCGGATGAAACCTTCCGCGTCGTCCTGACGGTAACCGTCGTCTTCTTCAAAGGTGGCGATTTTTTCATCGTAAAGCGATTGATCCGCCTTCCTTCCCGTGACCGTACAACTTCCCTTGTATAGTTTCAGTCTCGCGGTTCCATAAACATTTTTCTGGGACTCGTCGATGGTTTTCTGCATCAATTCACGTTCGGGCGAAAACCAGAACCCATTGTAAATGGCCTTGGCGTAATCGGGAATCAGGGAATCCCGAAGGTACATGATTTCCCTGTCCAAGGTCAGCGACTCAACAGCCCGGTGGGCAACATGCAGAATCGTACCTCCCGGCGTTTCATAGACACCTCGGGACTTCATGCCGACGAACCGGTTCTCCACAATATCGATTCGCCCGATGCCGTTTTGCCCGCCCAACTCGTTGAGCCGGGCCAAGAGACTGGCCGGGCTCATGCGCTCGCCGTCGATCGCGACCGGATCGCCCGCTTCGTATTCAATTTCCACGGTGGTGGGTTTGTCCGGCGCATTTTCAGGAGAAACGCTCAACCGGAACATGTCTTCATCCGGGGCATACCAAGGGTCTTCCAGCACCCCGCCCTCGAAACTGATGTGGAATAAATTGCGGTCCATGCTATAGGGTTTGGCCTTGGTGACTGGAACGGGAATGCCGTGGGTTTTGGCGTAATCCATGAGGGCCGTCCGGGAGGTGAGATCCCAGTGCCGCCAGGGAGCGATGATTTTAATATGGGGGGCCAAAGTCTGGTAGGCCAGCTCAAAGCGGATCTGGTCGTTGCCTTTTCCGGTGGACCCATGACACACGCCATCCGCCCCTTCCATGGTCGCGATTCTGATTTGCTCTTTAGCAATCAGAGGGCGGGCGATAGCGGTTCCCAACAGGTAATTGTTTTCATAAAACGCGTTGGCCCGTAACATGGGAAACAGAAAATCCCGGGCAAACTCTTCCCGCAAATCTTCGATGTAAACCTTGGCCGCTCCTGTTGCCAGGGCTTTTTCCCGCACCGGGTCCAACTCTTCCCCCTGCCCCACATCGGCGCAGAACGCGATGATTTCGCAATCATACTGTTCCTTGAGCCATTGGATGATGACCGAGGTATCCAACCCGCCCGAATATGCCAAAACGACTTTCTTTACTTTGCTGTCCATTGATCTTCTTCCTTAAATCACATAAAGTCCTATCGCTCACGCGCCGGACTATGGGGTTTCTAGTTTTTCAGGGCTCGTGAGCCGAGCGAGCTGAGCCTTAAACTTTTCCTCCCCTGCAAGGGGCTTATCATCCCCACTTAGTGGGGGTCACAAGCCGGATATCATACCGTTTCTTAATGGGGACATCAACGGGCGAATTTATCTCCCAGCGCGTAATGAGCAACCCCAATAAGCGATGCTTTGTCGTTCAGAATCACTTTGACGGGAACTTCGCGCATGAAGGGCGTAAACCGTCCCTTGGAATGGAACGATTCCATGAACAGCCCGCTTTTTATCAGGGGAAGGATGTTCGGCGCAATGCCGCCGCCAATATACAGACCGCCACGAGTAAGAAGCTGAAGCGCCAGGTTGCCGGCGATCGCGCCATACAGAGACACGAACATTTCCAACGCTTTATGACAGGCAGGTGATTTGTTCTCAAGGCCGTTTTTTGTGATCACGACACCGGGGTCGTTTTCCTGTAATTCCTGAGTCAACCAGGACGGTTCCTCAAATGAATGACGCTGCAATAAAAACTGGTAGATATTATGCAACCCAGGCCCGGAAAGCACACGCTCAATACTGGTCCGGCCAAATTTTTCGGTCAGGAACAGGAGCAGTTCGATTTCCAGTTTCGTCCGGGGAGAAAAATCACAATGCCCGCCTTCCGAATCCAGTATCAGATAGCGTCCACTTTGATCGGGAAGCAGAAACGCCTCGCCAAGCCCTGTCCCTGCCGCTAAAACAGCTACCCGACCACCCTCTTCCGGTTGCCCGCCCTGCAATACGTGAAGCTCCGCCTCTGGCAAAAAAGGGACCGCACAAGCCATCGCGGCCAGATCGTTGATCAGCCAAACCGACTCCAACCCCAGACGCTTTTTCAAACTTTCAACATCGACCACCCAGGGCAGATTGGTGACATCGCACTTGCCGTCTATTACCGGTCCCGCGATGCCAAAACCCGCCCGTTCCAATTCGGGATGTTTTTTTTGACAAAATTCATCCAGAATTTCTTCCAGTCCGGAATATTTCCGGCTTTCAAATTTTGCCGATTCCACCAGTTCGAGATGGTTATTTTCCTGCCGAAACAAAGCAAGGTTGACTTTGGTTCCGCCAATATCAGCCGCAAGAATCATCGTTCCCTCAATCTCAGGCAGAATTTTATTGAATGAAAGACCGGATTCTTTCGTCCAGAGCTTTCTGATCCTTGGCAAAAGATTGCAACGCCGATTGAGTCATCAGGTCATCCAGTGCGATTGTATCGGGCCACGCCTCAAGCCGGGGGATTTTTCCGTGTTCGGTGATGGTGTCAAATTCCGCATCAGAAAATGGATGGAACAAATCGCTTTTATTTTCGTCGCAAAAAGCCCTGAAAGCATCTCCGGTCATCGAGTCCAAACCTTCTTGACTCAACAATGAATCGACGAACTTTTTAAAAGAATCGGACACTTCCCACAACGCATCGAATTTCCCTGTCATGGGATTGCCAGAATCGATCCCCGCTGTGATGTCATCGGAAACATGGCATTTTAATTCCTGAGTACCGCCGGTTTTCAAAAAATCCTCCATGGCCGCCGGGGGAATGGTCAACACATCCAATCCGGCAAGCGCCGCCACCTGATTGCCGTTTCTGATGCTGGCGCCGATCAATTTCGTGGTCACATCGGGGTCTTCCGTTCTGAGATCCCATAAAGCTCCCTGGGTGGCCAGAGTCACTTTTTCGCCCACCATTTCACCACTGCCCAGCCTATTGTCACTCACCACCTGGTTGAGCCGCCCCAAAAACACGTTGACGTAAGTGGGGTTTGATAACCGGGCCGCCAGATAATTCTGCCGGGCGGAAAATCCTAGTGTAAAGTTGATGGGCATCCCTTCTTTGCGCAACGTCCGAACAGCCAGATACCCTTCCGGGGTGAGGGGTATCTTGATGATGAATTTTTCCGGGCAGACTTTGTAATAGCGTCTGGCGTAGGCCAGTGATGTCTCAATGTCTCTCGACATGGCGGGATGCAGCTCGACACTCACCTTCACTTTGAACGCCTGCACCAGCCGCAAGGCGATTTTGCAGTTGATGACAAAGCCTATTTCCGTGACCATTTCGTCATCACTCAATTTCGCGCCGACTATCCTCATTTTTTTCACCGTGTCGCGGATGGTTTCATCCATGACTCCGCTTTGCACCACTTGATTGGCCAGCGTGTTGTTGGTGGTCAGGGCGGCCAACTCACTTTTCCAAATGGATTGGGCTTTTTCCAGGTCGCCGGTATCGATCCACAACTCGCTTCCCAAAGCAGTCAGTTTTCCCAGCAATTCATTGCTGGAAGAAACGGGTTTGTCGCCCGTAATCTCCTCATAAGCCAGCTGATGCAAAAGGTCATCCAGTTTTTGACTGACAGTTGCCATGTAATTATCCTTTCGAGTATCCCGGTTTATTCAAAAGCATGAACATATTTTTTTTATAAAATTCCACCCCCGGCTGATCGAAAGGGTTCACATCCATTAGATAGCCCGTCATGGCAATGGCTCGCTCGAAGAAATAAAACAATTCTCCAAGCGCGTATGGGGACCGATCTTTGACGGTGAGGGTCATATTGGGAACCTCACCCTCTTTATGCGCCATCGCCGTTCCTTTGTAAGCTTTGTCATTGACGAAATCCAGGGTTTTCCCCGCCAGATAATTCAATCCGTCGCCATCGTTATCAAACATGGGGATTTCCAACTGCCTGCGGGACGCGCCGACCAGCAGAAATGTCTCGAAAAGAATGCGGTTGCCCTCCTGCACCCATTGGCCCATCGAATGCAGATCGGTGGTGTATTCGACGGAGGCTGGAAATATTCCCTTAAACTCCTTGCCTTCGCTCTCTCCCGCCAATTGCTTCCACCATTCCAGCACATAAGACAGCGAAGGATGAAACGAAGCGAGAACCTCCAAAGTTTTGCCCTTGGTGTACATCAGATGCCGTATGCCCGCATAAAGATAAGCCAGGTTTTTATCCAACCCCGAATGCGCCTTGCAAACCGTTTCGCCCGTTTTGGCTCCGGCCATCAATTCGCGGATGTCAATCCCCGCAACAGCAATGGGAAGCAGGCCCACCGGCGTCAACACGGAATATCGCCCCCCCACGTCGTCGGGAATCACAAAAGTGGTGTAGCCCTCTTCATCGGCGAGTTTTTTCAACGCGCCCTTGGTCTGATCGGTGGTGACGACGATGCGCTTTCTCGCTCCCTCCTTGCCATATTTATTTTCCAGCTTGTCTTTTAGCAAACGAAACGCCACCGCAGGTTCCGTGGTGGTCCCGGATTTAGAGATGACGTTCAGGCAAACATCCCGGTCGGCAATCAAATCAAACAAATCCGCATGGTAATCGGAATTGAGATTATGCCCTGCAAAATGAATCTCTGGCGAGCCGGAATTCTTACTCGAAAGCTGGTTGGAAAAGGTGTGGCTCAAATAAGATATAGCCGCCCGCGCTCCAAGATAGGAACCGCCAATGCCAATGCTGACGAACACATCGCAATGGTCACGTAATTGTTTCGCCGATTGCTCGATGGCCGCTAACTCTTCCGATGAGGTCCTCGATGACAAACCCATCCAGCCCAGGTAATCGGCGCCCTTGCCCGTTCCCGCTTCAAGTGCCTGGTGCAATCGGTCGATGTTGGGTTGCAGGCTCTGGATTTCGGAATCGGTTATAAAGGGTTTACTATTTTGATAATCGAGATCCAGAGAGTTCATTAACGATTCCTTGTAGGGACTTCAGGCTGATTCCGAGGAAGAAAATCCATTGACAATTCCGGGGCCATTATACATCCTGACGCCATGAACTTTAAAATAATCGACACACTCGTTGGCGCTTGTTCAGGAGCCACGATCGCTTTTGCGGTCAGCCAGATCATTCCCACCGGCTGGAATATGTTTTTGGCGATGGCAGTTGGCGGCGGTATCGGCATGGTTCTCAAATTTGTTTTCCTGCTCTTGCTCGCGCCTTTTTTCGGTGCGTTCGAGGTCATGATTCCGCTCAGCATCATTGCCATGAGCGTGGGCATGTTGAGCGGGATGGTGGCGGCTCAAGGCGGTGTCCCGAGTGAGTGTATCGGGATCACCGGGGGAATTTTAGGGGTGGCGGTATCCACTGTCATCTATTTTTCAAACAAAAAATTGGTGCATCCGCAATAATTCATGAGCCAGACAAAAAATTACGACCGCGTCGCCAAATCATTCGACTTTTTTCGCAAAGGGGACATGCTTCGATGGGGCCAGGCGCAACAAGATCATTTCAGCCAAATGCGTGGCAAGGTTCTGCATGTCGGCGTCGGCACGGGGATGGAAATCATCAACTTCCCGCCCGACCTCGACATCACAGGCATCGACTTGAGCCCCAAAATGCTGGAACGCGCCCTCTGGCGAGGGAAACGATATCAAGGTGAAATCCGGTTCTGTCTGATGAACGCGGAGTCCTTAGCCTTTCCCGACAACACGTTTGACACGGTGGTGACGGTCTGCGTCTTTTGCACCGTCCCCCACCCCGTCCAGGGATTAGAGGAATGCAGACGGGTTCTGAAACCGGGTGGAAAAATATTGATGTTTGAGCATGTTATGAGTAAAAATCTCATATATGGGTTGAGCTTGAAATTCATGTCCATCTTCACCAACGCTCTGGAGGGAACCCACCTCGACCGGAATACGGTCGAAAATGTTCGTAAGGCGGGTTTTAATTCCATATCAGAAAAAAATGTCTATCTGGATATTGTGAAAACGATTGAAGGGATCAAATAGATTAAATGGCGACCCCGCCAAGTGGCTATCTTGACGCTGGAAAATAGCCACATTAAATAAGGAATTCAAACTATGTCTGTAGTTATTTATCACAACCCCCGGTGCTCAAAATCACGCCAGACTTTAGAGTTACTCGAAAAACACGGCGAAACGCCAACAATCATCGAATATCTCAAAACTCCCCCCACCGCAAAAAAACTTAAAGAAATTCTCACCCAACTTGGTTTCACGCCTCGTGACCTGATGCGCAAAAAAGAAGCCATTTATGCCGAATGCAAACTCGACAACCCTGCCCTGTCCCATGACGACCTGATCGATTTCATGGTCAAACACCCCATTCTGATCGAACGCCCCATAGTGCTAGCCAACGGAAAAGCCGCGACAGGTCGCCCACCTGAGCAGGTGCTGGACATTCTTTAAGGGTTGTTTCAATCACGAAAAAATGTGACTTACTTCCTATAACGAAATTCATAAATAAGCCATAATTGGCCTTTAAATTTTTATAAATAACCAGAGACTCAGGGCTTTTAAATGGACTGATGTTGGTATTGATGCTGTGCGGTCAAAAAAAGAAGTCATTTCCAATTGGCAACGATGAGGGGGTGGAAAATGATGAACGACACAGAAGTTAAGCAATGTTTAGAGTATATTTTAACGAATGGCGATAGCTTGCAAAAAACGGTCATCTCAAAATGTATCTCGTCGATTCACTATGAAGTCTGCAAAAAAAATGAGCCCATAAATCGGAAAATTTTTGATGATTATAAAACCCGGATCGAGCATGTTTTTTCCCATGGAACCAACGAGCAAGTCAGTAGTTTGTTAGGCAGTTTGCTTGTGCAGGAACAAAATGTCGCGATGACCCAACCCAACCTATAAAGATCCTGATGCCAGGCGCTTTTTGAGCACAGGGATAACACAGTCGCCAGTTTTGACACCCATTGATGTCAATCCGCATACAGGAAAGGGAGGAGGGAGCTTCATGAACTATGAGGACAAATATTACGATCTTTTGAAAGAAAGCAATCGGGTATACAGTGAAAATATTGATTTTCGCCGAATTGTGATCGATCTACGAAAATCAAACAGCGTGCTGGAAGAAAACTATGAATCTTTGGAAGCCGAATTAATCGGTTTAAAATTTAAATTGAAGAGCAGGAATAAAAAACGAAAAGTGGCGAAAAGAGGTTTAAAAGTCATTCCATTCCCCGTAAATCGATGACCCCGCTGTAGAACGTATAATCCAAAGCGTGCCCTCCCCTCTGGACAAAAATCCACTCATCGCAGAAATAAATCAACCTTGTTTTTTGCGACCTTTTGATTTGAGCGTTGATACAAGAAAATAATTTTTTATCAGCTTGTCATCCATCATCCGTTTGGCCAATTTAAGAGCGTTGTTTTTTTTATCAAAAGGACCCACCCGGATTTTATACCAACTGCCTCCCGCCTGCCGCGTTGATTTTATGATGATGGTCCTTGTCACGTCTTTTCTTTTCAGAGAATTTATGAGCTGATTGGCTTGTTTGGACGAAGTGACTGCAGCAATTTGAATGAAATGTTCTTTATTCGGTTTGGTCGCAACAGGCTTGGGAGAGGGGGCAACCACCGGCATTCGGGGCTTTTCGTCTGCGACAATTTCATCCCGGTTGGCTTGCCACTCCAATACGCCCAATCCAGTCAATATTAAAAGGCCCACTGCTGAGATGGACACAAGTTTTACCCAGAGCCGGGCTTTGCCGAAAAGGATCAACCCGTCAATCATCTTGAAAAATATTCTTCTTCCAAAATTTTGGAGCCAACGACCGACCCAGAAAATCCCGTCCGCCAGCTTTTGGAAAATTGTTTTTTCTATCCCAAGGCGAACTTTCAAGCGACTGATATCCTGTTTGTCCTCCCGGCTGAAAAGATTGATTTTTTTCAATCGTCCGGAAATTCGATTTGCTTCGACCGCTTCCCTAATTCCAGCCTGCCTGTCCGGTTCCATTGTGTCAAAGGTCTGCCCGCACCTATCGTGCAAGACAGGGTCTATCCCTTCAAAATGACCTTCTATATAG
>VAPK010922039.1_pt1 | contig 18930 bp, 20 predicted proteins | sample 3395031 | NCBI WGS metagenome assembly VAPK01 (sample SAMN08290443, study PRJNA428436) | hydrothermal vent metagenome | isolation source: Deep-sea hydrothermal vent chimney 1 | place: Pacific Ocean: Juan De Fuca Ridge
AAAATTTGTAAAACCCATGAAGAAGTAGAAGCAGCTGCGGAAGCGATGTTAGGGCACAAACTAGTGACTCATCAAACAGGGGCGGCGGGGAAAATTTGTCTTAGGCTCTATATTGAAGCTGGGACAAATATTGCGAAAGAACTCTATTTTAGTTTTTTGGTAGACCGAGCACATGAACGGATTGTGATGGTTGGATCTTCTGAGGGTGGTGTTGAAATTGAAGAATTAGCAGAGAAAACCCCTGAAAAAATCAAAAGAATTCATATTGACCCTGCTGTTGGTTTATTGGAATTTCAGGCGCGTGAAATGGCTTTTTTTTTAGGTTTAGAACCTTCTCAAATAAGTCCAACAGTTAAGTTAATCTCAGGTTGTTATCGTGCAATGCGTGATAATGATGCCAATATGTTAGAAATTAATCCCTTGGTGGTCACGGGAGGGAGTGGTAAATTGATGGTTATCGATGCAAAAATGAGCTTTGATGACAATGCTTTGTTTCGTCGTGAAAAAGTAGCAGAACTGCGTGATAAAACACAAGAAGATAAGCGTGAATCCGCTGCGGCTGATAGAGGGTTAAGTTATGTTGGATTGGATGGCGACATTGGCTGTATGATTAATGGAGCTGGATTAGCTATGGCAACAATGGATATGATTAAACTGGCAGGCGGTGAGCCGGCAAACTTTCTTGATGTTGGTGGCGGTGCTTCGGCAGAACGAACTGAAAAGGCATTTCGATTGGTATTGGCAGATGAAGGTGTTAAGGCTATGCTGGTTAATATTTTCGCCGGTATTAATCGCTGTGACTGGATTGCAGAAGGGGTTGTGCAGGCAGTCAAAAAAATTGATATGAAAATTCCATTGATCGTTCGATTGTCGGGTACAAATGTCGAGGAAGGGCGAAAGATTATTGCAGAAAGTGGTTTGCCTATTATAATGGCTTTAACATTGGCTGAAGCAGCAGAAAAAGCAGTGAAAGCACGAAATGAACAGGTTGCTAAAGAAGCAGAAGGAGTGGCGTAAATGGCTATTTTAATTAATGAAGAAACGCGGATTATTGTACAAGGATTCACCGGTAAAATTGGTACTTTTCATGCGCAAGACATGATTGATTATGGTTCTAATGTCGTTGGGGGGATTACTCCAGGCAAAGGTGGGCAAGCGCATTTGGATCGTCCTGTTTTTAATACCGTGCGGGAAGCTGTCGAACAAGAAGGTGCAGAAGCTAGTATTATATTTGTTCCGCCTGCTTTTGCAGCCGACTCAATCATGGAAGCCGCAGAAGCCGGTATTAAATATTGCGTAGCAATAACCGATGGGATTCCAACACAAGATATGATGAAGGTGAAACAGTTTCTTCGCACAATTCCAAAAGAAGAGAGAATGATTTTAACTGGACCCAACTGTGCTGGTACGATTAGCCCAGGAAAGGCAATGTTGGGGATTATGCCGGGGCACATTTATCAAGAAGGTATTGTTGGTGTTGTCGGCAGATCAGGTACTTTAGGTTATGAAGCCGCAGATCAGATGAACGAGTTGGGTATTGGAATTTCAACTTCTGTTGGAATTGGGGGTGACCCAATCAACGGAAGTTCTCATCGGGATATTTTTGAGAAGTTTGAACAGGATGAAGAAACAAAAGTTGTTTTAATGATCGGCGAAATCGGTGGGCCTCAGGAAGTTGAAGCGGGTATTTATGCGAATAAACAAATGAGTAAGCCGGTTATAGCATATATCGCCGGTTTAACAGCTCCTAAGGGGCGGCGCATGGGGCATGCTGGAGCTATTATTTCTTCATCGGGTGAGTCGGCTGCGGAGAAAGTGGAAATGTTGCAAGATCTAGGTGTGGTGATAGCGCCAACGCCTTCTGCAATGGGTGAAACTATAGCGAAAGTATTAGCCGCGTAATTGGTTGTATAAACAACTGTTCTTCTATTCGCGGGGTAATTTAATAATTTTGAGTTGCATAAGAAATTAGTCTTGCTATAATAGTTGGGTTGAATTTTAGACTTTAGGCGCGTAGCTCAGTTGGTTAGAGCACCACCTTGACATGGTGGGGGTCGGTGGTTCGAATCCACTCGCGCCTACCAGAATACAAAGCATCGCGGCGCGGTGCTTTTTTTATTGCGGAAATAAAATATAAGAAAATGCCTGTAATTACCCTGCCTGATGGATCCAAGCGAGAGTTTGAAAAAGCTGTGACTGTGATGGATGTTGCCCAATCAATTGGGTCTGGTTTGGCTAAGGCAACGTTGGCAGGTAAAGTTAACGATCAGTTAGTCGATGCTAGTCGACTAATAGAGCAAGATGCGGATTTGCAACTGATTACCGCAAAAGATGAGGAGGGTGTGGATATTCTTCGTCATTCAACAGCGCATTTGTTGGCACAGGCTGTTAAACAATTGTTTCCAGAGGTACAGGTTACGATTGGTCCAGTTATTGATAATGGTTTCTTTTATGATTTTTCATTTGAACGCCCCTTTACATCTGAAGATTTAGTCGCTATTGAGAAAAAAATGCAACAGTTGGTTTCAGAAGATGTTGAAATCAAGCGATCAGTGCTTTCCAGGGATGAAGCTGTTAAGTTCTTTAAAGATTTAGGTGAGGATTATAAGGCAGAGATTATTGAATCAATCCCTGCAAATGAGGATTTATCACTTTATACACAAGGTGATTTTACTGATTTGTGTCGTGGCGTACACGTCCCTAGTACAGGTAAATTAAAAGCATTCAAATTAATGAAGATTGCTGGTGCTTATTGGCGAGGGAATTCAGATAATGAAATGTTGCAGAGAATTTATGGTACTGCGTGGGCTGATAAAAAGCAGTTAAAAGCATATTTACATCGATTAGAAGAAGCCGAAAAAAGAGATCATCGTAAACTGGCAAAAACACTGAATTTGTTTCACATGCAAGAAGAAGCGCCTGGGATGGTCTTCTGGCATGAAAAAGGCTGGGTAATTTATCAGCAGATAGAGCAATATATTCGTGAAAAATTACGAGTTAATGGTTATGGAGAGATTAAGACGCCTCAGTTAGTAGATCGTTTGCTTTGGGAAAAATCAGGTCATTGGGATAAATTTGGCGATATGATTTTTTCTACACATTCTGAACATCGGGATTATGCGGTTAAGCCAATGAATTGCCCTTGTCATATTCAGGTGTATAATCAAGGCTTAAAAAGTTATAGAGATCTACCACTGCGAATGGCAGAATTTGGATCGTGTCATAGAAATGAACCTTCTGGCACCTTGCATGGATTAATGAGGGTTAGAAATTTTGTTCAAGATGATGCCCATATCTTTTGTACCGAAAAACAAATTCAAGATGAGGTTTCAACTTTTATAGATTTATTGTTTGAGGTATATAAGGACTTCGGATTTGAAGATATTCTTATTAAATTATCCACTCGTCCAGAAGATAGAGTAGGTAGTGATGAAGTATGGGATAAATCAGAAAAAGCGTTAGAACTTGCGCTTAATAATAAAAACATGGATTGGGAATTGCAACCCGGTGAAGGCGCTTTTTATGGGCCAAAAATAGAATTTTCGTTAAAAGATTGTCTTGATCGTGTTTGGCAATGTGGAACAATCCAGGTTGATTTTTCAATGCCTGAGCGGTTAGATGCTACATATATTGCAGAAGATGGTTCTAAGCAAGTGCCTGTTATGTTACATAGGGCAATATTGGGATCACTTGAGCGGTTTATTGGAATTCTAATTGAACAACACGCAGGTTTTTTCCCTTTGTGGCTATCACCTGTTCATGTGGTGGTGATAAATATTGCTGCGCGACATGAAGAATATGCTGAACAAGTCAGGCAAAAATTAGAAAAACAAGGCTATCGAGTAAAAATTGACTTGAGAAATGAGAAGATTGGCTTTAAAATTCGCGAGCACTCTATGCAACGCGTACCTTATCTTCTAATTGTCGGTGATAAAGAATTAGAAAATCAAACCATTGCGGTACGCTCGCAAAAAGGTGAGGATCTGGGTAGTTTGTCAATTGATGACTTAGCTAATAGACTGAGTAAAGAGATTGCAGATAGAAATATTAAATAACTGGAGGATAAAGTATCGCTTCTAAAAAAGATACAACGCGCTTAAATAACGACATCACTGCAAGACGGGTACGTGTTGTAGCTGCGGATGGTGAAAAAGTAGGTGTTATTACTTTAGCTGAGGCTAAACAACTTGCATTTGATGCAAATATGGATTTGGTGGAAGTCTCACCTAATGCAGATCCTCCGGTTTGCAAAGTAATGGATTATGGAAAATTCCAGTTTGAACAGAATAAAAAGCAACAAGCAGCAAAAAAGAAACAAAAACAGATTCAAATTAAGGAAATTAAGTTTAGACCTGGCACAGAAGAAGGAGATTATCAGGTAAAGTTAAGAAGCCTGACCAAGTTTCTGGAAGAAGGGAACAAAACGAAGATTACGGTTCGGTTTCGAGGGCGTGAAATGGCTCATAGAGAGATTGGAATGGAGTTGTTAAAACGGGTTGAAAAAGATTTGGAAGAGTTGGCTAATGTTGAGCAATTTCCAAAATTTGAAGGACGCCAGATGGTGATGGTGATGGGGCCTAAAAAGAAAAAATAAAAGAGGCTTAATATGTGAAGGTTAATTCTGATCTTTGCTTGCCTACTTTACGATTCAGGAAAGAGTCGTTAAATGCATCATTACGATGCACCTAATTCGGCCGGGCCATGCATTTTGCCTTGCCGGATTTTTATCTCAGGGATGTTAAATTAAATTGGAGAAAACAAATGCCAAAAATGAAAACCCATAGCGGTACTGCTAAACGGTTTAAAAAAACCAAAAATGGTTTTAAATGCGGTCAAGCGCATCGTCGTCATATTTTGACAAAAAAAACGACAAAAAGAAAAAGACAGTTGCGTAAAGCGGCAACTATTCATCCTTCAGATGTGCCAATGATTGCACGTTTGTTACCTTACAGTTAATTTAAAAAGGAAGAGTAATGCCTAGAGTAAAACGCGGCGTAACTGCCAGAGCAAGACATAAAAAAGTTTTAAAGCAAGCGAAAGGTTATTACGGTGCTCGTAGTAGGGTTTATCGTGTTGCTAAACAAGCGGTCATTAAAGCGGGTCAATATGCTTACCGTGATAGAAAACAAAGAAAACGTCAATTTCGTGCACTTTGGATTGTTCGTATCAATGCTGCTGCACGGTTGTGTGGAATGTCATACAGTCGCTTTATAAACGGTTTAAATAAAGCGAATGTTGCAATTGACCGTAAAGTATTAGCTGACATTGCTGTGCGTGATATGGATGCATTTGCTGAAATAGCAAAGATAGCCAAGGCTAATCAAAGTCAACCATAGACAAGGTAATAGAGCATCATGAAACGGTGCTCTTTAATTTTACACTGAAAGTTCTTGATAATTAATGATGCTTTAGTTATTTGCTTCTGCGTGCATTAAATATATTTAATCTCTTTCTTTTTCTCAATTTTATAACTAGTGGGCTGAACATTGTCGGCTGATCTCAAACAAATTCTTGCACAAGGTTTGCAAGCACTTACTCAAGCAAAAGACCTTGATCAATTAGATAAAGTCAGAGTTTCTTATCTGGGGAAAAAGGGTGAGCTCACTCTACAGATGAAAGAGCTAGGCAAGCTTGATCCTGATCAACGACGTACTGTAGGACAGGGTATTAACAAAGCCAAAGATGAATTTCAGCAACAATTGAATACGGTTAAAGCAGCTATGCAGCAAGCTGTTTTAGATGCACGATTGATCAGTGAGGCGGTAGATGTATCCTTACCAGGGAGAGGGCAGGGAGTAGCAGGACTTCATCCTGTCACAACCACATTACGTCGAATATCAAAAATTTTTTCAAGTGTTGGTTTTAAAGTAGTAGAAGGGCCAGAAATTGAAGATGACTATCATAACTTTGAAGCATTGAATATTCCTGAGCATCATCCTGCCAGAGCAATGCATGATACTTTTTATTTTGATGCACATACTGTACTAAGAACACATACTTCACCTGTTCAGATTCGTGCAATGGAAGCACAGAAACCACCCTTAAAGGTTATCGCACCTGGCCGTGTATATCGTTGTGATTCAGATGTAACACACACCCCTATGTTTCATCAGGTAGAAGGATTTTTAGTTGATACAGAGGTTAGTTTTGCTGATTTAAAAGGGTTGGTTTATGAATTTTTGAGCGCATTTTTCGAAAAAGAAATTCAAGTAAGATTTAGACCCTCTTATTTTCCTTTTACAGAACCATCAGCAGAGGTTGATATTGAATGTGTGATGTGTGATGGGAAAGGTTGTCGAGTATGTGGGCAAACTGGCTGGCTAGAAGTGATGGGATGTGGAATGATACATCCACAAGTATTTAAATCGGTTGATATAAATAGTGATGAATTTAGTGGTTTTGCATTTGGAATGGGCGTTGAGAGGTTGGCGATGCTGCGCTATGGAATCAATGATTTGAGGTTGTTTTTTGAGAATGATCTTAAGTTTTTGGAACAGTTTAAATAGGGAGGTTGAATTATGCAAATTAGTGAAGCTTGGTTAAGAGAGCTTGTCAATCCTCCTGTAGCGACTGAAGAACTTGTTGAGCAGCTAACAATGGCTGGTTTAGAAGTTGATTCAGTAAAACCCGTAGCTGCTGATTTTAGTTATGTTGTTGTAGCTGAAGTCATCGCTATGGAGCAACATTCAAATGCAGATAAATTAAAAGTTTGTCAGGTATCAGTTGGAGAAGCAGAGCCCCTGCAAATTGTTTGTGGTGCTGAAAATGTCCGAGTGGGATTAAAAATTCCAGCAGCATTGGTGGGTGCTAATCTTCCTGGTGATTTTAAAATTAAAAAATCAAAGTTGCGTGGTGAACTTTCTTTCGGGATGTTGTGTTCAGAAAAAGAATTAGGTTTGGCGGTAGATGCTGATGGATTGATGGAGCTGGCTATTGATGCACCTGTAGGAAAAGATATTCGTGAATATCTTGGGTTAGACGATTCGATAATAGAGCTTGATCTGACACCTAATCGTGCAGATTGTTTAAGCATAGAAGGTGTAGCCAGAGAATTGTCTGTTTTAAATCAAGTAGACTGGTCACCTATTGAACATGCTGGGACTGCAATCACGCACGATTCAGTTATTGATGTAAAAGTTGAAGAAAAAAATTCTTGTCCTCGTTATTTGGGGAGATTGATTAAAGGAATTAATTCAACAGCGGAAACTCCTTTATGGATGAAAGAGAGATTGAGGCGATCCGGAATTAGAAGCATAGGTGCAATAGTTGATGTTACTAATTATGTTTTATTTGAATTAGGACAGCCTTTACATGCTTTTGATGCAGATAAATTATCTGGTTCAATTACAGTAAGAGTGGGCGAAAAGGATGAAGAGTTAGTTTTATTGAATGAACAAACCATCAAGTTGGATGGAGTCGCTTTGGTCATAGCTGATGATAAACAAGCACTCGCGTTGGCAGGTGTTATGGGAGGTGTTGTTTCTTCTGTTACTCCGCAGACAGAGAATATTTTTCTTGAATGTGCCTTTTTTACTCCGAAAGCGATAGCGGGGAAAGCGCGCCATTTTGGTTTACACACTGATTCATCACACCGTTTTGAGCGCGGCGTTGATTTTGGTTTACAAAAGAGAGCAATTGAAAGAGCAACTCAACTTATTGTTGAAGTTAGTGGAGGTGAAGTTGGAGCTATTTCTGAAGTTGTGACACAAGATGCTTTACCGAAAAGATCACCAGTTATACTGAGGCACGATCGAATTAAAAAAATCTTGGGTATTAGTATGGCTGAGATTGAGGTGGTTAGAATTTTTGAAGGTCTGGAGATGTCGGTTGAAACGAAATCTGATGGCTGGGAAATCACCCCACCAGACTGCCGCTTTGATATTGAGATTGAAGCTGATTTGTTGGAAGAAATAGGGCGGATTTACGGCTATAATAAATTACCTAATAGCAGTCTATTTATGCGAGCTGAACTCGGTAAAGCCGAAGAAGCAATTTTGCCATTAAGTCGGGTAGAAGATTTATTGGTTGATAAAGGTTATCAAGAAACCATATCGTATAGTTTTGTGGATGAAGCAATGCAAGAATCGATTGCTCCTGACGATGAATTTATTCGAATAAAAAATCCAATTTCCTCTGAATTATCTGTTATGCGTACTACATTATGGTGTGGCTTGCTAAATGTCGCTCTGTATAATTTAAATCGCCAACAGCATAGATTACGCTTGTTTGAAACAGGGCTTCGTTTTATTAAAAAAAATGATGAGATAGTTCAGCAAAAGATGATGTCTGGATTATTGATGGGAAATGTATTTACTGAGCAATGGTCTGAAAAAAGTAGGAAAGTAGATTTTTTTGATCTAAAAAGTGATTTAGAAGCTATATTTCATTTGACAGACTGTCAGGTACAATATTCTGCAATTAAACATTCAGCTTTACACCCAGGACAATGTGCTGAGATTGTTAATTCTGAGGGCAAAAGAATCGGTATATTTGGAATGTTGCATCCTTCTATAGAAAAACTTTTGGGTTTTGAGAACCAGGTTTATTTATTTGAATTAGAACAGGAGCTGGTTATAGGTAAACAGATACCAAAATTTGAGGCATTATCAAAGTTTCCATCAGTCCGCAGAGATATGGCATTGATAGTTGAGGAAAAAATTACTATCAATGAGATAAAAGAATGTATAATTGCCTGTAATGAAGAAAATATAAAAGAAATTTTGATTTTCGATGTTTACCGAGGAAAAGGTGTTTCAGACGGCTATAAAAGTATTGCCTTAGGTCTGATTTTACAGGATTCAAACCAAACACTAACAGATTCTGAAATTGATGCTATATTTAGCACTGTAATAGAAAGGTTAAATATTGAAATTAAAGCGAAACTGAGAGATTAATTGAATGGCATTAACAAAAGCTGATTTTGCAGAAAGATTATTCGATGAACTTGGATTAAACAAGCGCGAAGCAAAAGAAATGATAGAGCTATTTTTTGAAGAAATTAAAGGTTCTTTAGAAAGTGGTGAGCAAGTTAAAATTTCGGGGTTTGGAAAATTTGAGTTGAGAGATAAAAGTAGTCGACCGGGTAGAAACCCAAAAACGGGAGAAGAAATCCCCATAACGGCCAGACGTGTGGTAACATTCCGTTCTGGACAAAAACTTAAAGCAAGAGTGGAACAATATGCTGGAGCCAAGTAATAATAATGAATTGCCTGCAATACCGGCAAAAAGATACTTCACCATAGGTGAAGTAAGTGAATTGTGTGGTGTTAAACCTCATGTCCTTCGTTATTGGGAGCAGGAGTTTACAGATCTAAGCCCAGTCAAAAGACGAGGGAACAGGCGTTATTATCAACGCCATGATGTACTCATGATTCGCCAAATTCGTTCATTACTTTACGAGCAAGGTTATACGATAGGTGGCGCAAGGGTTCATTTGTCCAGTGATGGAGCAAAAGAAGATACCACGCGAACTAAGCAGCTAGTACGCCAAGTAGTTGGGGAACTGGAAGATATTTTGGAATTATTGAAATAGAAATATTTTCATTTTTCAACTTTTTAGATAGTCTGGTTTTTAAAATTATATCCTCGATATAGTTGTTTTTTATAAATCAAGGGCTTGGATGTTTTTCATTGATTGTCAACAATCAGTGAGTATTAGTTGTGTTTAAGTTGGAAATATTTAAGCAGTTTATGTTCATAATCTGTTCAGAAAAATTGACTCTTTAGAATATATCGGGGCGTAGCGCAGTTTGGTAGCGCACTATACTGGGGGTGTAGGGGTCGTGGGTTCGAATCCCGCCGTCCCGACCAATTAAATCAATTGGTTAGGTGTTTTTCAAAGGGTGTAATAGTAGCAAAAAAATGCTGTGGGTAAAATTCTGGGTAAAAGTTACTCTTGGGTAGGGGCTTAAAATTATTTTGATTTCCCTCGGCTGTGTTGTTGCCAGTTTCACCAATATTCAAAATTGGCTTTATAACCGGAAAGACTTTTAAAATTGAAAAAGCCATTAACGAAATTTTTCGTATTAATTGTAAACTTGCTAGTTCCGGTTTTAATGGTCAAAATGTAGAAAGTGCATTAGACTTTATTATCAAAGAACTGAGTCATTTAACAGAGATATACAGAGAAATAATTTCCCCTTCCAATTCCGGAGAAGGGTTTACCTATTACGAACACTAGATTGAAAAATAACCTTTTTTAAAGCTAACCACTGATTTTTTACCGCGCGAAAAGGTGATGATAAAAAACTATCTAAGCAAAAGTAAGGGTTTATTAGTATTAATCAGCATTTTATGCGTGAAACTACCCAATAATTTATCGTGCAGTCGAGTGTGGCTAAATGCTCCCATCACTGTTAAATCAATATCATGTTGTTCTTGAAAAGCGCATAGTTCAAGATCAGCTTTTCCTTTCAATTTATTTGTTATGACTTCAACATTTTCAGTTGCTTGCAGTCTTTTTGTAGCTAATTGCAGTAGTTTTTCAGCTGTGTCTTGATTTTTATTAACACAAACCAAGTGACAAACCAGACCTTTGTATAAAGCATTGGCAGCAACCATATCAACAGCTTTATCAGCTGCTTCACTGCCATCGTAAGCAATCATCAGGGTTTTTGGTTGTTTAAATGTATCGTTTACGATTAAAATAGGGCGGTGTAATGAGCGGATGACGGCTTCCAGTTTAGTGCCGATTTGATGGTTTCCATTTTCATGAACCTGTCCCCGTAGCCCAAGCACTAATACTCGAATTTCGTCTTCCAAGTCTATCACTGCTTCAATCAAGTCTCCATGACGCTGAGTGCAGATGGGGTCAGCTATTCCATTTTCCTGGACACGTGATTTAGCTGTTTGCAACATGAGCTTACCTTGTTGCATTTTAAGTTTACTTTGCTGTTGTTCGAGTTGAGTGATTTCTTCTAGCAAATGTTCCTGGCTGCCTACACCAATATTTCCAGAAAAATCAGAGGTAACTGATGTTTCGTGGTGATGATTAATGGTATGTAGTAATTTTAGTGGCACCCCAACTTTTTTTGAGATCCAGGATGCGTAATCACAAACCGATTCGGTGAGTGATGAACCATCAATGCAGGCAAGGACTTGTTTGTTTTCCATTAGTGACCTCCCATTACTTTTTCAATTTCTTCAGGGTTATCGTGAATGCCAAAGCGGTCAATAATGGTTGCACTGGCTTCATTTGAGCCAATTAACTCGACATCAGCGCCTTCTCTACGAAACTTTATCACAGCTTTGTCCAAAGCGGAAACGGCGGAAATATCCCAGAAATGAGCGTGGGTTAAATTGATAATCACTTTATCAACTGCTTCTTTAAAATCAAAGGTGGCAAAAAAACGATCGGCTGAATTAAAGAAAACTTGTCCATGAACATGATAAGTTCTCGTTCCCGTTTTTTCATCCATTTCCGATTCAACATACATAAAATGGCTGATTTTGTTAGCAAAAAATAAAGCGGCTAATAGCACTCCAACAAAAACGCCCAAAGCAAGATTATGTGTCCAAACAACGACGATAACAGTCGCCAGCATGATTAAATTGGCTGATAAAGGGTGTTCTTTCAAATTTGTTATGGATCCCCAGCTAAACGTTCCAATTGAAACCATAATCATAACCGCAACTAAGGCAGCCATGGGAATTTGTTTAATCCATTTGTCTAAGAAAACAACCATGATAAGTAAAAAACAACCCGCGAGTAGCGTTGATAATCGACCACGGCCTCCTGATTTTACATTAATGACAGATTGACCAATCATCGCACATCCAGCCATACCCCCCATTAACCCCGCTCCAATATTAGCGATTCCTTGTGCTTTACATTCGCGGTTTTTGTCACTTGTTGTATCGGTTAAATCGTCAATAATAGTGGCTGTCATTAATGATTCTAGGAGGCCAACAACAGCTAGTGGGACTGAATAAGGCAAAATTATTTTTAAGGTTTCCCAGTTTAAAGGGACTTCGGGTAAAAGGAAAATGGGCAGGGTATCGGGTAGTTCGCCCATATCACCTACTGTGCGAATGCCTAGTTGAAAATATAAGTGTGCAATAGTCAATGCAACAATGCATATCAAAGGGGAGGGGATTGCTTTGCCAATAATAGGGATTAGTGGAAATAAATAAATGATACCCAGGCCAGCGGTAGTCATTGCGTATACGTGCCAGGATACATTAGTTAGTTCAGGTAATTGTGCCATAAAAATTAAAATGGCTAGTGCGTTCACAAACCCTGTTACTACTGAGCGAGAAACAAAACTCATTAAGCTGCCTAGTTTGAAATATCCGGCAATTACTTGAATCGCACCGGTTAACAGGGTGGCAGCGAGTAAATATTGCAACCCATGGTCTTTAACTAGTGTGACCATCAATAAAGCCATGGCGCCGGTTGCGGCAGAGATCATCCCTGGGCGACCACCGATAATTGCTGTGATAAAGGCTATACAGAATGAAGCATATAGTCCTACTTTGGGGGCAACGCCTGCAATGATTGAAAAAGCAATGGCTTCTGGGATGAGAGCTAAGGCAACGACTGTACCGGCTAGTACGTCACCACGGATGTTGCCAAACCAGTCTTGTTTTTTTGATAATAAAAGCATGTTAAATATAACTTTATTGAGATGTAATTTGTTAAGTTTAGGTAATTTGCAATAAATTACTAACTATTGCGCAGGATTAAGTCTGGAAATTAATTATTATCCTAGAAAATAAGCCTATTACTTAATAAATAATCTCTATTGTCCTTTTTTAAGGGCAAAAAAAAACCCTAGTATAAACCAGGGTTTAATTTGGTTTTATTGGTTTTTTTATAAAAACTTTTTAGCAAGATCTATAGCGCCACTAAGTCCACCAACTGAATCTAGTAATGATCCACCACTACTACCCTTGTCAACCATTTGAGGAACAGCTTCTGCAAGACTATCAGCAGCAGTATCTTCGTCAATGCCTAATTTGCTAGCGAATTCAGAAATTTTATCTCCACCTAATATATCTTTAATTTGGCTGCCTGAGACAGCGTCGTTATCACCATCGCCCAACCATGATCCTACGATATCAGCGATACCACCACCACTATCACCGCTATCTTTATTATTAAGCATGCCTGAGACTAAGCTACTCAAATCAAACCCGCCATCACTATTTCCTCCACCTAAAAGACTGGATAAAGCGGAAGCAATGCCACCTTCGCTAGCGCCACCACCTAATTTACTAAGAATTAATTGAGTGCCTATTTTCATTAAATCCATTATATTTTCTCACATGAAGTTAAAAACGTTCCGAGTATATCAGGTTTCATTGGGATGCAACAATTTTATGATGTGGTTTACTATTTTAATGTAGATTTGTAGATTTGATGTTGATTTGTCAAGTAATTAAGAATCGTTATAATGGTGACGGATGTAGTAATAATATTTGAGATCTAGGTAAGCAGAAATCTAATCTCAAGAACACTACAGCTTGGTTGCTATTATGTTTTTTGCGTGAATCGGTATTTTTCGTAACAAGGCTGTTTAGTAATCGAATAACCAGTACAATGACTATGATATTTGACGATGTACTAGATGTAACACAGGTTTATTTAAGTTCTTCATAACAATAATTAAAAGGGGTGAGAAAATGGGTACATTATTTTGGGTATTAGTGGGTGCTTTTGTTGGTTGGAATTTTCCACAGCCTTGGTGGGCTAAATTTATTCAGGAGAGAATTTCTAGCTTGTTAAAGGATAAGTTAAATAAGGAATAATATTATTCATTCAAGGTTCAGTAGGTATAGGATAAAACCCTTATATTCTACGAATAAAACAATATTTATTTTTAGTGTCGTAATTGTGCTTTATATTTATGTGACGTCAATGATTAAGAACTCGTCTTGTTAAGGAATTAGCGTGTTTTTATTTAATTCAGAAGTGTATTAGCTCTGTTATGCGCAGAAGATGGGTACAGTATTTTAATTCTATATATTTAGGAAGTAATATGAAAAAAGTTTCATTATTTGTTTCGTTGGTTTTTTTCTTTTTCACCACAATCGCAAGTGCACATGGTCCAGTTAGAGGTAAATTGACTGCAACTGTTAATATTGATGCTGAAGCTGAAAAAGTTTGGGAAGTCATCAGTAATTATGACGATATGTCGTGGTTGCCCCCAGTTAAGAGTGTGACTGCGGATAAAGGAAATGATAAAGGCTCTATTCGTGTTATTACTTTAAAGGATGGTGGAACAATCACTGAGGAATTGAAAAATTATAAAGCGGATAAAATGACATATAAGTATAAAATTACTGATATGAGCACCGTAAAAACAATTAAGCATGCGGGGAAAGATGAAGATGTTCCTGTTGTACCAGTTGAAAACTACGCTGCAACATTGACTGTTAAAGGAAAAGGTAGTAAATCAATTGTTACTTGGGTAGCAACATATTATCGTGGTTATGTTAATAACAACCCACCTGCTGAATTAAATGAAGAAGCAGCTGATGAAGCTGTAACAGGTATTCTTAAGGCGGGCTTGACAAATTTAGCGAAAAAATTTGATTCGAGTGCCTCTGAATCGGACGTTGAAATTAAAATGAAAAGATAATAACTATTCTTTAAAGTTTATGTAATATCTTTATATTGCAGAGCAAGTTCCTAGCTGGCTCTGTAATATATTTCGAATTATAGAAACTAAAATTAGTTTTATCTATACAAAGATAAAATTCTTTCTTTCAATTTTTCATTCATTTCATTAAGATACTTCATTGATCTCCTATTGAGGAAGTTTTTTGAAATCTCTCCATTGCTTTAGACATAATACAAATTTTTTTTTACTTCTAATTGTTGTCTTGCTATCACATTCAGGATTAGTTATAGCAGAACCTTATGCATTTATTACAAACCAGCTGGATAACTCAGTTTCGGTAATTGATACACATTCTTTAAAAGTTATAAAAGAGTTATCTGTAAAAGGAAAACCTGTTGGTGTAGCGGTTAATAATGCTACGTCACAAGTCTATGTTAGTACACCTACTGGAGGTGGTTTTGCTGTTTTAGATGGAAAAAAACTTGAACAGACAGATTTTATCAAAGTAGGTGGTGCTTCTCTTGGTATAGCGACAGATGCAAAAGGTGAGTTGGTTTTTGTAGCAGACTGGTATGAAAATACGGTATCAGTTTTTAATGCTCGAACACTTAAATTAGTTAAAACGATAAAAGTGGGTCAATCTCCATCAGGTATGATGGCTAGTATAGATAGCCGATGGTTGTATGTGGCAAATAGAGTAGATAATACAATTTCTCAGGTTGATCTAAAAACGCTAAAAATAAGAAATACAACTAAAGTTGGAACACATCCTTTTGGTTTATCTGTTGATAAAAAAGGACAGCGTATTTATACAGCAAATGTTGAAAGTGATGACGTAACAATTTTAGAAAGTAATCACTTGAAAAAGATAAAAACAATTAAGGTAGGTTCTCGACCGTATGCAACAAGCCTTGCTTTAAATGATAGTTTGCTTTTTGTAACGAATCAGGACGATAGTACGGTTTCTGTCATAAATACAGCAACGACAGAAGTAGTAAAAGAGATCGAAGTAGGCGAAAAACCGGAAGGCATTAGTACGCATCCTGACGACCAACATGTGTACGTCGCAAATTGGTTTGATAGCACTGTTTCTGTCATTGATGCAAAAACACTTAAAGTGACAGAAACGATAGTAACAGGGGAAGGAAGTAGGGCGTTCGGGTTGTTTATTTCTAAATAATTTCTAATTGACAAAATTAAGGCGAGAAAATAATGGCAGAAACAGTAGAAGAATTAACCGTAAGTTATGAAGATGGTGGTATAGAAACTGTCAAAGAATTAGATAAAAAAGTATTAAGTAAAGGTGCATGGGCTACCGTTATTTATAAATATCAAGACTGGAACAGGACAAAAGAAGAATATGGCCCGGATAAATTTACTATCCGTCGTTATCAGAAGAGAAATGGCGAGTATATGCCAAAGTCCAAATTTAATATCTCAAGTGAGAAGCAGGCAAAAGAGATTATAGAAGCACTGCAAGAATGGTTAGCATAGACTAAACTTAATTCCATTCCTTTTTAAAATAACATAACAGAAAAAAATGTCACATCAATCCAATTTAATTAGTTCTGATATCAATGCTTATTTGGCACAACATGAACAAAAAGAGCTTTTACGCTTTTTAACCTGTGGCAACGTAGATGATGGTAAAAGTACTTTGATTGGGCGCTTGCTGCATGATTCAAAGATGATTTATGAAGATCAATTGGCAGCTGTACAAGCCGATAGTGCGAAATCGGGTACTACAGGTGCAGGAAAGATTGATTTAGCTTTGTTAGTTGATGGTTTACAGGCAGAGCGGGAACAAGGTATTACTATTGATGTTGCTTATCGTTATTTCTCTACTTCAACACGTAAATTTATTATTGCCGATACACCAGGGCACGAACAATATACCCGTAACATGGCAACGGGAGCATCTACTTGTGACCTGGCAGTTATTTTGATAGATGCGCGATACGGAGTACAAACACAGACTAAACGACACAGTTATATTGCTTCTTTGTTGGGGATCAAACATATTATCGTCGCCGTCAATAAAATGGATTTGGTTGAATACAGTGAAGAAACGTATAACAAAATACAGCAAGATTATCTTGATTTCATCTCAACTTTGGATTTATCTGATATTCATTTTATTCCGATGTCTGCACTAGATGGTGATAACGTAGTGAATCCAAGTGAAAATATGCCTTGGTATACTGGAAAACCGATGATGGAGGCTTTGAATAGTATTGAAATTTCGAGTGATCGAAATTTTTCTGACGCACGATTTCCTGTTCAATATGTGAATCGTCCAAACCTCGATTTTCGTGGTTTCTGTGGCACAATAGCCTCAGGTGTCTTTCATAAAGGTGATACTGTCACTGTGTTACCTTCTGGAAAAAGCAGCAAAATTAAATCTATAGTTACTTACGACGGAGATATCGATGAAGCTTTTTCTCGAATGGCTGTCACTTTAACTATGGAAGACGAAATAGATATAAGTCGTGGTGACATGGTTATCGGCCAAGGAAATTCTTCTGCAATGGTTGCTGATAAATTTGACGCAACGATTGTCTGGATGGATGAAAAAGAAATGTCACCCGGAAGGCAATATATTATTAAGTTAGCAACTCGCAGTGTTTCAGGGTCTATTTCTGCTATCAATTATAGAATTGATGTTAATACCTTGGAACATCATGATGCGAATGAGTTAAAATTGAATGAAATAGCATCTTGTACCGTATCGGTAAATGCTCCTGTTGTTTTTGATCCATACAAGAAAAACAAAGGAACTGGCGCGTTTATCATTATTGATAGATTGAGTAATGTGACCGTTGGCGCCGGGATGATTTTTGGTGAAAGCGAAGATAGTAATTTATCTGACGTATCAGCTGATGAGCGTGCCGCCAGATTTAGTCAAAAGGCTACAGCTATTTCGTTAACCGGAGAAAATAATAAAGCATTTGCCTATCAATTAGAGAGAAAATTATTTGATACAGGACATGCTGTGACAATTTTGGAGAATGATGAAGCGGGTCTTGTTCAAGCTATAAAAAATGCTGGGCTAATTTGTATAACTTTAACGGAATTATCAACAGATGTATCGTTTGATTGTGATAAGCAATCAATTGATGATATTTTTACTGAACTTAAACAGCAGAAAATTATTTATTAACATTTGGTTTTAGGGTAGCACAGGAATGACATTCCTGAGATTTAATAGCAAGTAAACCTAGTACATCGTCTACATTTAGACAATATAAAAAGCTGATAAACGGTCATCTGCGTTGCTGCGCTCGCTTAGCGTGTAGTCCCTCACTCATGTGCCTAGCAGATAACCACTTCTCAACTGCATATATCCATCAAACCAAAATAGCCGAAGTACTACTATTAGTCCTTGGTCAAGGTGAAAATGGTCATTGTCGAGTTGCATTAAAATCAGGTGCGAGTACTTCGCGAAATAGCTGACTTGCTGAGCTACAGCGCAAGCAAGTATTGAGTTCAATGCTGCTTATGTATATAAAAAGATGCTTTAAAACCTAATATTTTCTGGTTCTGTTACTAAAGAACATACATGGAATAAGTTTATTCCTATGAAGCTTTAAATTGTGCAATTAAGGTATTGAGTGTGTTAGCTAATGCTTTCAATTGCAGACTAGCTTGACGGTTTTTCTCAGCGTGTTGAGAAGTAATTTCAGTGAGCTGATTAATCGATGCAATAGTTTCATTCATATCCTGAGCTGACCGAGATTGTTGATGAATAATGCCGTTAATTTCAGAATTTATTTGGGTGATTTTATTAATACTAGTATTAATTATATTAATCGTTTCTGCTATGTGGTTTGCTGATTTAACAACCTCTGAGGTTTGAGATTGATTGGCATTCATTACTTTTACAACGGTAGAAGAACCGGATTGTAAGCGTTCTATCATTTTTCTTGTATTTCAGAGGTCGATTCTTGCGTTCTACTAGCTAGAGTTCTAACTTCATCCGCGACAACTGCAAAACCACGGCCTTGTTCACCAGCTCTTGCCGCCTCAATAGTAGCATTTAAGGCTAGTAAGTTGGTTTGTTCAGCAATTCCTTTAATTACACCAATCACCCCACCAATTGAGTCAGTATCCTGTTCTAATTTTTGAATCTTTGCTGATGCTGACGAAAAGTCAGAATCTAATTTACTAATAGTTGAAATAGTTGAAATAGTTGGTTAACGACTGCGAGTATACCTACGGAAGCGCTAAAATTTTTAGACAGTTTAATAAAAGATGCTTTAAATAAAACCGACATTCCGCACACCAATTACCCATATCCAGAATATCGCATTTCATACTGCGTCCCCAATAGTTTTAACAACGCAGTATGATATTCATTCATATTCAA
>VAPK010020357.1_pt1 | contig 18925 bp, 16 predicted proteins | sample 3395031 | NCBI WGS metagenome assembly VAPK01 (sample SAMN08290443, study PRJNA428436) | hydrothermal vent metagenome | isolation source: Deep-sea hydrothermal vent chimney 1 | place: Pacific Ocean: Juan De Fuca Ridge
CTGAAAAAGAACGGCTTGAGTTGCTGAGTAAAATTAAAAAAAATAGAAGTGTACAAAAATACGTAATTCTATAGTTTTTCAATATCTGCATCGCTTGCAATTCCAGATGATTTTAGATCTGAAGTTATTCGCTTGGCAGTCTTTAAGCCGATAAGTTCTGGCAAATAATATATGCCTCTAAACTCTTCATCTACCTGTTTTATGTGGATGAAATAATTTTGTCCAGCATCAAAAGTCATTGTCGCGCTTCGTATCATTTCAATGGGCATTAATTTGTTTGTAAACATTGAATAATTTCTGGTCGTTATTGTTGCTTCCACGGGTTTAATTCGAACCATGGTGTATTCGCCTTTGCCCAATGAAATAATTTCTTTTCTGTTTAATTCAATTTTAACGGGGTTGTCAGCGATGCCGCGTTCACGGTACGTGAATGGCCGAATAAAATACACGTTTGCCGCAGCAATTTCCTTGTCAGCTTCGAGCAAGATGTGTGTGGTGTTTACTGAAGTTGACCCGCAGCCGCTGATTAAGATCGAAAGTATTGCTATGGAAAAAGTTAAAAGGGCAAATTTGTATTTATTTAACTTTTTTTCGTTAACGTTATTGTTGCCAGATTTACTGTGAGAATATTGAATCATCGTTTTCCTCAGGGAATAATTAATAAATGTAAATCTTGTCATCTAAAGTTATCACGCCAGTCCTGCCCAATCTTATCAATTTTAATAGGGGAGATAGTCTTCCGACACAGCGATGTTCCTGCTTGTATATACTATAAATGACTTCTGACAAAATTATAAGGTGAATTCACAGATAAAAAGCCCACATAATCACCTAATTTATGTGGGCAATATCACATTGAAAGAGTACTAGTTGTCAACAGGCCGAGGGTTGCGATTACTGTCTACAGCGACGTAGGTAAGAACTGCTTCTGTGACCTTGACACATTCCTCTTTGACACGTCCTCGTTCAGCGAATACTTCAACCGCAATTGTGACGGATGTGTTTCCTACCTTGGTTACGCTAGCATAACAACTGATAAGGTCACCAACAAAAACAGGTTTCTTAAATGAAAATTCTTTTACAGCCACCGTTGCTACTCTGCCTTTGGCGCGGCGAATGGCGCTGATGCTGCCTGCAATATCAACTTGTGACATGATCCAACCGCCGAATATGTCGCCGCTGGAATTTGTATCTGATGGCATTGCGACTACTCTAATTGTAGGTTGCTTGTCAGTAGGGAGTGTATCTGTTGGTGTGTTTTTCATATTATACCTTTTTTAGACGCTGTTATTTTAGCGACAACGATAATGCTGCTGCCATATTTAATGGGTTTTAGTTTTTTTATTTTATTGATTTCACGGTTGGAAATAAAGTTAATTATTAACTTTGTCATTCCCTGCACCGGTTTATGTTCTTGCTGTCCTTTTTTTGTGTCATGAGATTTTGTTAATCCCAGTTTAAAAGGAATTGCCTTAAGTAAGAAAATTGGTGGTACTAAAAAATGAAAAAGATAATTGGCGTATTCAATTTGGAATCCACTGTTGGTGAGGATTTGTTTTATTTTATTTATTGTATATCGTCGAAAATGTCCTTCGTGAATATCTTTTGCTGACCATAGAAAATCAAAGGCGGGTACAGTAATGTATATACGTCCATTACGTATTAATTTTTTTGACAGGCTAACTAAAAATGCTGAGTCATTTTCTATGTGCTCAACGACATCAAATACCCCAACTGCGGGTAGTGATTTGGGTTGAAATTCCGCTTTTTGGAAAGATGAGCAGACTACGTGTTGGATGCCTCGTCGTTTCGCGTTATATGCACCTGTGGCACCTGGTTCGACCAATACAGTGTCAATGCCGATTTTTTGCAGCCCAAGAGATACATAGCCATTGCCGCCACCGATATCAAACAACACGCCATTAGGTGGGTATTGCTTTATCACTTCCTGTATGCAGCTATTACGATGGTTGAACCAAAACGATTTTTCCTCCAAGGAAGCGCGGCTCTCATGACCGTCTTGCGGATATGAAATATCCTCCATGCTCGCGTTTGGTTTCCAAATGCCTTGGGGTGAGAGGGTTAGTTTTTCGGAAAAATGTTCTAACATACCGCGTGGTTATCCTGTCTGGTGATTTCAGGATAATACTATATAGTTAGTCGACAGCATAGCGGCTTAGATATAAAGCTCTAGTTTAATACATTACACTGGCTGCCGATTAACTGATGCGCTTAACGGGTGTGTTGAGTTAATGCCCTTGATACATTATATCAATTTTATCCTGAAATTTTGCCATGATGCGGTCGCGTTTGAGTTTTAATGTGGGTGTCATTAGTCCATCTTCAATTGTCCAGGGTTGTAAAAAAATAGTCGCTTTATAAATTTGTGTATATCCTGGAAAATCACTCAGTTGCTTTTTAATTTTACTCAGCACTAGGTCTGTTAGTGATTCAGCCTGTAAGGGATCGTCGTCATTACCAGCGAGATCAAGTTTTATTGACAACGCCTCCCATAGCTCTTCGTTTAATACAACAAAGGCGCTCAAAAAAGGTCTGCCTTCACCTATAATTAGCGCTTGGTCAAATAGCGAGTCTGCGCCAATGGCGACTTCCAAATCACCGGGCGGAATTTTCTCGCCATTGGATAGTACAATGATTTCTTTTAATCGCCCAGTAATGTATATGTGGTTTTTTTCATCGATGCGAACTTTATCACCCGTGTGTAACCAGCCTTCTTTATCGATAATCTTTTTTGTGGCGTCTGGGTTGTTCCAGTATCCCAGCATGACTGAGTCACCTTTAACAAGTAATTCATCTTTGTCAGTAAGTTTGATATCGACTCCCTTTAGGGGGAGGCCGACACTGGCTGGAATATTGTCGTTTGGTCTGTTGCCCGCGATGATGGGGCTAAATTCTGTCAAGCCATAGCCTTGCACCAGATTTAAACCGAGGCCGATAAAGGTCTTGGCGATATTGGGTGACAAAGGTGCACCACCGCATATGGCAACACGCATGCGACCACCCATTTTCGCCATAATTTTTTTTGCGACGAGCTGGTTTAAAATAGGTAGCAATAGAAAAGAAGGTTGCCAAGCGAGTCGTTTTTGATTGTGTTCAAACTGGTCCCAGCCGGTGTTAACGCAACGGTTAAACAGTTTGTTGGCTAGAGGGGGTTTGGTTTCTAGCTGTGACTGAATTTTAGAGTGTATGCGTTCATAAATGCGAGGCACGGAGATCAATACGGTAGGGCGTATTGTAAGCATATCTTCAGCTAGTTCGCTAACCGAGCGGGCAAATGCAACCGTCGAGCCGGTAATCATGGGTATATAATACCCCAGAGTTCGTTCAAACATATGGGATAGCGGCAAGAACGATAAGAATACATCGTTTTCGGATATTGGCACGGCGTCAATGCCGCCATATGCGTTACACAAAATGTTTTTGTGGCTCAGCATCACACCTTTTGGCCGTCCGGTTGTGCCAGATGTATAGACGATCGTTGCAAGGCTGCCGGGATCCTTTACTTCATCACTTAAGCCAATCGCGTTTTCAGGTAGCCAATCCTGAATTTTTATTAGCCGGGTATACTGAAAATCAGATTCGTAGGCCTCGACGGATAATAATCTAACCAAACCATCCAGTTGCGCATGAATTGACTGTAACTGCTGTAAATGTTCCTGGCCTTCAACGATCAGTAATTTTACACCGGCATCTTGTAATATGTAGGCGACATTATCGGGGCGGTCATTGATAAACAACGGTATGACAACCAACCCCATGCCCAGTGCTGCCTGTTCTATGGTGATCCATTCTTTGCCATTTGGTAACATAATGGCAATTTTGTCACCATGTTGCAGACCTTCATTTTTTAGTGCAGCTTGCCAGCGTGCAACTTCGTTGGACATTTGTGACCAGGTGGATGATGCCCACGCTTGCTTATCTCTATCAAAATAGCGGTACGCGATTCGATCAGGCGTGTTGTTGACCCGTTCTTTGAAGAGACCCGGTAATGTTAGATTTGCATTTTCTTCAATTGTCATATTCATAATGGTTATCTATATTTAAATGTTTTGATAAACGTATGTCTACCTATAATAGTTAAATAGTATAGTTAAATAGGTCTTGTCAGTTTGACCAACCCGCATCGGGTGTAAATCGGCTGCCATATTTTTCGGTTAGTTTTGAGAGTTTGTCTTTTAATACCGCTTTGTCTTCTTTTTCGATATAGTTCATTGGCCCACCTCGAAAAGGCGCAAAGCCTGTACCATAAACAATGCCTGCATCAAGTAAATCGGAGTCTGCAACGACTTCTTCACGCAAACAGGCTATTGATTCATTAAGCAGCCTCAATATGAGTCGATCGCAGGCCTCCTGGTTTGTGATATTGCTGCTATCTGCTTTATTTTTCTGTTTTTTACGACCTTTCTTTTTGTCGTAACTATAAAAACCCTTTCCAGATTTTTTACCCAAATTGCCATCTGCCACCAGTTTTTTCAGTCGCTCGGGTATGTCACCGTTATATGCCTTTGAAAGGTTCTCCGCTACGTGCAGACAAATATCCAGGCCAACCGCATCTGCAAGTTCAATGGGGCCCATGGGCATACCATAATTCAATGCTGCGTTGTCTATGGTGCTGGCTGGCACACCTTCGGATTCCATTACCACCGCTTCCATTAGATAGGGCATTAATATTCGATTCACAAGAAAGCCGGGTGTGCTTTTTACAGGTATCGGTAATCTATCGATGTGTCTTGCGAAGGCGCTGGCTTTATCGATGACCTCTTTATCTGTGTTGGGTCCATATACTATTTCTACCAATTGCATTAGGGCAACTGGATTAAAAAAATGCAGGCCTACCAGACGTTGCGGGTTTTTCAGTACCTTTGCCAGATCTTCAATCGGGATGCTTGATGTGTTAGTGGCCAGTAAGGCATCCGGCTTGATTATGGGTTCGATTTCCTTGAATAGAGTATGTTTGGCGTCCATGTTTTCGAAAATAGCTTCGACGATCACATCGGCTTTTTGCAGTCCAATAGAGCCGGTTAAATCGGGGACCAAGCGGTCCATGGCCGCAGTGACCAGTCGCGGCAGTTTTAATTTCTTTTTAAATAACTTGTGCGCGCGTTTCATCACCTTGGCGATTGTTTCGTGTTGGCGGTCTTGTAGGGTGACGCTGAAACCACGCAATGCACACCAAACGGCAATGTCACCGCCCATCACACCGCCGCCAATAACGTGAATGTGTTTGGGATCGATCAAATCCTTATTACCCAGTGATTTCATTCTTTCCTGGAGAAAAAATAGTCGTATCAGGTTTTTCGCCGTTTCGTTATTAACTAATTGTGCTTCTGATGCACGTTCTTCGCTAAGCATGCGCTTCGGTGTATCAGCATATTTTTGCCACAAATTTATAATTGCATAAGGCGCTGGGTAGTGTTTTTCCGGTGCTTTTGCCGCCACTTTTTTACGAAATACTTTCGCTAACCAGGGTCGTACCAGTCGATGGTTCGTCATGCTTTGCCATCGTTTTGCCTTGTGCGGAGGCGGTGGTTTGAGTATGGTGCGTCTGGCCGCTTCTAACAGTTGACGTTTTGGCACCGCATAATCCACTATGCCTATTTTCTTCGCTGCACGCGCACTGATGGCGCGGCCAGTTAACATTAAATCCATCGCGGCGGGTGCGCCGATCAGGGGTGGCAAACGTACTGTGCCGCCAAATGCCGGGTGGATGCCCAGTTTAACTTCGGGTAAGCCCAGTTTTGTTTTTGTATCATCTTCAGCAATTCGATAGCGGCACGCAAGGGCGAGTTCCAAACCGCCGCCCAGGCAGAAACCACTTATCAGTGCTACGCTAGGGCAGCTGAGATTTTCAAGTCGATCAAACACGGATTGTCCCAGTTGGATAAATTCAGCTGCGTCTGCGATTGTTTTCTTGTTGGAGATTTCTTTAACATCAGCACCAGCAATGAAGCCACTTTCTTTAGCGGACAAAATAATCAGACCTTTGGGGGTGTTTTTTGACAACGCGGTCAGTAAATCGTCTAATTCAGTAAGCGCTTCGCTGGAAAGCGTATTTGCACTGCTATCTTTTCTTGAGAAATGTGCCCAGGTGATATTATCCTTGTCGTTTTCCAAGCGCCAATGGTGATAGGATGTTTTTTGTGTCATTTTATGCGCCCTCCCTTTCAATCAACATGGCCCCACCTTGTCCGCCGCCAATGCATAAGCTGGCCATGCCCCTCGATGCGTTATTTCGTTTTAATACATTAAGGAGGTGCAGTACAATTCTGGCGCCGCTGGCTCCCACGGGGTGGCCGAGGCTGATACCGCCGCCATCAACATTAAGACGTTCTGTGTCTATTTCACCGATTGCGCTACGTGTGTTTAATTCTTTTCGACAATATTTCGAGTCTTTCCAGGCGGCCAGACAAGCTAATACCTGAGCAGCAAATGCTTCGTTAATTTCCCAATAATCGATGTCTTCGGGTTTGAATTTCTGGCGTTTTAAAATAGGTGCCATGGCGTGGGTGGGTCCCAAGCCCATTTGACTGGGATCCAAACCCGCCCATTCACTGTCGACGATGCGACCCATAACGGGTAAGTTATGTTTTTCCACTGCTTTTTCACTTGCTAATATTAAGCAAGCTGCGCCATCGGTGATTTGCGCACTGTTGCCTGCGGTGACGTCACCAAAGGGTTTGTCGAATACGGGTTTGAGTTTAGCGAGACCCGCCATATCTGAATCATGTCTGACACCGTCGTCGTGATCAAAAAAATGGCCTTCATGATCGTAAATAACTTCAATTTCATTCATGTGCCCATTTTTGTGGGCTGCTGATAATCGGTGATGACTTTGCATTGCAAACTGATCCATTTCTTGCCGCTTAATATTAAATCGATACGCCAGGTTTTCAGCAGTTTGTCCCATGGATAGACCCACGACAGGATCAGTCAAGCCGCGCATTAAGCCTATAATCGGTTTTAAATGTTTTACTCTCAACTTTGAAAATGCCTGAATTTTTGCGCCGATCGATCGGGCAGCATATAGTTGCCCTAACCAGGCTACCATAGCATCATTATGTAAAACCGGTGCATGGCTCATCGCTTCTACACCTCCGGCGAGTACCAGATCGGAACGGCCGCTTGCGATGTTACTGGCGGCGCAGTCCAGCGCTTGCATCCCCGAAGCGCAGTTTCGTTGTACGGTCCAGGCGGGTACGTTTTTTTCGCAACCCAGGCGCAGTGCAACGACTCGGGCGATGTTTGCTTCATCTGGCCCTGGCATGACGCAACCCAGGATGACTTCGTCTAATTCGGAAGGGTGAAAGTCATGTCTTGCAAGTACCGCGCGACCGGCATATACCGCGAGGTCAGCCGCATGAAACGGACCTGGTTTACCTTTAGCTTTTAAAAACGGTGTGCGACTTCCGTCAACTATGTAAACGGCCTTGTTGTAAGCCGAATTGTTATGTGCGCTTTTGCTGGGACTTTTTTTTTGTGTCATTTATAAACGTTCTCCAGATATTCGTTTAGTAACAACGGAGTCTTCCCGGTTTTCTTTTGTAGACGCTTTTACAGCGGATTCTGTAGCGATGTTTGATAAGTTTTCAGGTAAATTGTTTGATGTTTTGCCAGTTAAATAATCCGCAGAAAAATCATCAACCTTGATGACATCCTTGCGTGCGATGTCTGCCTCAAGCAGGGTTTCGGCTTCGCTTTGGTCGATAATTTCCTTGTTTAGTGCATCTTTTGTAAGTTCAGTTAGATCATAGCCAGTAATATTGCCTTTGCGTTGTGCGCTGGCTATTTTTTTCTCTATGGGTTCTGCTTTTACTATTTTTACTAATGCATCTTCCAGGCGGCCCAATATTTCTGTCGTTGAGTCGGGAAGGTATATTCCCTGTGTAAGTCTATCTCTTGTTGCAGAGGGTTCAAGTAAGATGTTCGCAATTTTATGTCCTAGCTTGTCGCTCGGTGCTGAGTACGTTCTGCCCAGCGGGAAACAGATTCCCTTTAACAACCAGGCAATCGGTCGATTGGGGAAATTATCCAGAAAGGCCATCAAGCTTTGTTGGGATTGGTATAACGCGTCTTCACACGCCCATTGCACTAGTGGAAAATCGGTTGGTTTTCGCCCTTGATCTTTAAAATGTTTTAATGTTGCGGATATTAAATACATTTGACTTAATACATCCGCGAGGCGGCCAGACAGTTTTTCTTTGCGCTTTAACGAACCCCCTAAAATCAATAAGCCAAAGTCAGAGACTAAAGCAAAGGCGCTGCTTAGTCTTGTAGTATGTTGGTAAAAGCGTTTTTCCATGCCGTTTGATGCTTGTACAAAAAATGCACCGGTTAAACCAAGAAAAAGAGTACGAAATACATTGCTGATGGAAAATCCGATGTGTCCAAAAAATGCCTTATCAAATTTTATTGACGCTGTTTCGTTGTCTGTTTCCGCGACCGCCTGTACTTCTTTCAGGATGTAGGGATGGCAACGCATCGCGCCCTGCCCGAAAGTAATTAATGAGCGTGTGAGTATATTGGCGCCTTCTACCGTGATACCAATTGGCACCGCTTGATAGATGCGGGCTAGAATATTACGTGGACCCATACAGATACCACTACCACCTTGTATATCCATTGCATCATTAATAATGCTACGCATGCGGGTTGTTAAATTATATTTTACAATGGCGGAGATAACTGACGGGTGTTCGCCCTGATCGACGGCAGCCGCAGTGACAATGCGTGCTGCTTCCATTTGGTAGGTATAAGCAGCCATTCGCGCCAATGGTTCTTCAATGCCTTCAAAGCGGCCGATAGGTGTTCGAAACTGTTTGCGGATACGCGCATAGGCCCCCGTCGCGCGGCAGGCGAGTTTACCACTGCCGGTACTCAGTGCGGGCAGCGAAATTGAACGGCCCGCCGCGAGAGATTCCATCAGCATGCGCCAACCTTCGCCGGCACGCTGTTCGCCGCCAATGATCCAGTCCACGGGGATAAAAACATCTTTTCCGCTATTGGGTCCGTTTTGAAATGCCAGATTAAGTGGCAAGTGGCGTCGACCAATGTTAATGCCGGGCGTATTGGTTGGAATCAGTGCGAGTGTGATGCCTATATTTTCCGTTTCGCCTAACAAATGGTCCGGGTCGTAAAGCTTGAACGCTAACCCGAGTACTGTCGCCACCGGTCCTAATGTGATATAGCGTTTCTCCCAATTCAGTCGGATTCCAAGCACATCAGGTTTACCTTCAAAGGTTCCTCGGCAGACAATGCCGGTGTCAGGAATAGAGCTTGCGTCACTGCCCGCTTCCGGTCCGGTGAGCGCAAAGCATGGCACATCCTGACCACCCGCAAGGCGAGGCAGGTAATGTGCTTTTTGTTTGTCAGTACCGTAATTAAGTAATAATTCCGCAGGACCCAGTGAGTTAGGCACCATCACCGTCACCGCCGCAGTACCACTGCGACTCGCAATTTTAGTGACCACTGCAGAATGGGCAAGGGCAGAGAAGCCCAGACCACCATATTCCTTCGGAATGATCATGCCAAAAAATTTATTATCTTTTATGTGCTGCCATACCTGTGGTGATAGATCAAAATCCTCATGGTTTGTTTGCCAATCATCAGTTTTATCGCACAGGGTTTGCACTGGCCCATCTAAAAATGCTTGCTCTTCGTTTGTTAACGCGGGTGATTGCTCAGCCAGAAATTTTTTCCAGTTGGGTTTGCCGCTGAACAAATCACCATCCCACCATACTGTGCCGGCTTCCAGCGCGTCTTTTTCAGTTTGCGAGATAGCGGGAATCGCGTTCTTTATTATGGGTAGTACTTTGTCGCTGATAAATCGGCGTCTAAGCGTGGGTATACCAATAGGCGCCATAACCAGTATAAATACTGTCCATGCGAAGAATGATGAGAAAAAAGATGAGGCGGGTGAAAAAGTGTAAATTGCCAGTATTACTGCAATTGTACTTGTCCAAACGAGCAAGGGTGTTCGAAAATAAGCCAGGGTCCAAAGGGCAATAATCGTGAGGATGATATAGTGATAAGTAGTCATAATAGTCAGTCACACAGGTTAGCGGAAAGATTAGAATTTGTTATGTTTAATCAGTATATTTTAGCAAACATACTCTTATATATTTAAGGTTATAACAAGGTGATAAAAAGCTCAATCATAACAAAGCTATGATTTTGTCCGGGGTTCATTGTTTTGTAAGAGAGTCATTGCTCTCGGTCGCACCTACTGTTATCTTCTCATTTGCTGTTTTTTTCGGTAACAGTGTTTCTCCAGGTTTGTCTCTTGACGGCTTCTCTAATACAGGTTCTTCGGTAACAGTTTCACCAGACAGAGTGGCTTTATCATCGTTTTTATCATCGTTGCTGCTGTTCTTGGTCTTCGCTTCAGTCTCGTTTGATTGTGCCAGGTCTTTTTTTGTGTCAATCTGGGGTGTGGGGATATAACAATCGTTCTCATCATTACAAATGACACCATTTTTATCCCAGGGTAGTTGACGGTATATCGCCAAATCGTCAAACCCCATGATGGCATATTTTATTATTTCAAAATAGGGTGAATAGTCGAAATCAGGTGGTATATAAAGTCGTGTATTTCGTTTAAACATACGCAGGCTGCCATCTCTATTTTGATGTACAACGGGCAGTATTGGAAAATGTACTGAGCTAAACGCGGAGGCTATCATTGACGAGCAGACTGTTTGGGTCGTTTCACCAATTTTAACCCGTTCAAAAAGACTGGATCGCCAACGTCGGGGAAGTATGCCGTAAGGTAATAATAGGCGTGCTAAATCAAATAGTTGTCTTACATTGTACTCATCGCCCACATGTTGCAGTGCGTGTGATAACACATTTGTGGCGTCCTGGCGTGCTAGTCCTTTTGGGCGACAAATTCTGATGTGGTCTTTATCGTATTTCTTTAACGGAACGATAATGGTTCCTTCGCCTAACAATGCTTCAACAATCAGTTGTTCGCTAGGGTCACCATTATAATATTTTTCAATAATTTTGCGATCCGCCTCGTTTTCCAGTTCGTGAATGCGGCCAATATAGAGCGCAGAGTGTGTCCAGGGGCTTTGGGTGATATTTTTTATGATGTAGCTTACACGGCTACGTCCTTCGATGAGCATAACGTCGCACGGCCGTATTTCAAATGACAGTCGGTCAAAATCACACAGGGATGAGCCATCCAGTTGTTCTTCATGGATGAGCCATTGAGTCATTTTATTTGTTAACCAGTTATGTAGACCCACATGTATCCTTGTAAATATAGTGGTTATAAGGTATTTGACGTGAAAGGCTTATATTAATAATAATAGTTGCCACTTTAATTTCCGCTAGATAATTTAACAAGCTACTGCCCGAAATAATAAACATGATAAAAATCAAATTCTTACGTACCTACATCGACCTATGACTATAGCGGCATAAATTCATGTTTCTATAGTCTTGCATAATGAGTGGATAAAATTCACATTGCCCATTTTCGGACTTGTTATCTGCATTAGTTCTGAGGAGCTCTGCTGTATACTTGGACATTGAGAATAATTGAACCTAAATTCATCAGTTGGCTATTTCAAAGCAGTACTAAGCCTTTGGTATTATTGGCTTATCGTACTATTAGCCAGTTTACTCCTGCAAGGGCTGAGTACGTTACGGCATGTCATGTATAACATGTTTTTTAGGTCTGCGGGGTTTTCGGGTATTCACAAGGATCAAATGTGTTGGCATCAAAATTCAGATTGTTACAGGATTGTTTATGTTAGTGTCGTTTAGTAAAAAAATAGTTGACTCGCGCTATTTTCAGTTATTTATTGTGTTTGTCATTTTGGCAAACGCCGCGACTATCGGGATGGAAACTTACCCATCTATGATGGCGCAATATGGTAACTTGATCCATGAGCTGGACAATATTTTTCTCGGTATATTTGTAACCGAGATTTTTTTGAAGATGATTTCGTTTGGCAGGCGGCCAATGAAATTTTTTAGTAGCGGCTGGAATACATTTGATTTTATTATCATAGCGGCCGCATTTATGCCTGGTTTAGAGGGGCAGGCAACCCTGTTAAGGCTCATTCGATTACTGCGTGTACTTCGTTTGCTGAGTGCGTTACCCGGTTTACAGATACTCGTTATGGCGCTGATGCACAGTATTCCGCGTATTGGTCAAATGGCTATGCTAGCCGGTTTGCTTTTTTATATTTATGCAGTGATTGGCGTCAGTTTGTTTCGTGAGCATGATCCTGAACATTGGGGTACGTTGCATATTTCATTGCTTAGCTTATTCAGGACATTAACGCTGGAAGACTGGACTGATATTATGTACAAGGCAATGGAGTTATACCCTATGGCCTGGGTTTTTTTCGTCAGTTTTGTTTTATTGGGTACCTTTGTTGTGTTTAATATGTTGATAGGCATCATATTAAACAGTATGGATGAAGCGCGCGCTGCAGTGAAAGCGGAGCATGAAGATGAGGCAACAAAAGATATTATTTTTCAGCTCAAAACTATACAGGATACGATAGCGGCATTACAAATAACTATTGAGAGAAATGCAGAAAAGAATGCATTATTGAATTCAGGGCCAGACAAAATTCCAAAGCGCTGATTGTTAGTTAAAGTGCTTATTAGTTATGAGCGTTGTTTTCAATAATATTATTGATTTTAGAAGAAGTCGAACATTAAAAATGGAAAAATAATATGATAATTAATGGTTTCGTTATTGTCGTTTTGCTAACTTATTTAATTATGTTGGCCGCTTTTTTTGTGCCACATATCAGGCGCATACATATGCCTGTTATGATTTCCATTATTATTTTTGATTTGTGTGTTCCTTTCTACTTGTTTTTAAATGGGGACTGGGGAGTAAGGTTAATAGAGAGCGGAGATATCTTATCTTTTGGTGTCTGGATGCACTTTGGAATGGTATTGACGCTTTATATACTCTATGCAGTACAGGTGCATAGCGCAATACAAATTCTTAAGGGAAACAAAGGTGTTAAAGAAGATCACCGGGGGCAGGCAAAAGCGATACTTGGTTTGCGAGCATTTGTGATACTGACAGGTGTGTCGTTAATTGATCCAGAATTGCCTGGGTCAGGTACTGCCACCGTAGAACCTTAACTTAAATTCATTGGCGGCAGTAAAGCATATTGTTCGCGTATTTGTTTACGTTATTTGTTTAGGTATTGTTTACACGCTATTTACGTTGTTCCATCAATTCGTGAATGATCGGTGTTAGTATAATTTCCATTGCGAATCCCATTTTGCCGCCCGGTATCACCAGTGTATTAGGGCGAGACATAAATGAATCTTGTAACATATTCAGCAGGTAAGGGAAGTCTTGTTTATCAGGGTTTCTAAACCGTATCACAATGAAACTTTCATCTGGTGTTGGAATATCTCTAGCTATAAATGGGTTCGATGTATCGACCGTTGGAACGCGTTGAAAATTTACATGTGTGCGGGAAAATTGCGGTGTAATATGGTGTACGTAATCGTACATTCGTCGAAGAATGGTGTCTGTGACCGCTTCGGCTGAATAACCGCGCTGTGATGTGTCGCGATGAATTTTTTGGATCCATTCCAGGTTGACGATGGGGGTTACACCAATCAAACAATCAACATGTTGGGCCGCATTGACATCACCTTGTACAACGCCACCGTGTAAGCCTTCGTAAAATAGCAAATCATTTTCTTCTGAAATTTCTTCCCATGGCGTAAATGTGCCAGGTTCCTGTTTATAAGGTTCGGCTTCTTCATAACTATGTAAATAATATCGTCGCTTGCCTTTACCCGTTTCCCCGTATGTTTTAAAGAGTTCTTCTATTTTCTCAAAAATATTTCCTTCAGGACCAAAGTGGCTTAGATTACGCCCTTCTTTGTGCGCCGATTTAATTTGTTCTTTCATTTCTTTGCGGTCATATCGGTGGAAGCTGTCACCTTCAATGACAGCAGGCTTTATTTTTCCGCGATAGAAAATATGCTCAAATGCATTCTTAACGGTAGTAGTGCCTGCACCAGAGGAGCCTGTTACGGCTATGATTGGATGTTTAACTGACATGCTTCTCTCCTAAAGTACATTTTGAATGTACTTGTATATAGTTTTTGTTTGATCTTCTTACCAACACGCATGAATATTACGGATATTGTTTTTAGTTTGTGCGTGAAAGTTAGTATCGACTCAATAACCATGCCATAACTATGGTTAAAGTGCTGGTCTGCCGAAGTCCATAATAGTACCGATTTCTTGTAGGTTAAAAAAGACACATGAAAAGATAATTAGGCCACATGGTCTAGTTAGGTTAAAAATTGGCCGTGTGATTGGGTAAAAAACAAAGTTTTTGATGTCTTGCTGTAGTTGCGTTACAGCGATATGCCTTTAATATCATTTTTGGATATTGCGTCTGCAAGTGTGTATTTATCAAGCACGGTTAAAAAGGCGCGGCGTGCTTCATATAGTGTCTTTTTAAGTTTGCAAATGGGTTCAATATTACAAGTTGGGTTGTGGCTATTAAAACATTCGACGATATCGAGATGCGGTTCCATTTTTCTGACCACGTCGCCAATGTGTATATCTGTCGCTGCGTGAGCAAGCCGAATTCCGCCTCCTTTGCCGCGGGTTGTAGTTATAAATCCAGCATTTGATAGGTGATGGACAACTTTTACCAGGTGGTTACGCGATATAGAATAATAATCGGCTATCTCGGTAATTGTGACGGCGTCTTTCCTTTTTAGACAAAGAAACGCCAGAACGCGTAGTGAGTAGTCTGTGTGTCTAGTTAGTTGCATTGGGTCTCGGTGTTCTTTGTATTAGTATTCTTTATATTAGTATTCTTTATTTCAGTATTTCAGTGCTTTATAAATTAGTGTACAGCGTGCGGCGCGGGTTTCTGAATGAGATCTTCAACCCAGATGTTTTTCATCCACAAAGAACTGTCATCCAGGTTAAAAAGAACGAGTAGAATCACCCATTTAAAATGATCGAGGTTAAAATTGTCTGTCTCCAGCGCCATACATCGGTCAATGATCAGCTCGCGCGCGATTTCATTCACGATGTCAACTTGTTCTAGAAGCAGTAAGTAACCGCGGCATTCCAGATTAAGTTTTATTTGCTCTTGTTGGCTAAAGACACGCATGGATAATTTGTTAGGTATTGCATGCGGCAAGGTTTTTTCTTCTAATGAAACCAGGCCTTCCAACCATTCAAACGCTTTGTCGATTTCAGAGTTCAGAAAACCTGCCTGTCGAAGCCTAACCGTCATTGACGCTTGGTCTGTGCAAAATTCGGAATCACTTTCTGCATAACTCTCAAACAGATACATAACTACTTCAAACATATTATCTTTCATGAGTTGTGCCTTTTAATTACCTACTCTGTAGTAGAAACCATTTGAAGAAGAAATTCTACCCCGTAATTCTAATACCATTAGCAACGAAGAGATAGATTCAACTGACATCCCCGTGCGTTGCACCATGCCATCAATGGATATAGGGTCATGGCCTACTTTGTGTAAAAAATCGTGTAAAAAACCCTCTTGTTCATTATTGAGCGCGCCGTCGAATTGAGGTTCGATTAGCGCATTATTGAGAACATCGTTACCGTTTGACACAAGTTCTTGGATATTAGGCAAATTAAACTGACTCAGTGGTGCGAGTTCTTCAAGTATATCTTCTGTTGTTTCTACCAATTTAGCGCCCTCGCGGATTAATTTGTGGCAGCCTTTTGCTGCTGGGTTGCGGATAGAGCCGGGGATGGCAAATACTTCACGGCCTTGTTCGGTTGCCATGCGTGCCGTAATTAACGAGCCGCTTTTCAGTGTTGCCTCTACTACGACGGTGCCGACGCTAAGCCCACTTATAATTCTGTTTCGTTTCGGAAAATTAGCTGCAACGGGTGGCGTGCCCAATGCAAATTCTGATACGAGCGCACTGTTTTCTGATATGTTTACCGCCAGTGAATGGTGGCGTGCCGGGTAAACTTTATCAAGACCGGTCCCCAATACGGCGATGGTTGGACTATTTGCGGCGATTGCGCCTTTATGGCTGGCGCCATCTATGCCCAATGCAAGTCCACTGGTAATAATAAAACCACTGTTCGACAATGCATATGCGAATTCGTGAGCTGTTTCTTTACCTGTATGTGATGGGTTGCGGCTTCCCACCATCGCGATCTGAGTCAGTCGCAATAAATCCGGACACCCTGTTACGTATAATATTGGTGGCGGGTCAGCAATTTGTTTTAATAATGGTGGGTACTTGGGGTCTAATAACGTAACAATATGATTATTGGCCTGGTTTGCCCACTGCAAATCTTTTTCGACAAGTTGCCAATTTGGGTTCTTTAATTGATTGAGGATGCTCTTCCTTAATGACGGGTTTTCTTGTGGCCCCGTTTTTAAGCGATGGTTTCCCTTTTTATCGATTGAGTTATCGAAAGAGTTATCGAAAGAGTTTGATTCGAAAACATTGCGTGGCGAACCAAACTGCTTAACAAGTTTGTGGAAAGTAATTGTTCCTACGCCGGGTGTTCGCTGAAGTGCCAGCCAATAAGCGGTATCATCCATACGTCAGTACTCCGTTAATCAGAGGCTCCTGTATTCCGTCAAGTTAGTATTGATGGGTCCAGGGTCGTCTCAAATCAATGTGAATCGCCGACATATTGTACAGGTTTTTAAAAGATCAGTGAATCTCTGTGAATAAAAGCGGGGGGGATAAAAATTTACCATATGGTAATAACTACCTTGTATATGTAAACGACCTGTTTTCGGCATGACAACAATTTTACTGTGCCATGCTTACTAATAGCATACCCGGATCCCGTTAAGTTATCAGTGTCCGCTAAATCCAGCGAAGATTTGTGCCGGGATTAAGGATTTTTTACCGAATCATTAATACTTAGGTCGCGTGATGCTGTCATTACCAGTGCATAACTAACTCGGTCAAAGGTTCGAAAAACCATGATGGTGCCTGATTTGGATGCAGGTAGCTGAATCTTATCCCTCGGGTCTGGCGAAACGACATCACGGACCATTTTGCCGGAGTGCTCCACTTTTAATACATGTCCGCGTTCCAGCCCATCAAATTCGCCCAGATTAATGACGACGGTTTGATATTGGCCTGCCCGGGTGAGACCATCGATAACTTCGATAATATTTCCAGCGACCGGCGTGTCAGGGGAGTGTGGAATGAAAGATTGGTTTAAATCAGAGTGTTGTTCGGGAAACAGTTTGTCGCCAATTAATCCTTCCCTTACCGAATTAATAATAGTCAATGTTGCTGGATCACCGAATTGTCTTACTTGTGCAGTACCGACGTATATCGCTTCATGTCCGAGGATATCTGCTTGTCTTGCATTTGGGTTGCGGTAAACCCGACCTGTTCTGTAAATGGAATAACGAATGTTTTTACCTCGTGGCACACCACGTGCGTAAATTTGGTCGCCAGCACCCGCTATCAGGTGATTGCCTTGAGTCGAAACAATATAGGGCGAGCTTTCAACTTCTCGTTCGCTAATGATGCGCGGTCTTGATAAGAATGATTTTATCGCGTCTATGGGTATAGTGGGAATAGCTTTGCCTATATTTTTAGTGCGCACTTTTGGTGACAATCTTGTTGTTTTAGTTTCCCCTGTTGCACCCCCTTTGAGTACCTTCAGTACCGGTTTGCCATCTTCATATGTGAGGACGATGACGTCGCCTGGATAAATGAGGTGGGGGTTCTCTATTTGTGGGTTAAATTCCCAAACATCCGGCCAGCGCCATGGGTCGGTTAGAAATTTAGCTGAGATGTCCCAAAGAGTATCGCCCCGGACAACGACGTAACGTTCCGGGTGATTGGGTGCTAAATCAATCGTGTCCGCAAATGCAGGGAATACTATTGAAGTAGAGAGTAAAATTGAAAGGCATAGCCCCAAGGATAAACCTGCAGATTGCCGTACATATTTCCCTAAAATAGTGTTTTTTATTGCGTGCTTTAACATTGATAGCCTCATAAACAATAACCCGCTTTAATCGAGTTTAGTTCAAACAAATCGATCGCTCTAGTGAATCTATTTAAAATTGAATCACTTAACTACGCAAACCGCTCTATACCAGATTGCCTGGTTGCTATAGATACTGATAATAATCTAAAAAACGGCGCTGGAGCGTTTGTGCTTTTTTTTCATCATCCTGCACCTGTATCGACAGTCACAGGTAACATTTGAGTTTTTTGCAATAAAAAGTGAAAACTAATAATGAAAAGCTGGCCTATTACGCTAAATATTTATTATAATCATAATGTTACTAACATCTGTGTGAAATAGGTGTTAAATAAACAAACAGCTGTATTATTGCTTAGATATTAAATTAGATTATGACCATTTTGAATGTGTTGCATTATCCGGACGAGCGTTTGCGTCGTATTGCCTCGCCGCTGGAAACGCTGGACGATAAAATTCGAACGTTGGTGGATGATATGTTTGAAACCATGTATTCGGCACCGGGTATCGGCTTGGCAGCAGTGCAGGTCGATGTGCTTAAGCGATTGATAGTTATAGACATGTCAGAAAATAAAGACCAGCCCTTTTGTTTTATTAATCCCAAAATACTGAGTCGGGAAGGCTCACAAAAGGTGGAAGAAGGCTGTTTATCGGTACCGGGTATTTATGCCGATGTCGTTAGATCGAAATGGATTAATGTTGAAGCACTCGATCGTGATGGTGAGCCGTTTGAGCAGGAATTTGAAGGTTTAATGGCGATTTGTGTGCAACACGAGATAGACCATTTGGATGGAAAACTGTTCGTTGATTATTTGTCGGAAATGAAACGCAGTCGAATACGCAAAAAAATGGAAAAATTACGTCGTGAGACAATGTAGTCCCGGAGTCTATCGGACTTAGGGGATTGTCGCGACGATCATCAACCATCAA
>VAPK010070672.1_pt1 | contig 18923 bp, 15 predicted proteins | sample 3395031 | NCBI WGS metagenome assembly VAPK01 (sample SAMN08290443, study PRJNA428436) | hydrothermal vent metagenome | isolation source: Deep-sea hydrothermal vent chimney 1 | place: Pacific Ocean: Juan De Fuca Ridge
ACGTAGCCCTGCTACGCCTGCGGTTTTACTCAATTACCGTAACCAAATCTGACCCAAATATGAGCGCAATCTTGCCCATGTTATTTGCTTACAGGCCCTTACGATCAAACATCCTCATCCCCGGTATATATTGTTGCCTTTTCATCATGCATCGTTCTCCCCTATTTTGGTTCAGGATATATTCAAGCTTTTATCAACGGGGTTCATGTTCACCTGGTCCGTATTGCCATACCGCAACACAGATTCCAATCGGCTAATTTTTTCAACCTCTCCACCTTCTTTTTCTTTTATAAGGTCAAGGTCGTATTGAAGTTGCAGCCGCGAAAAATATCCTTCCGACAGACCAAAATATTTTGACAATCGAATTCCAACCCTTGGGGTGATACCTCTTTTCCCCCGGAGAATTTCACTCATGGTCATGCTGGATATGTTGGTATCTTTTGAAATATTGTAGGCTGAAAGGCCGCAAGGGTTCCAGGTGATTTGATGGCGGATTTTTCAGGTCGTTTAGCCCAACTTTTTGTGATTCATTCCCAAACTCCTCTGTAACGAAGGTTTTTCGTTGGCCCCAAAAACTAGAATAACGGAATATCAGTAAAATACGCTTTTCCGGCAATGTCGTAGTGCCATAAACCCCGACAATGGGCGAATTACCCTTGACCAGACCTGGAAACCTGTCTATAAATGCTTCCATGAGCTGCCATCTTTTGTGTTGTTTGCCGGTCGTCTCTTTTACCTTGCCGGGGAGGACATAATGACTGCAACCCAAGTTATGCGAATTGTATTCTTGCAGGGTGCATTCCATGGTTCTTTTTGATGAGCTGTAAATGTTTGGATAGTGCCCCAACCCTGCGGGCGTACATATAAATTCGGGAGGCGGATATGGTACGGAAACGCACGGTCAAAGATATCCTGGCAATGAAGCACAACGACGCCGGGATTTCCATGCTTACGGCCTATGATGCGTCCATGGCCCGGCTGCTCGACGAGGGCGGGGTAGATATCCTGTTGATCGGAGATTCGCTGGGCATGGTGGTTCTCGGCTATGATTCAACGGTGCCCGTCACCATGGACGAGATGCTGCATCATTCCCGGGCCGTCAGCCGGGGGACGAAACAGGCCCTGGTGGTGGGCGATATGCCTTTTGGTTCGTACCAGGTCAGTGAGCAGGAGGCCGTGACCAACGGCGTGCGTTTTCTCAAAGAGGCCGGCTGCGACGCGGTGAAGCTTGAGGGTGGGCAGGAGATGTGCGAAGTGGTGCGGGCCTTGACCCTTGCCGGTGTTCCCGTTATGGGCCATCTCGGGCTGACCCCGCAGACCGCCGGGCAGCTTGGCGGCTTCAAGGTCCAGGGCCGCGACCTTGTTTCGGCCCGGCGGTTGGTCGCCGATGCCCGGGCCCTTGAAGAGGCCGGGGTGTTTGCCCTTGTCCTGGAGTGTGTGCCGGGGAAATTGGCCCGGCTCGTTACCGGTTCGGTCGCCGTGCCCACCATCGGTATCGGCGCCGGTGCTGATTGCGACGGCCAGGTCCTGGTGACCAATGATTTGCTGGGGCTGTTTGATAAGTTTACCCCGGCATTTGTGAAACAATACCTGAACCTGGCTCCGCAGATCCGGGCGGCGGTTGCCGCCTTCCGGAACGAGGTGGCTGACGGTGTCTTCCCGGCGGCCGAGCATACCTTTGGCTCCAAGGTGGATTTCGCTTCGATTATGCAGAACGATGAGGATGAAGGAATCAACGAATGAAAACAGTTACGGCAGCACGCATAACCGAGGCGGTCAGGGATCTGGCCGTCACAGCGGCCCATGACTTGGAGCCTGATATCCTGGACGCCCTGGTTGCGGCCCGGGATCGCGAGACCTCGCCGCTTGCCCAAAGTGTGCTGGAACTCCTGCTGCACAATGCCGACATCGCCAGCCGCGACGAGATCCCGCTCTGCCAGGATACCGGTATCTGTACGATTTTCGTCACCCTGGGTCAGGAGGTGCATGTTGACGGCGACTTGGCGGCCGCGATTCAGGAAGGTGTGCGACAGGGCTATGAGGAAGGTTTTCTGCGTAAATCCGTCTGTGATGTGATGACCAGGAACAATACCGGGACCAACCTGCCGGCCGTGGTGCATCTGGAACTGGAGCCCGGCGAGCGCTGCCGGCTCCGTTTTCTGCCCAAGGGCTGCGGCAGTGAAAACATGAGCGGTCTGAAGATGCTGCCGCCTGCCGCCGGTATTCCGGGGGCTGTTGACTATATCGTGGAGACGGTGGTGAACGCCGGCCCAAACCCCTGCCCGCCGCTCTTGGTCGGGGTCGGGATCGGCGGCACTTTCGAGAAGGCCGCGTTGATGGCGAAAAAAGTCCTGCTGCGGCCGCTGGGCAGACCCAGTGAGCGCGAGGATGTCGCCCGGCTCGAAGAGCAGCTCCTGGCGCGGCTGAACAGGGAGGGGCGCGGGGTGCTCGGCCTGGGCGGTTGCAACACCGTTCTGGCTGTCCATGTGGACACCTTCCCGACCCACATCGCCAGCCTGCCGGTAGCGGTCAACATCCAGTGTCACTCGCACCGGCACAAGGAAGTTGACCTGTAACTGTTCAGCGGTACTCCATCTTCGGGCGATCAGGCCGCCTCACATAGTCATGCTATAGATTCGTTGGCCTGCTTGTCCGAATATGGAGCACATCTGAACAGTTACCCTGCTCAAGCACTGTATCATCGTAGGTTGGGTAGAGGAACGAAACCCAACGAACCGACTGGTGAAGGAGTATCTCCGGTCGCCCGGCTTTTAAACATCAGATGAGGAAACAACATGTCACTGCTGAGAGCCCCGGCCGCTTTTGCCGCCGACTTTAAAGAGCTTGTCCTCCCCTTTGCGGACGGCGTGGTCGAATCTCTGCGGGCCGGCGATCTGGTGTATCTTTCCGGGACCCTCTATACGGGCAGGGACCAGACCCACCGCCGCCTCCGTGCCCTGCTTGACCAGGGAAAAGACCTGCCCGTCGATCTTGCGGGTCAGCTGCTCTATTATGTCGGCCCGAGTCCCGCCCGGCCCGGCAGGGTTATCGGCGCCGTCGGGCCGACCACCAGTTACCGGATGGACTCCTATATGCCCCGCTTGCTTGACCTGGGTCTGCTGGCCACCATGGGCAAGGGCTCCCGCTCTCTGCCGGTGCGCGAGGCTATGCAGCGGCACGGCGCGGTTTATCTTGCTGCCTTTGGCGGGGCCGGGGCCTTTCTCTCCCGCTGTGTCCTGTCCGTCGAGCTGGTTGCCTTTGCGGACGCCGGTCCCGAGGCCATGTTTCGTTTTGAGGTCCTGAATTTTCCCGCCGTGGTGATTAATGACCTTGCGGGCCGCGATTTTTACGAACAGGTTGGAGCCGGCGCCGCGAATTCCTGATTTTTACCCCACTTTGTGCCCCTTGCGTCTTTTTCTCGCCCGGTCGTAATCGATTGTTTTTTTGCCTGCGATTTTTCTTTTTTTGTTTTGTCTTGATAAAACAAAAGGTTCCCTGTGCGCAGTCCTGTGAAACCCGGTAGATTTTATCTCAACTCATCTTTTTTCTTAGCCGTTCCGGCATTTCTCTAGTGCTCTTGCATGGCCGTGGTACACCATATGTTGTGGGCCTGCTTATTCCCGAATATTTTTCAACCTGTTGATTTTCTGTATTATTTTTCCTTGACTCTGCAATGCGCTTCGTATATTAATTATATTAGGTGGCGTAAAGTGGTGAGAAGGGGTATCCAGAGGATGCTAGTGGTTTCAATCGGTGAATAATGTGAATGAAACAGTTCCCGAATTTCGGTTCCGCAGCAGGTCGGAACATACACTTGACGCCAAGGGCCGGCTCAATATCCCGAGCCGTTTTCGGGAGGTTCTGCGCGAAGTCTATTCCGATGCCCTGGTTGTCACCAACTGGCAGAAGAGTTTGAAGGCCTATCCCTTGGCCGAGTGGGAGCGGGTTGAGGAAAAGTTGCTCACCAAGGCGCCTGGTTTGCCCGGATTCAGTGATTTTGTGCGCTATGTCATATCCGGCGTTACCGAATGTCATGTGGATAAACAGGGGCGGATCCTGCTGCCCGGGTCTCTGCGCTCCGAGTTCGGTTTCGGCAAGGAGGTGGTCTTGAACGGGATGCTTGATCATTTCGAAATCTGGGACAAGGGTGCCTGGCAGAATGAGACCAGGCGGACCCGCGACAAGTTCGAGGATTTTGCTCCCGGACTTTCGTCGCTGGGCATCCTCTAGTTGTGCGGCCATGGGCGGATCTCCATGTCCCGGTCCTGGCGGCTGAGGTCATCAGGTATCTGCAACCTGTAAGCGGCGGCCTTTATGTGGACGGGACCCTTGGCCTGGGGGGGCATACCGAGAGAATTCTCAAAGCGGCCGCCCCGGATGGCCGGGTTATCGGTTTTGAGTGGGATGAGCAGGCGGCCGGGCTTGCGGCGGAGCGCTTGGCAGCATTCGGCCGGCGCCTGACGATTGTCCGTACCAGTTACGCCGAGCTGACGGTAACCTTGAATAAGGCGGGGATTGAAACTGTCGATGGTCTGCTGTTGGATCTCGGGGTTTCGTCACTCCAGCTTGACCGGGGGGAACGGGGGTTCAGCTTTCAGGCCGATGCGCCCCTTGACATGCGCATGGATGTCCGGCAGTCGGTGACGGCGGCGCAGCTCATCCGGAGCCTGTCACAAGAACAGCTGGCGGATATTCTTTACAACTACGGCGAAGAGCGGCAGGCCCGGCGCATTGCCGCCCATATTGTTCAGGCCCGGGAAGAGCGGGTGGTGGAGACGACGAGGCAGCTTGCTGAAATCGTGGCCGCCGCTGTACCGAAAAAATTTCACCCGCGGAAGAGGCATATGGCAACCAGGACTTTCCAGGCCCTGCGCATTGCCGTCAACCGGGAATTCGACAACCTGGTCCGGGTGCTTGCCGATGCGCCCTCGGTCCTGCGGCCCGGGGCCATGATGTGCGTGATCACCTTTCATTCGCTGGAGGACCGGATTGTCAAGCAGGCCTTTGCCGCAAATCCGGCTTATGCGGTTGTCACCAGGCACCCGGTTGCCCCTATGCCTGATGAAGTGAACGCCAATCCACGGTCCCGCAGTGCAAAACTCCGGGTCGCCGTCCGGATGGAGCAGATGGAGAATGAAGGGCTTGTTCCCGCCGGAGCCGGGTGAGCCGCCGGGGACGGGAACAAGGACAAAATTAAACAACTTCGCAGCTGTTCAGGTACAGGCGAAAAATTGCCATAACCTCGGGAGGACCGCGCCATGCTAACAGGTATCAGCTCAAAGTTTTTTCGCCCTCAGACCGTAATCGGCATGCGTCAGCATGTGACGGTCCGCTCCGTCCCCGAAGTATCACCACGGTTGCTCAGACTGGTGATGATCATCCTTTTTACGGGAATTGTTGTTGTCTTTTCGGTGGGCCAGTTCATGCACGGCCGCATCGAGAGCGCCGCCGGCCGGATTGAGCAGTTGCAGTCGGTCAGTTCCCGGGCCGTCAATGAGAATATTCGTCTGCTGGCCGCAAGGGCGCAGCTGGCATCAAGGAAAAATGTCGTAAAACAGGCTATGCAGCGGTTCCAGCTTATGGTCCCGGGAAAAGGCCAGATTTATTATCTCTAGATTCGTGATCATTGGGGCAGCCCGAAAAAAGAAACGTAAGAGGCTGCGTTTATATGGCGTCGTACTTTCGGTTTTTTTGTTGGCAGCGGCTGGGGTGGCTCTGTATTGGTTTCCTCTTTCCCTCCAGGATATCGGCAGGATAACCCGGCTCGCTGCCGGCAGAATTACTGAAAAGTCAGCGGACATAATGTCCGCTGACTCTATTTTAAGGGGGTCTATTTTTGACCGGAACTTCCAGGAACTGGCAGTGAGTTACAGGGTCTATTCACTTTATGCCCGGCCGCCTGAACTGGGAAACCGGAGCGAGGTCGCCCGCTTGTTGGCCGGAATCATCGGTGAAAACCAGGACGCAATTGAGGCCCGGTTGAAAAAGCCGCAGGGCGTTATTGAGGTTGCGGATGACCTTGACAAAAAGCAGGCCGCCGCCATCAAGGGCCTGAAGATCGCCGGGGTGTTCTGTAACCCGAAGGAGGAGCGTTTTTACCCGGAGCATGAGACCGCGGCGCAGGTCGTCGGTTTTTCGGACGACGGTGTGGGGCTGGCCGGAGTTGAGGGGCTGTATGATACGATTCTGAGGCATGGTGAGCTTAAGGGAGATACGGTTCCGGAAATTGATTTTGCCGGGCAGAATATCCTTGGCCGCTCAAGAATGGACCTGGTGTTGACCCTTGACCTGGGATTGCAGAAAGAGATTGAACAGCGGCTTCGGCACTACATGAAGCGGCAGCAGGCAAGTGAAGGGCTGGCCATTTTGTTGCAGCCCGAGACCGGCGCCGTTCTTGCCGCCGTCGTCCTGCCGTCCTTTGATCCGAATTATTTCTGGCAGTCGACTGACGCCAGCCATAGAAGTCTCTTTTGTAATTTTATTGACCCCAGGTTGATTCGTCCCCTCCTGGTTCGGGCGGCGGCCGTGCGCAGAAACGGTGCGCTGGGGCGTGATCTGTTGCCTGAAACCGTTGCCGCTCCTGATTTCGGCCTGCCGGAAAAGGATATTGAACAGTATGAGACGGCGATCGGCCTTTATGAAACGGTTCAAAGCCTCTCTCCGGCCGACGACGGGAAAGTGGGGGCTCGGGGGAAAACAGGACCTGGCCCCGCCGCCGGCGGCGGGGTGAATGTCATGCAGCTGGCAACAACGGTCGCCGGCCTGGTGAACGGCGGCTGGAAGATAAGGCCGCATGTGCTGGATTCGGTCCTGGATCGCTCTTCCGGACGGCGTTTTCACCGTTCGCGGAAGTTTGACTGCCGGGCGGCACGTTATCGTATTATGTCGCCGGCCATGGGCGTTCGGATGCGCGGAGCACTTTTCGCTACGGCCAAGCGGAACCCGGACGGTTTCCTGCTGTATACGGATTCGATCGTGGGAGTAGCCAGGAAGGGCGGGGGCAGCAAATATGTCATGCAGGATCTCCTGATCGGCGTGATGCCCAGGACCTTCCCGACAATGCTGCTGGCCCTGGTCACCCGGCGTGATTATCTTTATCCCCCGGCCAAATCCGCGGACAAAGGAACAAAGAGGTTTGCCGCGCTTGGCCGGGAGCTGCTCCCGTCTCTGTATCGACAGGCGGCGAGGAAAACGTTGGCCCATGTTCCGGCTGGAGTGAATAAGGCGAACTACGAGCAGTTCCTGGTCAGCCGCAGCATTGATGTTCCGCCGCAGAGGCCGGGCGCTGCCGGCCCGGCTTCGTTGATGCCCCGGCTCACCGGCCTCAGTCTGCGCAAGGGGTTGCGGCGTCTGAGCCGGCATAATCTGCGGATACGGGTTGAGGGCAGCGGCAGAATAGTGGCCCAGAGTCCGCAGCCAGGCCGTCCCCTGAACAACGCCGGCGAGTGTGTCTTGACCCTGGCGCCGGAAATTTGAGCGGCCGGCGCCATGGTGTTACTTGGAGAGCTTCTCGAGCCGGTAAGCTGCACGGTCAACATGTTCGGCCGGGCCATGCTGACGCGGCCGGTTACCGGCCTGACCTGTGATTCCCGGGCAGTCATCCCCGGCTCTGTTTTCGTCGCTGTCAAGGGGCAGGAGGCTGACGGCCATCGCTATGTGTCCCAGGCCGTCGCCCGGGGCTGCCTGGCCGTTGTTGTCGACAGGGTGGTGGAAACCGCAAAGGATGTGGCCGTGGTCATGGTGGAGGACAGCCGCAGGGCGCTTGGCCGTCTGGCCGCCGCTTTTTACGGGTATCCGGCCCGGGAAATGACCCTGATCGGCCTGACCGGCACCAACGGCAAGACGACGACCTCATGGCTGGTCGAGGGGATGCTGCTGGCGGCAGGCCTGAGGCCGGGCGTGATCGGCACGGTGAATTATCGGTATATGGACCGCCGTGGCGACAGGGTGGTCCGGGATGCTTCTTTAACCACGCCTGAGCCGGTGCAGTTACAGGGATTGCTGAGAAAGATGTGTGACAGCGGCGTCACACATGTCGTGATGGAGATTTCATCCCATGCCCTGGTGCTGGAACGGCTGGCCGGTCTATATTTTGACGTGGGGGGGTTTACCAATTTGAGTCGTGATCACCTGGATTTTCATGGGAGCATGGAAACGTATTTTCAGGCCAAACAAAAACTTTTTCATGATTTCCTTGCCCCGGCCGGGGTCGCGGTGGTGACGTTTGTTGCCGGCAGGCAAAACCGGGAGATTGCCGGTGACGGCTGGGGCCGGAGGCTGGCCCGGGAACTGCGGGAGAGGGGGGTGGCGCCGTTCTCCGGCACCGGAGGCCGTCAGTCTCTTCTCACCTGCGGCTTTGTTCCCGGCTGCGAGGTCCGGGCCGAAGAGCCGATACAGGACCTGGACGGTTTGCGCTGCACCATGCACCTCGGCGGCCGGGCCGTGTACCTGGAATCAGGGCTTATCGGCCGCTATAACGTACTCAACCTGCTTACGGCCGCCGGAGTCGGGCTGGCCCTGGGGCTGGAACCGGAACAAATCGGCGGCGGGCTTGCCGCAGTGCGGGGAGTCGCCGGCCGGCTTGAACGAGTCCGGCTTGCCGGCCGGAGACAGCGGTCGCCCGGTCCGGCCGTGTTTGTCGATTACGCCCATACGCCCGATGCCCTGGAAAATGTTCTCCGGACCCTGCGTCGGCTTGTCAGCGGCCGCCTGGTCTGTGTCTTCGGCTGCGGCGGGGATCGGGACCGGGGAAAACGGGCCATGATGGGAGAGGTGGTCGGCCGTCTTGCCGATGTGGCCCTGCTGAGCTCGGATAATCCCAGGCGTGAGAATGCGGCCGGGATTGTCGCAGATATTGAACCGGGGCTGCGGCAGAGCAAGATGGAGATGACCGGCCTCGAGCACCTGTTGAGCGGCAAGGCCCCGGCAAGGGGCTATGTCCTCGTGGCTGACCGGCGGCAGGCCATCCAGGCGGCCTGCGCCCTGGCGGCCGGAGAGGACCTGGTCCTGATTGCCGGCAAGGGCCATGAAACCTACCAGCTTATCGGCGATGAAAAGCGATTCTTCGATGACCGGCTGGAGGCAAAAAACGCCCTGTTGCGCTGGAACACCGACCATCTCCTCAGGGCGACCGGCGGCACCCTGAGCAGCGGCGGCCGCCGGGTCCTGCTCGGGGCGATCTCTACAGACAGCAGGACCATTGAGCCGGGTGATATGTTCCTCGCCCTGGGCGGCGAACATTTTGACGGCCATGATTATGTGGATATCGCCGTGCGTAAAGGGGCCGCAGCCGTGATTGTCGAGCGTTTTTTACCTCCGGACCGGCAGGAAACAGCTGTGATCCGGGTGGCCGATACCCTGCGGGCTCTCGGCGACCTGGCCCGTTACCGGCGCCGCCTGCTGGCCCCGGCAGTGCGGGTGGTGGGGATCACCGGCAGTTCGGGCAAAACAACGGTCAAGGAAATGACGGCGGCCATTTTCGCGGCCGGGTATGAAGCTGCTGGTTGTGACTCCGTCCTCAAGACGCAGGGCAACCTGAACAACCTCATCGGCCTGCCTCTTTCCCTGTTGCGGATCAAGGCTGAACACCGGGTCGCGGTGATGGAGATGGGCATGAACCGGCCGGGCGAGATCAAGCGGCTGACCGGGATCGCCGATCCTGATATCGGCTGCATTACCAATGTCCAGGCCGCCCATCTTGAGGGACTGGGGACGATCGACGGGGTGGCCGCAGCCAAGGGTGAACTTTTTGCCGCCATGCGCGACGACGCCGTGCGGGTCATCAACTATGACGATCCGCTGGTCCGGCGCCTGGCCAGGCGGAGCGGAGGCCGGCGGATCGGTTTTGCCGTGACCCGGCCGGGCAGACGTTATCACCCCGAGGTGCGGGTCACCCGGGTCCGGAGCCTCGGCGTTGCCGGAATGCGCTTCACCCTGCAGATCAATGACTGGAAACAGCGGCTCACCGTGCCGGTCGTGGGACTGCATAATGTCGGCAACTGCGCGGCGGCGGCGGCCATTGGACTGGCCGCCGGGGTCGGGCCGGACGCCATTGTCCGGGGGCTCGGGCAATACCGGGCGGGAGACAAGCGGCTGCGGTTGCACCGGCTGCCCCGCGGCCTCCAGGTGGTCGATGATTCGTATAACGCCAATCCCGCCTCCATGGCGGCCGCGCTCAATACGGTCAGGACCTTTGGTGAGCAGTGCCGGCGGGCGGCGGCCCTGGGTGATATGCTGGAACTGGGCGCGGCAGCGGTTGAAGCGCATAGAGAAATCGGCCGGCTGGTTGCCGAACAGGGCTATGACTTCCTGGCGGTTACCGGGCAGTATGCCGAAGAGACGGCCAGGGCGGCCGAAGAATATGGTCTGGCCCCCCGGGCCGTCATGGTCTGCGCCGATACCGCTGCCATGGCCGCCTGGTTTGCCGGTCTCGTGGATGAAAAACGAATGCAGAGCGGCGACTGGCTGCTCGTTAAGGGATCACGCTCCATGCACATGGAGCTGATGTTGCAGTCATTGGAACTGCTGCTTACCGAAAAATCGAACGGTTAGACGGTTATGCTCTATCACCTGCTTTATTCGCTTCATACTGAATTCAGCGGATTCAATGTCTTCCGCTATATCACCTTCCGGACCATTGGTGGGACCGTAACGGCCTTTCTTATCATGGTCATGTTCGGGCCGTGGTTTATCCGCCTGTTGCAACGTCTGCAGATAAGGCAGGTGGTCAGGGATGACGGTCCGCAGTCTCATTTGAGCAAACAGGGGGTTCCGACCATGGGCGGGGTGTTGATCCTGGCCGCCATGATGATCTCCACTCTGCTGTGGGCGGATCTGCGTAACGGTCTGGTCTGGCTGGTTATGGGGATCACCATGTTCTTCGGCCTGATCGGTTCCATCGACGACCTGAAGAAGGTCTGGAAAAAGGACAGCAAGGGTCTTTCGGTCCGGGCCAAGCTCTTCTTCCAGGTACTCGGCGCCGCCTCGGTCGGCATGTATCTCCTGGTTCATCCCGAGTACAACGGCCGCCTCAGCCTGCCCTTTTTTAAGTCATTCCACCCGGATCTCGGCTGGTGGTATATCCCCTTCGCCGTCGTGGTTATCGTCGGGGCGTCCAACGCGGTCAACCTGACCGACGGCCTGGACGGTCTGGCTGCCGGGCCGCTGGTCATCAGCGGCTCCGTGTATGTCCTTTTTTCTTATGTGGCCGGGCATGCAATTGTCTCCAGGTACCTGGAGATTCCCTTTGTGCCGGGGGCCGGCGAGGTCGCCGTGCTTTGCGGCACGATGGTTGGAGCCTGTCTCGGTTTTCTCTGGTTTAACACCTATCCGGCTCAGGTCTTCATGGGTGATGTCGGTTCGCTGGCGCTGGGCGGGACCCTGGGAGCGGTCTCCATTATTATCAAACAGGAGATCCTCCTGGCCATTGTCGGCGGAATTTTTGTCATGGAGGCCCTGTCCGTGATTCTGCAGGTCGGCTATTTCAAGATTTCAGGCGGGAAACGGATTTTTCTCATGGCCCCCTTTCATCATCATTTTGAGGAAAAGGGCTGGCAGGAACCTAAGGTGGTGGTCCGTTTCTGGATCGTTTCCGTGGTTCTCGGCCTCGTGGCCCTGGCAACCCTGAAACTGCGATAAATTCATGCAGCCGGTAAAAGATATACGGGCCGTCGTTGTCGGCCTCGGCGCCTCGGGCCTGGCGGCAGTCCGCTTTCTGCACGGCCTGGGGGGCCGGGTATCGGTCTCTGAATCGCGGCCCGAAACCCAGATTGCCGAGGGTGACCTGGCCTTGTTGCGGCGCCTCGGCGTGGCCCTGGAGAGCGGCGGCCACACCACCGGGTTTTTTACCGGCGCCGAGCTGGTGGTCCCGAGCCCCGGCGTGCCCCCGGATTTGCCGGTACTCAGGTATGCCGCAGCGCAGGGGGCCGCCATTGCCGGAGAACTGGCTCTGGCCGCCGGCAGGATCCGGGTCCCGGTTGTCGGGGTGACCGGCAGCAACGGCAAGACCACGGTGACTTCGCTGCTTGGTGATCTTTTGCGGGCTGCCGGCCGCCGGGTTTTCGTGGGGGGGAATATCGGCACCCCGCTGTTGAATTATTTGCAGGGGCCGCAGGACGCCGAGGTGGTGGTTCTCGAGCTCAGCAGTTTTCAGCTGGAGTTGTCCGGGGCATTCCGGCCCGACGTGGCCCTGTTTTTGAACCTGTCCCCGGATCATCTTGACCGGCATGGCTCCATGGAGCGCTACGGGGCGGCCAAACGCCGGATCTTTGCCAACCAGGGGCCGGGCGACATTGCCATTGTCGGCGCCGACGATCCCCTGGTCATGGCGGCAGCCGTGATCTTTGCGGGGACGGTGCTTCGTTTTGGCCGGTCGCCCGGGGCCGAGGCCAGGGTCACGGAGAGCGGGGTGTCCCTGATCACCTCTTTTGCCGGTCAAGAGGTGGACGAGACCTATGATTTGCAGGAAACCGGGCTGAACTCGGCAGTGAACCGCTTGAACGCCGCCGCCGCCATCCTGGCCGCCCGGTCGCTGGGCTGCCGGCCCGGGAGCTGCCGGACCGGGCTGGCCGGTTACACGCTTCCCGGCCACCGCATGGCCGTGGTCGCCGAGATTGACGGGGTTCTCTTTGTGGATGATTCCAAGGGGACGAATATTGGCGCCGTGGCTGCGGCGCTCGCCAGTTGCCGGGGGCCGGTGGTCCTGATCGGCGGCGGCCGGGACAAGGGCAGTGATTTTACCCTCCTGCGGCCGGCGGTCGAGCGGCATGTCCGGCTGCTCGTCCTGATCGGTGAAGCTGCCGGGGCCATGGCTGACGCGCTTGGTTCGCTGGTCCCTGTGAGCCGGGCCGCCGGCATGGAAGATGCCGTCAGCCGGGCGGCGGCGGCGACCCGGCCGGGAGATACCGTGTTGCTGTCGCCGGGCTGCGCCAGCTTTGATATGTTTACCGGTTACGCCGAGCGGGGCCGGCTTTTTCAACAGGCCGTGGCCGACCTGCGCCAGGCAAACCGTGCGGCTTCAGGAGCAAGATGATGATCAGCGTTTGTTGCGATTGCAAAAGAACCAGGCTGGACGGTAGATGGTTCGGGGGTCGTCTGCCCCTGAACGATGAACCGGTTACGCACGTCTACTGTCCGGAGTGCTTTCAGAAAATGATGTTGAGGATTGACCGTTTTGGCCGCCGGCGGGCGGCCGGGAAACGGTTTGTCCGGGAAGCGCCGCCGGTGCCGGCAAAACCATGCGCATTATTGTAACCGGCGGCGGTACCGGCGGGCATCTTTTCCCTGGTATCGCTTTGGCCACGGCCATGCAGGAGCGTCTGGCCGACTGCCGGGTTCTCTTTATCGGGACCCGGCGGCAGCTCGATCAACAGGCACTGGCCGGCTACGATTTTGAGCTTGCTTCCATCCGTTGTCTGGGGCTCAAGGGCATGGGGACGCTGCATCGTCTGCAAAGCGTTATGCAGCTGCCCCGGGCGGTTCTCGAGGCCCGGAAGATTCTGCGGCGGTTTAAGCCGGACCTGGTTTTCGGCGTGGGCGGTTATGTCACCGGCCCGGTCCTGGCGGCGGCGCGGCTGCAGGGGGTCCCGGTTTGTATCCATGAGCAGAATTCGGTCCCTGGGCTTGCCAACAGGATGCTTGCCAGGATCGCCCGGAGGATTTTTCTCTCGATTCCATGCAGCTATCCGTTTCCGGAGAGAAAAACAGTGCTTAGCGGTAATCCGGTGCGCCGGGAAATTATAGCCGCAGCTGCGGCAAAGCCGGCCGGAGAGCCGCAGCAAACGACCCTGCTGATCCTGGGCGGCAGCCAGGGGGCGCACCGGGTCAACACGCTGGTCATGGAGGCGATGCAACAGCTTGGCAGCCGGGGGGAGAGGAATTGGTACTGCATTCACCAGACAGGCAAGGCGGACCTGGACGAGGTGAAGTCGCGCTATGCGCAAATGGGAATCAAGGCGGAGGTCGATGCTTTCTTTCCGGACATGGCCGGGCTGTACCGCCGGGCCGATCTGGTTATTTCCCGGGCTGGGGCGACGACCCTGGCGGAACTCGCGGTCATGGGGCTGCCGGCCCTGTTGATCCCCTATCCATATGCGGCGGATGACCATCAGAAAACAAATGCGCTCTATTACCAGGCCGGCGGCGGGGCCCGCATGATTCTTGAGCATGAACTCGGCGGCGAAAAACTTGCCCGGGAAATCATGTCCCTGTTGCATGATCCGGAGGAGTTCCATACAATGGGAGAGAAGATGAAGAACATGGGCAGGCCCGGGGCGACCGGGTTCATTGTTGCTGAATGTTTGCGCCTGGTTGAAGAGACACGGCACCATGCTGCTTAATAATTGTCGGTATGTATGACGGCCTCGTAAAAAGTCATTTTATTTGTCATCCTCGCGTAGGCGGGGATCCATAGTTCGTTGATATTACGGGATTCCCGCCTGCGCGGGCATGACGTTGTGATGAAGATTCAGAGTTTTTACGAGTCCATCATGTATAAAAAAACCAAGAAAATACATTTTGTCGGTATCGGCGGTATCGGCATGAGCGGGATTGCCGAACTCCTGCTGAACCTGGGATACCAGGTCAGTGGTTCGGACCTGCGGAGTTCCGATATTACCCGCCGGCTCGAGAAGCTGGGCGCGACGATTCATTCCGGTCACCAGGAGCGCTGGGTCGAGGGGGCGGACGTGGTCGTGACCTCTTCCGCCATTGCCGCCGCGAATCCCGAGGTGGCAAATGCCATGGAACATCGGATTCCGGTAATCCAGCGGGCCGAGATGCTGGCCGAACTCATGCGGCTCAAAAAGTTCGGCATTGCCGTGGCCGGTAGCCACGGCAAGACCACGACCACCTCGCTGGTTTCCTGGCTGCTCCAGCAGGCCGGCCTGGACCCGACCATTGTGGTCGGCGGCAAGGTCGACAGCCTCGGCGGCAATGCCAAGCTGGGCGAGGGCGAGTTCCTCGTTGCCGAGGCCGATGAGAGCGACGGTTCATTCTTAAAGCTGTCACCGGTGATCGAGGTGGTGACCAATATTGATATGGAACACCTTGATTACTACCGGGACCTGGATCACATAAAAGAGTTCTTTCTCCGGTTTATCGACCGGCTGCCGTTTTACGGCGCCATTATCCTCTGCCTTGACGATCCCAATATCGCCGAGTTGCTTCCCCTTATCCGCCGGCGTAAAATAACCTACGGCCTGACCGAACAGGCTGATATTTATGCCTCGGATATCAGGTCGGAGGGGTGCCGGACCGAGTTCATGGTCCACCGGGGTAAAGAGGAATTGGGGCGGATACGGTTGCCCATGCCCGGACGCCACTCCGTCTATAACAGCCTCGCCGCCGTGGCCCTGGGGCTGGAGCTTGAAATCGACTTTGCCACCATTGCCGCCGCCCTTGAAAGTTTCGGCGGCGTGCAGCGGCGCCTGGATGTCAAGGGCGAGGCCGCCGGAGTCCTGGTGGTTGATGATTACGGCCATCATCCCACCGAGATCCGGGTCACCCTGGATGCGGTGCGGGACGGCTGGCCCGGCAAGCGGTTGATCGTTGTTTTCCAGCCGCATCGTTACACCCGGACCCTGGCCCTGTTTGACGAGTTCAAGATTGCCTTTCATCGGGCCGACGTCCTGATTATGAGCGATATTTACGCGGCCAGTGAAACGCCCATCGAAGGGGTGAACAGCGAAGCGCTTGTCAGGGCCGTGAAACGGCATGGCCAGCGCGAAGTGTATTACCTGCCCGACCTGGAAGGCCTGCCCGCGGAACTGGCGAAGATGGTCCGGCCCGGCGACCTGGTCCTGACCCTCGGGGCCGGTAATATTGTGCGGGCCGGGGAGGCCTTGCTGAAATTGCTGCAGGAGCAAACCCCGGAGGATGATAATGGACAACAAGCTTTAACGATATGAGCCCTGCTTGTACATACAGAGTCGAGACGCCGCCCATGACCACGGCACAGCGCCGGGCCCTGGCGGCATTCTGGCCCGGCACGATCGACTGGGATGCGGACATGGCCGGCTATTGTACTCTCAGGGCCGGCGGCCGAACCGAGGCCTTGATCAAAGCCGGGTCCAGAGCGGAACTTGCCCGGCTGCTTCGCTGGCTCGAAAACCATGCTGTCCGCTGGCTGGTGATCGGCCGGGGTAGTAATATCCTGGTTTCCGGCCAGGGGTTCAGGGGGGTGCTGATCGTGCTGCAGGGTGATTTTTGCGCCATTGCCCGGAACGGCGGCGGTTCGGACCCGGCGGCCGGGCTGGTGGTCGCGGCCGGCGCGGGTTGCCCCATGCCGAAGCTCGTTGCCTGGTGCAGCCGCCATGGCCTGGCCGGCCTGGAGTTCATGACCGGTATTCCCGGGAGCGTCGGCGGGGCCGTGTGTATGAACGCCGGCGCCTGGGGCCGGGCCGTCGGCGACTGTCTGGATTTTGTCGAGTTTGTCGATCGGGCGGGACGGAGCTGCCGGGTGCCGAGGGCCGGGCTTGTCTTTTCCTACCGGCGGCTGCAGCCCCGGGAGGCGATTTTGAACGATGCGGTCATTACGGGCGCCGGTTTTGTCCTGCAACCGGGCGATACCGGGGAAATTCAGGAGAGGTGCCGGAAATACCTGGCCCGGCGCCGGGAAAAACAGCCGGCCGGAGCGGCCTCGGCCGGTTCTTTTTTCAAGAATCCCGCAGGTGATTCGGCCGGCCGGCTGATCGAGGCCGCCGGTCTCAAGGGCTTCAGTGCGGGGCGGGCCATGGTGTCATTTGAACATGCAAATTTTATTGTCAATACCGGTCAGGCATCGGCAGACGAGATCATTGAGTTGATGGGCGAGATCAGGAAAAGGGTATTTCGTAATTCCGGCATTATGCTGGAGCCGGAAGTGCATCTTTTGTAGTTGCCGGCTGTCCGGCAGCAAGGAGTGAGGGAACCAGGGTATGTACAGGCCGCGGGCACCGGAGAAAGCGGGAGGGTTCAGGCGATTGGCGGATTGGCTCGCCGCCGCGGTCAGGGGCCTGCCTGACAGGCTGCGCCGGCGTCATCCGGGGCTGCCCCGGGCGGTTGCCGTTCGTCAGCGCTCATGGCAGTTAAAAAAGCTGTCGCGCCGGGGAACGTTCGGCCTGATCATGGTGTGCCTGGTCGCCGCCGCCGGCTGGCTGACCTATAAGATGGCGTCTGGCTCCGATATCTTCAGCCTGACCGCAGTGACGATCGAGGGCAATAGAATAACGAGGGATCAGCAGATTATTGATTCGGCCCAGCTTGAACCGGGCATCAACCTGCTGACCCTGAATACCGCCCGGGCAGCAAAAATGGTTGAAAAACTGCCATGGGTAGCCAGTGCCCGGATCAAGCGGTATTGGCCGTCAACGGTAGAGGTCATCGTTCAGGAACACCGGCCAATTGCCCTAGTCAATATCGGCCCGGCAGGGCGGCAGCGCCTTTTTTATGTGGATGAGCAGGGCCGGGTCTTTGCTCCCCTTGACGTGTCAAGGGATTCCGATTTTCCGGTCCTGACCGGGACGCCCGTTACCAGGAGCCTGAAGGACGGGCGGATCATGGCGGACTCCCTGGCGGGCCAGGCCCTGGCTCTTTTGCAGCTGGCCGCCAGGGGGAACCAGATCCTGCCGGTTCAGTCCATCTCGGAGGTTCATGTCAGCGACAAGGAAGGCTTGATCGTCTACTTGGTCGATTATCCCTTCCCTATTTATATGGGAAAAGGGCAGATCCGGACCCGCTACTACCAGTTGGTCAAGATTCTCGGCCGGCTTTATCGACGGCACCGGGTCAGGGATATTACTGAAATTCGCATGAATTATGCAAAAAACAGGATTCTGGTGGCCAGCTCGGGTCCGGTGCAAGGGAAATGAGTATGGAAGAAAACGACGAAATTCAAGAACATGGTGTACTGGTTGCGGGGCTCGATATCGGGACGACCAAGATATGCGCCATTATCGGCGAGGTCTTTGGCGATCACGTTGATGTCATCGGCGTCGGGATTGCCGCCTCTTCCGGGATGCGGAAGGGCGTTGTCGTCAATATCGAGTCCACTGTCAAGTCCATCCGCGAGGCGGTGACCAAGGCCGAGGATTCGGCCGGTTGTGTTATCGAAACAGTGTTTGTCGGGATTGCCGGCAATCATATCAAGGGGTTCAACAGTCCCGGGATTATTGCCATCAATAATCAGGAAATCAAGCAGAAGGACATTGACGCGGTCATTCAGGCCGCCCAGACGGTCAAGATTTCAGCCAACCAGCAGATCATTCATGTGCTGCCGCAGGAGTACATGGTTGATGATAATACGGGCATCCAGAATCCCCTGGGCATGACCGGGGTACGGCTGGTGACCAATGTGCATATCGTCACCGCGGATGTCACTGCGCTGCATAACCTGGTCACCAGCTGCAATCGTGCCGGTTTGCAGGTGTCCGAGATCGTCCTTGAATCAGTGGCCTCTTCGCATACCGTGCTGGACCGGGACGAAATGGAACTCGGCGTGGCCCTGGTGGATATCGGCGGCGGCACCACGGACCTGGCCATTTTCTGCAATGGCACCATCAAGCATACCTGGGAGCTGGCCCTGGGCGGTAACAGTCTGACCAATGATCTGTCGGTCGGCTTGCGGACACCGCTGCAGGATGCGGAAGAACTCAAATATATGTATGGCGCCGCGCTCTCGTCGATGGTTAAGGAAAACCTGGTGGTCGAGGTGCCGACCGTCGGCGATCGCAAACCGCGCAAGGTTTCCCAGCGGGTCATGGTGGAAATCCTGGAGGCGCGGATGGAGGAAATTCTACAGTTGGTGAACAAGAACCTCAGCACCTCCGGTTACCGCAGCCATTTGAATGCCGGGGTCGTGATCACCGGCGGCACGGCCTTGCTGGCCCACATGGTGGAGATGGCCGAGCAGGTTTTTGATATGCCGGTCCGCATCGGTTATCCGCACG
>VAPK010106676.1_pt1 | contig 18923 bp, 19 predicted proteins | sample 3395031 | NCBI WGS metagenome assembly VAPK01 (sample SAMN08290443, study PRJNA428436) | hydrothermal vent metagenome | isolation source: Deep-sea hydrothermal vent chimney 1 | place: Pacific Ocean: Juan De Fuca Ridge
CCTAATATGGCGTTGGGCGGAATAACGCCCATGCAGAAATTAGCTATGGTGGCTTAACGTTCTACTTTGAAAGTCCCTTAAAAATGGGGGGATTACCGTTAGGCTGCGGGTTTCAGCGAGAAAAAAATACAAGATGAGATATAAGAGTTATAAATAAAAGGAGATCGTTGTTGAAAAAAATAGCCGTGCGGAGTTACCTTTCATTTGTATACGATATATTTAGGGAGAATATTAATCTCAGAGGGAGAGAGATTTAAGATGCCAAGCTTGCCTTTGTGAATTCTGCTGGGAAATAAGTGGAGTAATTAGAGGCAATAAAAAAGGCTTGAACCGAAGTTCAAGCCTTGTTCAATTTGGAGCCGATGATAGGACTCGAACCTACGACCCGCTGATTACAAATCAGCTGCTCTACCAACTGAGCCACATCGGCATTGAAGCGAGGAATTATACCGATGCGCACTAGGATATGCAATCGTTTTTTGTGGTTAATTGAAATCTAGTTGGCGCCAAGCTTCATAGAGGATAATAGCGGTCGCGTTAGAGAGGTTTAAGCTGCGGCTATTGGCTTGCATGGGGATGCGGATTTTATGGTCGTCTGTAAGCGAATTGAGCACATCAGCGGGTAGCCCCCGAGATTCGGGGCCAAAGAGAAAAATGTCTTGATCTGCATATTGTGGTGCATCATGGTGTTGCTGGGCTTTGGTGGTGCAGGCGAATAATCTTCTGTCGCCTTGCCAGTTGGTGAAGGTGGCAAAATCAGTGTGACGCTGAACATGAGCAAACTCGTGGTAATCTAATCCTGCACGGCGCAGGCGTTTATCATCTAGCTCGAAGCCGAGTGGTTCAATTAGGTGGAGCTGAGCCCCTGCATTGGCGCAGAGGCGAATGATGTTACCTGTGTTGGGTGGAATTTCGGGTTCGAATAGGGCAATGTGAAGCATATTGAATCGCGGTTACTTAGGCAGGCGAATTAATAGCTTTTGGCCCGGTTTAATCAATGTTCTCCCTAGATTGTTCCAGCGTTTGATGTCATTCACGGCAACCTGATAGTGGTGTGCGATGCCCCAGAGCGAATCGCCACTCTTCACTTTATGTTGCACTTGTTTAATCACAGCTTTATTGGCCGATTTTCCTTGCAGAATAACCAGTTTTTGCCCTGGACGCAGCGTTCGTTTTGTCGTTGCTTTATTCCATTGGGCGAGTTTATGCATATCTACACCATAGCGACGAGAAAGCGCCCACCAGCTATCGCCTTTTCGCACGGTGTGTGTGATTTTCCGGGTTTGTTGCTGATTACGATTGGCGGCGAGTTGGTGGTCGGCATTGGTTTGATAAGCCTTAGCCGACGCGGAAGGTGCAGGGAAGCGTAGGCTGTTTCCCGCTGTGAGGCGGTTGCGGATAATACTATTGTGTTGTTTGAGTAAATAGGTCGAGGTGTGTTGTTGCTGCGCAATGCGGCTAAGGGTATCGCCTGATTTGATGGTGTGATATTTCCAGTGTAAACGTTCGGGATTGAGTGCGAGTTGCTGTTGTAAGTTGGCGCTCTTCTCGAGTGGCAATAATAGAGTGTGCGGCCCTGTTGGTGGCGTAGACCAACGGTTATAACCCGAATTGAGTTGGTAGAGATCTTTTAAGCTAATATCTGCATATTGGGCGGCGAGCGCGAGGTCAATCTGGCTACCGGCATCGGTAATGCCAAGATAGGGCTGGTTCGCGATGGGATAGAGTGATAAACCATAGTTTTCAGGTTGCGATACAAGGTATGAGATGGCCAATAGTTTGGGTACATAGGCACGTGTTTCTCGGGGGAGGTCGAGCGACCAGAAATCGGTAGGTTTGCCCGCACGGCGGTTTTTCTTAACGGCACGGCCAACGGTGCCTTCTCCTGCATTATAGGCGGCGAGCGCACGTAGCCAATCGCCGTCAAATAGTTGGTGGAGTTTTTGCAAATAGCCCAGCGCGGCATTGGTGGCTGCAATGACATCTCGTCGGCCGTCATACCATTCATTTTGTGGCAGACCATAATATTTGCCAGAGGAGGGAATAAATTGCCATAAACCAGAGGCGGCGCTACGGGAATAAGCAAAAGGTTGGAAGCCGCTTTCGATCACCGGCAAGAGGGCAATCTCAAGCGGCATATTACGGGCTTCAGCTTGTTCGACGATGTAGTGTAAATAGGGTGAGGCGCGCTCGGAAACACGGTATACATAGTCGGGGTGGCGGGTGAACCAATCAAGCTGACTGAGTGCGCCTTCGGGCAGGCCATTTCCTGTAAATTGGAAGCCATTGCGGATCCGTTGCCAAAGATCGATTGGCGCGATAGCGTCGGCAGGATGATAAGTCGCCTGTGTTCGTGGTGAGACCGTGGGTGAGCCGTTATACGTTGTGCCTGTGCTGGGCTGGTGTTGGGGAAGGGAAGAGGTTGCGGCAGTTTCAACGGGCGCTGGGGTGGCGGGGCCGAATCCACGGCAACCAGTGAGGGTGAATAGTGTAAATAGGAGAATAAAAAGGGGTAAATTAATTCGCATGGGAAGCATTATAAAGTAAAATGAGCGGGAGGCTTTTAGTAATTTCCATCGTGATAGAAACGGAGACAATGTGGCGACAATTAAGGGACAGATAGCAAAAATGGCAGTAGCGCTAGGTGCTGCGGGCCAGGCGCAGTATGAAATGGTGTTGGGTGATGCGCGGTTGGCAATGCAGCCCTTAATTGGCCAAGCAATCAGGTTAAGCCATGCGGGCGAAATTAACTGTTTATACTGCGATCGGCGCATCAAAAAAAGTTATAGTGGCGGATTTTGTTTTCCGTGCTCACAAAAGTTGCCACAGTGTGATCTCTGCATTATGAAGCCGGAAACATGCCATTATGCAGCGGGCACCTGTCGAGACCCTAAATGGGGAGAAGCACATTGCTTGCAAGATCATATTGTTTACCTTGCCAATAGCTCGGGATTAAAAGTAGGAATTACACGCGCTACCCAAGTGCCTACCCGCTGGATTGATCAGGGCGCGACGGCAGCCTTACCGATTTTTAGCGTGGCAGAACGTTATCAATCAGGGGTGATAGAAATGATTTTTAAAGCCCATGTAGCGGATCGCACCGATTGGCGGAAAATGCTCAAAGGTGTGCCCGTGGCATATGATTTACGAATCGAGCGGGATCGTTTGATGGCATTGTGTCAGGATGAGATTACAGCGGCACAAAATCGATTTGGAGAGAGTGCCATTGTTGCTTTGGATGAATCCGTGGTGAATATTGATTATCCGGTGGAGACATATCCCAGCAAAGTGACATCATTAAATTTTGATAAAACACCTGATATTTCGGGTGTGTTGCAGGGGATTAAAGGGCAGTATTTATTACTGGATACAGGCGTGTTGAATATTCGTAAATTCAGTGGTTATCAAATTGAGGTAAATACGGATGTATAAATTATTACGCAAGTTGATGTTTCTACTCAATGCGGAACATGCACACTATTTGGGTTTGGAAGGGATTAAATGGCTGCATAAATTGACCTTAAGCCGTTTTTTATATCCGCCAATAGTAAGTGTTCCTGTACAGGTGATGGGGTTAGAGTTTCCAAATATGGTGGGCCTTGCTGCAGGTTTAGATAAAAATGGTGATTATATAGAAGGCCTAGGTGCACTAGGCTTTGGGTTTGTTGAGGTCGGTACGGTGACGCGTCTTCCTCAAGCAGGCAATGCAAAACCTCGCTTATTTCGCTTGCCCGAGGCAGAAGGGATCATCAACCGAATGGGCTTTAATAACTTAGGTGTTGATCACTTAGTGGCGCAGGTAAAGACTGCCAATACAACCGCTTTAATTGGTATTAACATCGGTAAGAATAAACTGACACCCGTGGAAAGAACGATTGAAGATTATGTGTTTTGTTTGCGAAAAGTATATGCCGAAGCAGATTATGTCACGATTAATATTTCATCACCTAACACGCCAGGCTTGCGAGATCTCCAATTTGGCGAGCCATTAAAAACACTCTTACGAGGATTAAAATCAGAACAAGCCAGCTTGGCTGAAAAGCATCAGAGATATGTACCCATGGCGGTGAAAGTGGCGCCCGATTTAACGCAAGCGGAGGTGTTAGAACTCGCCGCAGCCTTTGCTGAATTTAAAATTGATGGCGTGATTGCAACGAATACGACAGCAGCACGAACCGGCGTTGAGAATTTGCCGCATGGCAATGAAGCAGGCGGCTTAAGTGGCCGACCTGTATTTGCATGTTCAACTGATATTGTGAGGCAATTTCATAAAGCATTGCCAGAGAATATCCCTATTATTGCCGCTGGCGGCATACTATCTGGCAAAGATGCCCAAGAAAAATTAGATGCTGGCGCAAGCTTAGTGCAGATTTATAGTGGGCTTATTTATCAGGGGCCCAGGTTGATAAAAGAGATTATTAGAGAGATAGGCTGAAGGTTGGTGCGATAAGCAAGCAACATATTTTTGGTGTTAAGCCTGATTTTATTAGACCTTGGATGCGTTTTTGTATAGGTATATAAAACAATGCCACGGCTATTAAGTTAAGAATAACCGTGGCATTGAAACAGAGCGTTTTTAGTTAAAAAACATCAATCATCTCAAATTTTTGTGTTGCAGAATTCCACTCAAATAATAAATCATACGTTACCCCATCGAGCACGGCATTATTCATACGGAATCGTTTTAGGAATGTGGTGGAATCTCCGGGTTCAGGTCTGATAAAGCTAACGCCACTTAAATTAATGGGTGCGAGCGGGCCAATAAAGGCGCTATCGAGGGCGGCGACAAAAAAGGAATTAGTTTGTTCGGCAATTTGCCCGAGACCATCAAAAACGCGTACTTCCATTGTATGGCCTCCTGGGCTTAAATTAGAAAAGCCATATGCCATTGAAAACCCTGATTGATCAGAGTTTGGAAAAGTTGAATGTACATCACCCACTAAGGGACGGGAGCCGCCATGCGGAATGGCGCCAAGCAGCACACCATCAACATACAAATCAATCCGCGTGACAGCCGTGTCGCTTACAACCCAGCCCCGTACATTGGCAATGCCATTGCTGGTGCGACCATCAATGGGTTCTTCAAAGTTGAGAATAGGCGCGCGGGCGGCAGGTGGCGTCAATGGCGTAATCACAACATCTAGGCGAACATTATCAAAATCAACTTCTAGATCAGGTGAATCAGCAGGAGTATACCCTGCGGGGATCTGATTAAGATTGACTAAGCGAATTCCTAATACTTGCCCTAACAAAGCAGGATTTGAATCTGTATTAAAGGAGAGAGTCGACGTTCTAAATCCTGCTTCAGGAATAATAAGCGTATTGTTATCGGACGCTATAACATTGCCGCCGGCAAGCAATTCTATACGATATCCCGGGAATCCATCTAGATTAAAAAATGATCCACTTTGCGCGATATCGGAAGCAACATTTCCAACGTCAACACGGAGGGTGTATTGTGCATTTTCTTGCAACGTATCACTAAGGTTTTGAATATAACCATATGCCCCTTGCCCAAATTGGCTACTGCCAAAAAGCAAGGCGACTCGATTACCTTCTGGCGCTGTTGAATTAAAAAAAACACTGCCATTTGGCAATAATGTCCCTAATAGAACGCCTGAACCGCTCGTAATATTATTGGGGTCATGCGTCATCCAGCCAGCAGGCAACCCGAAAGTAAATTCATTGGATTGCGATTGGCCTGAAATATCTTCAAACCCTGCATTTATAATTGTAATTGGCCCGGCTTGGGATAGATTCATCCAGCCTAAGGAAAGGAATATGATTGAGAGCGTTTTTTGAATGTTCACTTAATTACCTCGGATTAAATTGAAAATAACGAAGGTCGAAGGATAGAGATGTTAGCGTACTTTATCTTTATGTAGAGAAGTAAACTTGCAGGGAGCCTCATCTTTCAAGTATAGGTGAATTCAAGTTAGAAGTGCAACAGCTGTCTAGGTTTAGCACATCTAGGACTTGTTAGGGCACCATTGATATTAGCTTGAAATTGGATGGTATGATTGCAACCAATACTACGGCAGCACGAATAGGCGTTGAGAACTTGCCGCATGGCAATGAAGCGGGCGGCTTAAGTGGCCGACCTGTGTTTGCAAATTCAACCGAGATTGTGAGGCAATTTCATAAAGCATTGGCGGAGAGTATTCCTATTATTGCTGCTGGCGGCATACTATCTGGCAAATATGCACAAGAAAAATTAGATGCGGGTGGAGTTTAGTGCAGATTTATAGCGGTTTGATCTATCAGGGGGCAGGGTTGATCAAAGAGATGGGCTGAACGTTGAATTGCCTGACTTGCAATGTCAATATAGGACGATGCCACGGTTATTTGAAAATACCCGTGGTGTTGCGCTGCAAGAAGGACTTTTATCAGTTAATCAATCTCAATCATCTCAAATTTCTGAGTTGCAGAATTCCATTCAAACAATAAATCGTAAGCCACCCCATCGAGCACGGCGTTATTTATGCGGAATCGTTTTAGGATTGTGGTGGAATCTCCAGGTTCGGGTTTGATAAAGCTCACGCCACTTAAATTAACAGGTGCGAGCGGGCCAATAAAGGCGCTATTTAGGGCGGCGACAAAAAAGGAATTGGTTTGCTCGGCAATTTGCCCTAGGCCATCAAACACCCTTACTTCCATCGTATGTGCGCCAGGGCTTAAATTAGAAAAGCCATACGCCATTGAAAATCCTGAATGATCAGCGTTTGGAAAAGTTGAATGTACATCGCCCACTAAGGGACGGGAGCCGCCATGCGGAATGGCACCAAGCAGCACGCCATCAACATACAAATCAATCCGTGTGACAGCAGAGTCGCTCACAACCCAACCGCGCACATTAGCAATCCCATTGCTGGTGCGACCATCAATAGGTTCTTCAAAGTTAAGAATAGGCGCGCGCACTGTTGATGGCTGGATCACAATGCCATTGTTCCGGGGATCAATAGCAGCAAGGTCAACAGAATATTTATACGCGCAATATTTAAGGGTACTTTCGTCAATTAAGGCGACATATGCGACCCCAGGAGAGGTGGTTATTTCAGGTGTTGTTAAATCACATGTAGAATCAGGATTAGTGAGCTCCGCTTCTGTTCTAAAAAAACATCTGCGAAGGTTATCGGTGCGATGAAGTCCAGTCAAAATTAGTGCATCATCAAAGCTGAGGGTGTTAATAGCTGTTCGATCACTGCCAGACCGCACTGGCCAGTAAAATGCGCCATTATCGGAATCTCCGCCTACTATTAGGCATCCATCTCCTATTGTTGTTGATGCGGCCTGCGTAGGGAGGCAAACTATAAGGCAACTTGCCAGGGTTATTTGGGATAACTTTACCCAGAGCTTAATTGTTTTTGTGGACATAATAGGCTCCTAATATTTATTTGGATTGGGTTGAACTCCGATTTGTAGAATCCTACTCCACTATTGGTTCCTGCACAATAGTTAGAGATGAACACTAATGTTTCACGTCCTGATACAGTATTACGTTTAGCAATTTAAATATAAAATAGCTGTATTTCTAAAGATGTTAACCATTTGTTTTCCAGTCTCGCAGCACAGAGAAAACGGCTAACGGGGAGGTAAGCGAGTTGACGGCATATTGTTCTACTACAGTATGAATAGAGGGATGATGGCATCGTAAGAAAGGATTAGTATGGATTTCGAGTTCGAGGGTGCTGGGTAGGGTAGGTTTATTTTGTTGGCTTAGTACCTGTGTGTCGATTATTCGTTGAGTGATCTTGGTGTTCTTGGGTTCAATTGTCGCCGCGAAGCATAAGTTATCCGCAGTATATTCATGGCCACAGTAGATTTTTGTGGTCATCGGTAAGGTCATGATGCGTTGCAAACTATGATAAAGCTGATTAGCTGTCCCGCCGAGTAAGCGACCACATCCTGCGCCAAATAGCGTGTCACCACAAAACAGATGGCCATCTATTAGATAGGCGATATGGCCTTCGGTGTGGCCAGGGATATCGAGGATGGTGATAGGTGGGAAATCAGGAAATTCAAGCGTGTTGGCAGCAGAAAGCGGATGTGTGCGGCGGGGGATGGTTTCATTTTTTGGGCCGTATACAGGCAGATGATAGTGATCAACTAACTCGGCAATGCCATCGACATGATCCCAATGTCGATGGGTATTGAGGATGGCAATAGGCCGTAAGTTTTGTTGTGTGAGTGCGTTAATTACGGGCGTAGCTTCACCAGGATCGACGATGAGCACTGTATTCTTATCTGTTGGCTGAATCAGCCAGATATAGTTAAGGTTATCACCTAGGGCAGGAATCGCTTGTATTGTGAGCATAAGTGTTATCCTAACAAACTATGGGTGATAAGATTGATATAGCAACACTGCAACAATGGTGGAGGACCCCATTGGGTTCAGCAGTGTTAGATGCTGAGCGAAAAGTGATCGTATCGCAGGCCAGCTTGCTGGTCGGGCAGGCCCAGTTGCAAATGGGCACAGAGGCCGCCTTATTTCCTGCGGCGAAGCAAGGCATCCATCAATGGCGTGTGGATGTGGATGTGATGGGGCATGCGGAGGAAGTCCCGTTTCAAAGCCACAGCGTGGATGTGGTGTTGTTAGCACATGTATTAGAATTTGCAACTGAGCCACATCAGGTATTGCGCGAAGTTGATAGGGTGTTAGTGGCTGATGGCGTAATTATTTTATGCCACTTTAATCCGTGGAGTGTATGGGGATTTCGTCGGAGCTGGCCTTGGCAGAAAAAACCGCCATGGGATGGCCTGTTTTTTAGTCGACGACGGTTGAAAGATTGGTTGGGCTTGTTAGAATTTGATGTGCTGTCGGTCGAGGGCGTGATGTTTCGGCCGCCTTGTCGTTCGGCAACGTGGTTAGCACGGTTAGGTTTTTTAGAACGTTGGGGGGAGAGGTTACCCTTGTTTTCAGGCGCCAGCGTGATTGTGGCGAAGAAGCGGACAATACCATTAACACCGATTATGGCGAGAAAAAGATGGAAAGCAGCCGATTTATTACCGCCGCGAATGAGTAACCCCTTGAGTAAAGAAAGTAAGCGTAAAGAAATAAGCGGAAAGAGAACATAGATGGATGAGATTGAATTATTTACGGATGGTGCCTGTAGCGGGAATCCTGGCCCAGGCGGATGGGGGGCAATTTTGCGCTTTAAAAAAGCGGAGAAAGAGCTGTCTGGTGGCGAATTAGAATCGACGAATAATCGCATGGAAATGATGGCCGTGATTGCAGGCTTGGAGGCGATGACGCGGCCTTGCAAGGTCAAGGTGGTAACCGATTCACAATATGTGATGAAAGGCTTTATGGAATGGTTGCCGGATTGGAAAAAACGCAATTGGAAAACAGCCGCGAAAAAGCCGGTTAAAAATGTGGATTTATGGCAACGGTTGGAACAAGCAGCGGCAGACCATGAGATGACGTGGGAATGGGTGCGTGGGCATGAGGGGCATATTGAGAATGAACGTGCGGATGCCTTGGCAGTGGCGGCGCGTGAGAAAATTGCTGAGGACAATAAAGTATGAGTAAATCATCAGGCAATCGCCAAATCGTATTGGATACGGAAACCACAGGATTGAGCACAGCGGAAGGCCATCGCATTATTGAGATTGGTTGTGTGGAATTGATTGATCGCCGCTTAACGGGTGAGGTATTTCACCAATATATCAATCCGGAACGAGATATTGATGCGGGCGCACAAGAGGTGCATGGCATCAGCCGTGCGCAATTAGAGAAAGAACCTGTCTTTAAAGAAATTGCAGATGATTTTTTGGCGTTTGTGAAAGGCGCGGAATTAGTGATTCATAATGCCCCCTTTGATGTGGGGTTCTTGAATTATGAACTCGCCAAAGCCAAGCATAGGGTGCGTACGCTTGATGAGATAAGCACCGTGTTAGACACCTTGAAAATGGCGCGAAACAAACATCCAGGGCAGAAAAACAACCTTGATGCATTGTGTCGTCGCTATGAAATTGATAACACGAACCGTACCCTACATGGCGCTTTATTGGATTCGCAAATTCTAGCCGATGTGTATCTGGCGATGACAGGTGGGCAAGTCAGCTTATCGTTGCAAGCTGAGGCAGGGAAAAATACCAAGGCGCAGGCCATTGCCCGAAAATCACGTGGGGCGTTAAAAGTTTTGCAGGCAACTAAAACCGAATTAACGGCCCATGAAAAAAACTTAGACCGCTTGGATGAGGCGGCGGGTCAAGCATGTGTTTGGCGTCAAAATCTAGAATCAATAAAGCATTAAGCCCATTCTGCGGTTAAATGCTGGCATTCCATTCGCCATTCGCAGGCAGTTTCTTTGCATTTCATTCTGTTTGCTGAACGGAAACAGGGGCGATGATGCGTCATTTTTTGGATTTCGGTGATGAGTTTTATATTGCTATCAATTTTTTCTGGATGGGACAAACCAATTGTATAAGCAAGATTTTGTAAGCCATGAACTGACATGCCTTCATCTTCATGGCAGCGCAATAAAAAAGATCTAATTTGAACGTCGATATATTTAATTTCAGCGGCACGCCAATCTTCGGCTTCTTTACCTTGCACGAATCCCCTTGCTTCTGCCTTATAGTAGGCGGCAGTGGCAATCCATTGTTGGCGATCATTTAGGCGTTTAAGTTGATTCATTTCCTTTGTCTCGGGCGTCGTATCAAAATAGACAAATTGAGGGGCAATAAGTTACAGCATTCCCTTGAAATATAAATCAACATCCCCATTTAGCCGATAACAGCAATTATTAATGGAACCTCATGTCATGAGCGAAGAAGAATTAGAATCCGGTCAAACGGAAGCAGAGGGTGTTGAAGATGCAATGGAGATACCAGCAGATATCAGCCCAGAACATGCGGCCTTGATTGAAGCGCTCGCTGAAAAAGAAGCCCAGTTTAAGAATGATATTTTATTGGTGAAAGCGGATATGGAAAACCTTCGCCGCCGCCAAACACGCGATTTAGAAAACGCCCATAAACATGCGGTGGATAAATTCGTTAATGAATTATTACCTGTATGTGATGGCATTGAAATGGGCCATGCGGCGGCGCAAGCAGATGGAGTAACGCTGGAAACGATGAAAGAAGGCTTAGATATGACGCTGAAAATGCTGATGGCTTCAATCGGTAAATTTGGTTTAGAGCAAATTAATCCAGAAGGCGAGGCGTTTAATCCTGAATTGCATGAGGCGATTTCGATGTTGCCGGCTGAGGATGTGGAATCAAATCAGGTGTTGAATGTGGTACAGAAGGGATATTTGATTAACGGTCGCCTTTTAAGACCTGCGATGGTTGTCGTTTCACAATAAAGACAATTTATAGCACTGCCCTTGAAATTTAGGGCACCCCCCCTCATTTAGAATACAAGGCTGGCAGAACTCGTTAGGTAGTCGTCGGCAAATAGCATAAAGATTTAGGAGATTTAAAACATGGCTAAAATGATTGGTATTGATTTAGGAACGACGAACTCGTGTGTTGCTGTTTTAGAAGACGGTAAAGCACGCATTATTGAAAATAGCGAAGGCGATCGTACAACGCCTTCTATCGTGGCATTTACGAAAGATGACGAAGTATTAGTCGGCCAAGCGGCAAAACGCCAAGCGGTAACTAATCCAACAAATACATTATTTGCGATTAAGCGTTTGATTGGTCGTAAATTTAAAGATGATGCTGTGCAGCGCGATATTGATATGGTGCCGTATAAAATTGTTGAAGCAGATAATGGCGATGCATGGGTTGAGGTGAATGGCAAGAAAATGGCGCCACCTGAAATTTCTGCTCGTATTCTGCAAAAAATGAAGAAAACAGCGGAAGACTTTTTAGGTGAAGAAGTAACCGAAGCGGTGGTAACTGTGCCGGCTTACTTTAATGATTCTCAGCGTCAAGCGACTAAAGATGCGGGTAAAATTGCAGGTTTAGATGTGAAGCGTATTATCAATGAGCCCACGGCGGCGGCATTGGCATACGGCATGGATAAAAATCGCGGCGATTCAACTATCGTGGTTTACGATTTAGGGGGGGGTACCTTCGATATCTCTATCATTGAAATCGCTGAAATTGAAGGCGAACACCAATTTGAAGTATTAGCGACAAATGGTGACACGTTCCTCGGTGGCGAAGATTTTGATCAACGCATTATCGAGCATTTGGTGGCTGAATTTAAGAAAGACCAAAGCATCGATTTATCAAAAGATCCGTTGGCATTGCAACGCTTAAAAGATGCAGCAGAAAAAGCAAAAATAGAGCTATCAACCAGCGAGCAAACGGATATTAACTTGCCGTATGTGACCGCGGATGCATCAGGCCCGAAACATTTAGAATTGCGTTTAACCCGTGCGAAATTAGAGTCTTTAGTTGAAGATTTAGTCGAGCGCAGTTTAGCGCCTTGTAAAACAGCATTAAAAGATGCCGGTTTATCGCTATCTGAGATAAATGATGTGATTCTGGTGGGTGGTCAAACACGGATGCCAATGGTGCAAGCTGCGGTTGAAAAATTGTTTGGTAAAGCGCCACGTAAAGATGTGAACCCAGATGAAGCGGTTGCGGCAGGTGCGTCTATCCAGGCGGGCGTATTGTCGGGCGATGTAAACGATGTATTGTTGTTAGATGTGACGCCATTGAGCTTGGGCATTGAAACCATGGGCGGCGTGATGACCAAATTGGTGGATAAGAATACAACGATTCCAACCAAGGCAAACCAAGTGTTTTCAACGGCAGATGATAATCAACCTGCGGTGACTATTCATGTCTTGCAAGGCGAGCGTGAAGTGGCATCGGGTAATAAATCATTGGGTAAATTTGATTTGGCGGATATTCCACCGGCGCCACGTGGTCAACCGCAAATCGAAGTGAACTTTGATATTGATGCGAATGGTATTTTGAATGTGTCGGCAAAAGATAAAGCGACAGGCAAAGAGCAATCGATTGTGATTAAAGCCTCTAGTGGTTTATCGGATGAAGAAGTTGAAGCGATGGTGAAAGATGCGGAAGCACATGCAGAAGAAGATCGTTTGTTCCATGAGTTGGTTACCGTTCGCAATACAGCAGATGGCTTGATTCATAGCACACAAAAAGCAATGGAAGATTTGGGTGACAAATTAGATGCTGCTGAGAAAGTGACGATTGATGAAGCAATTGAAGCGTTACAAGAAGCCGTTAAAGGTGAAGATAAAGCCGACATCGAAGCGAAAACAACTGCGTTGACTGAAGCGGCTTCTAAAATGGCTGAGCAGGCTGCGGCGCAAGGTGAAGATGTCACCGATGCGGCGGATGAAGAAACCACGGAAGTGAAAGATGATGATGTGGTGGATGCTGAATTTGAAGAAGTTGATGAAAGCGACGCAAAATAAAGTAAGTCTTTACTTTAAGGGCTTATTTTAAGCACTAGGCAAGCAGGCGCGGGAGTTATCCCGCGCCTGCTTTGTTCTAAATGATAGGGTTGTAAGATGGAAAAAGCATGTTTTTATGAAACGCTAAGCGTATCGCGCACGGCGACTGAGACAGAAATCAAGAAGTCATATCGACGGATGGCGATGAAGTATCATCCTGACCGCAATCCGGATAATGCGGATGCCGAAGCGCATTTCAAAGAAGCAAAAGAAGCTTACGAGATTTTGTCGGATAGCCAAAAGCGGACGGCTTATGATCAATTTGGTCATGCAGGCGTCGATCAAAGCGCAGGTGGCGGTGGCCATGGTGGGTTTGGTGCGGGTGGTTTTGGCGATATGTTTAATGATATTTTTGGTAACGGTCGTCAACAGCAAAATTATCGCGGTGCAGACTTACGCTATCATTTAGATTTGAGTCTAGAAGAGGCGATAGAAGGGGCTACCTCAAAAATCCGTATTCCAACGCGGACAGATTGTAAAACATGTAAAGGCTCTGGTGCTAAAAAAGGCACTAAACCGGTAACGTGTACGACTTGTGCTGGCCATGGCCAAGTGCGCATGCAGCAAGGATTCTTTTCAGTGCAGCAGCCTTGTCCACATTGCCATGGTACCGGGCAGATGATTACTGATCCTTGTGATGATTGTCATGGCGAAGGCCAGATCCAAGAACATAAAACGTTATCTGTAAAAGTGCCACCGGGTGTGGATACGGGTGATCGTATTCGCTTAACCGGTGAAGGCGAAGCGGGCACGCATGGGGCGGAAGCTGGCGATTTATATGTTGAGGTGCAAGTATTACCGCATGATGTTTTTACGCGTGATGGCAATACGTTATATTGCGAAGTGCCGTTAGATTTTGTGACGGCCAGCTTGGGTGGCGAATTAGAAGTGCCAACGTTGAACGGCAAAGCAAATCTGAAGATCCCAGAGGGCTCGCAAACTAATCAACAGTTCCGTTTGAAAGGGAAAGGTGTAAAATCAGTGCGAAGCAGTCGCACAGGTGATTTGATTTGCCAGGTGACATTAGAAACACCCGTAAAATTGACTAAGCAGCAGAAAAAATTATTAAAAGAATTTGGTGACACGGTGCAGGGTAATCGTAAGCATAGCCCACAGCATAGTTCGTGGCTAGATAACGTCAAAAAGTTTTTCGATTAAAAAAACGATTGCTCGCGTCGTCTTTTCCAATATGGACGGCGTTAAAATAATCTCAAAATGCTTATGTACTACGTGTACACTGCGCTTTTGAGATTATTTTGCCTTGCCACATCGAAAAATACTTAGCGAGCAATCGTTTTTCGGGCATTTATTAAAGGTATTATTTAAAGGGTGGCGCCCCTTTTAGAGGAATTAAAATGGCAACATGTATCGCAATTAATGGCGCAGCAGGGCGAATGGGTCGCTGCTTAATTCAGGCCGTGGCACAAACGGATGGTTTAGTATTAAGCGCGGCGATTGATCGGGCAGATTCTAGCTTAATCGGTGCAGATGCGGGTGAACTGGCGGGTGTTGGAAAATTGGGTGTGGAGATTACTTCTGATGTAGTGGCAGCGACGGTTGATTCAGATGTGTTGATTGATTTTACGTTGCCGGAAGTGACGATGGCGGTATTGCCGCATTGTGTTGCGAACCAATGCCGTTTGGTGATTGGCACCACGGGATTTGATGATGCGCAAAAAGCAACTTTGATGGCGGCGACTTCAAGCCTTGCGATGGTATTGGCGCCAAATATGAGTGTGGGCGTTAACTTAACCTTTAAGCTATTAGAAATGGCAGCTAAAGTGTTGGGTGATGATGTAGATGTTGAAATCACGGAAGCGCACCATCGCCATAAAGTGGATGCACCATCGGGCACGGCGTTACGGATGGGCGAAGTGGTCGCCGATGCCTTGGGGCGTGATTTGAAAACCTGCGCAGTCTATGGCCGAGAAGGCAGAACAGGTGAGCGTGATCGTAATACGATTGGTTTTGCGACTGTCCGTGCGGGCGATATTGTCGGCGATCATACGGTGATGTTTGCATCGGAGGGTGAGCGTGTTGAAATTACACATAAAGCCTCTAGTCGTATGACGTTTGCTTTGGGTGCGATGCGAGCTTCTAGCTGGTTAATGGCTCAATCATCAGGATTATTTGATATGCAGGATGTGCTCGATCTGAGAAACTAGCGGAGAAACAAGCAAAAGCCACCTAATTCGAAAGAGTTAGGTGGCTTTTTTGATCTTAATCATTAGAAGAGCATCCTTAGTAACTGTTTTTATAGTATGTTTTCCGTCTTGGGTTGCGGTTTATATAGAATCAGTTGAACATTGAGTTGCCATCAAGATCGAAGTATGTTCTATTAGACGCTGAAGTGTGTCGATAGTGGCGTGTTTCGAGGTCGTTTTTTGCTGATTTGTTTGTGTTATTAAAGAAGATAAAAATAATTAATAACAAAAGCAGAGTGGCTTTTTTATTTTAATTTTTTAGAGAGAGAAAATTATGTTTCCATTAGCGTTAAGTATTGGTGTTTTAGGTGGTGTTGCAACTTGGCTTGCATTCGGTCCGTTATCAAGTTTAGTTGTGATCTGGGGTATCTTCGTTGCTTGGGGTGCATTTTTCCATAGTGGCGGTGATAGCGCTGCATTACGTAGTACAATTATCTGCGGTATCTTAGGTGCTGTATTAGCGGGTATTGCATTGTTCTTAGCAGGTGTTTTACCACTAGGTGGTTTAGCTGCGCCTGTTGCCGTAGGTTTAATGGTATTTGTTTTGGTTATGTTGGCTTCAATCCCTGCATTCTCAACAATTCCTGCAGCGGTATATGGCTTTGCGTTAACTGCAGCATATGCATTAACAACAAGTGGTGCTAGCGTAACTGCGATGTCAGCATCTAACCCTGTTGTTGTGATTTCTTTATCAATCATCGTTGGTGCGGTATTTGGCCTGATTTCTGGTAAAGTAGCCGGTATGATTTCTGGTAGTTAAGATTGCATTAGAGCTTTAGCCATTAAGGTTTAGCTTAATAGAATGAAAAAAGCCGTTTTCCTGTGATGGGAAAGCGGCTTTTTTATGGTGGAATTTTCAATTAGAGACACCTTTTGAACGCCTCAGGCCGAACGGGCATAATATTATCCAGCAAGCTTCTTGCGAAGCACGTCATTCACTTGGGCAGGGTTTGCCTTGCCTTTCGAGGCTTGCATCACTTGGCCCACAAAGAAGCCAAGCAATTGCTCTTTACCGGCGCGGAATTCAGCCGCTTGATCCGGATGCTGGGCAATCACTTCATCAATCATCGCTTCAATAGCGCCAGAATCGGTGACTTGTTTGAGACCTTTCGCCTCAATAATCTCATCAGCAGATTTGCCTTCACCAGTCCATAAAGCATCGAATACTTTCTTGGCAATATTACCAGAGATTGTATTATCGCTGATGCGGCTCAGTAAGCCAGCAAACATCGCGGTATCCACTGGGGATTCTGAAATATCAATATCCGCTTTATTCAGCGCAGCAGAAAGCGTACCGATAACCCAGTTCGCACAGAGTTTTGGATCGCTAGGCGCTGCTTGCTTGAGTGCAGATTCAAAATAGTCTGCTAATTCTCGGGTAGCCGTTAACACCATGGCATCATAGTCAGACAGCTTAAATTCTGTAACAAAACGATCGCGTTTCGCATTAGGAAGTTCTGGCAATGTGCTGCGAATAGATTCGATCATGTCTTCTTCTAACACTAAAGGCAGTAGATCTGGATCGGGGAAGTAGCGATAGTCATTGGCTTCTTCTTTGCTCCGCATTGAGCGTGTTTCATTTTTATCGGCGTCATATAAACGTGTTTCTTGAACGACCGTACCGCCATCTTCTAACAACTCAATTTGGCGTTCAACTTCGACATTGATACCACGCTCTACATTGCGGAAAGAGTTAATGTTTTTTAATTCTGCACGGGTGCCTAATTCTGTTTGACCCATCGGGCGCACAGACACATTGGCATCGCAGCGAAAAGAGCCTTCCTGCATATTGCCATCGCAAATTTCAATGTAGCGCACAAGCGCATGAATCTTTTTCATATACGCAACTGCTTCTTTTGCCGAACTCATATCGGGTTCAGATACAATTTCGAGCAAGGGCGTACCCGCGCGATTAAGATCGACACCGGTTTGGCCTTCAAAAGCACCATGCATTGATTTGCCAGCATCTTCTTCAAGATGAGCACGGGTGATGCCGATGATTTTTTCTGAGCCGTCTTCTAGTTCAATCGTGAGTTCACCTTTGCCGACAACAGGCAATTCGAATTGACTAATTTGGTAGCCTTTTGGTAAATCAGGATAGAAATAGTTTTTGCGTTCAAACACAGAGCGTGGCGTTAATTCGGCACCCACCGCTAAGCCAAATTTGATCGCCATTTTGACGGCTTCTTGGTTCAATACGGGCAAAACACCAGGGAAGCCTAAATCAACCGCGCAGGCTTGCGTATTAGGTTCAGCGCCATATTGCGTGGATGCCCCCGAGAATATTTTTGATTTGGTGGCGAGTTGGGCATGAATTTCTAGCCCGATAACAACTTCCCATTCCATGATTTTTAGCCTGCTAATATTGCGTTAAGCTGTTTATTATATCATTCAGTCTCGGAAGCTGATACTTTCCCAGCCATTCTGTTTTGCTGCATTGCGCAACTTATCGTCTGCGTCAACTACAATAGGGTTGCTTACGAGTTCAAGCAGCGGTAAATCATTATGGGAATCACTATAAAAAGTGCTGTTTTCCAAGTCGAGATCGCGATTGTTCAGCCAATCCATAAGCCGCGTGACCTTGCCTTGTTGATAGGAAGGCACACCCGCAATACCGCCGGTATATTCCCCATCGTGCATTTCTGCTTCAGTGGCAATTAAATTGGGAATGCCTAATCGCCCAGCGATTGGTGCAGTGATAAAACTATTGGTGGCGGTAATCATTAATAAGGTATCGCCTTGCTCTCGGTGGGCGGCAATCCGTGCTTCGCCCGTAGGCAAAATAATCGGTTCAATTTTTTGCTGCAAATAATCAGCGCGCCAGCGTTGTAAATCCACCATTGTATTATCGGCAAACGGCTTAAATTGAAAGGTAAGGAAATCTGTAATATCCATTTCACCGGCGAGGTATTCATCATAGAATCGTTGATTTTCAGCAGCATGAAATTCAGCATCGACTAATCCATTTTCTACCAAATATTGTCCCCACAGGTAATCACTATCCCCTGCAAGTAAGGTATTGTCTAAATCAAAAATGGCCAGTGCCATGTCATCAATCCCAAAGATAAATTGACATTGTAAGGGAAAACCATTGCATTCGTTCGGCGTATTGTCTAATCTAGGAATCATTGATGAATTTTATGCCTTAAATAGACTTACAATTTAGGGTTTCAGAGTATAGGACAGTGATCGACCAAGAAGGTTATCGAGCAAATGTAGGGATTATTCTGTGTAATGCACAGGATCAAGTGTTATGGGCGCAACGCCGACAGCATAATTCATGGCAATTTCCGCAAGGCGGCGTCGAGCCAGATGAAACACCAGAGCAAGC
>VAPK010512247.1_pt1 | contig 18863 bp, 12 predicted proteins | sample 3395031 | NCBI WGS metagenome assembly VAPK01 (sample SAMN08290443, study PRJNA428436) | hydrothermal vent metagenome | isolation source: Deep-sea hydrothermal vent chimney 1 | place: Pacific Ocean: Juan De Fuca Ridge
CTTTTCTCTTGTGACTCTATGCCCAAAGCCTTTGTTACAAAATGGTTAACTCCTGCGGGCAAGGTGATTTCATAAAATCCGTTTTCATCGGTTACCGTACCTATCTTTCTATTTTTAACAACAATAGAAAGATCCGGAATGGGTTTGCCCGTTTTGGCATTTGTCACATGACCAGAAAGCGTATATCTTTTTTTCTGATTTTCTAATGTTTCTTTACCGATACGTACAGTTTCGATTTTCTTTCGTTGAGGTCGTTGTTCTTCTTGAAAGAATACAGGGTTAAGTGATTCGCCATTGTCATCAGTATCGATTATTTGGGTTTCTTGTTGGTTTGATTTTTTGAAAAAATTATTGGGCAGTTTATCATAAATGATATTGTTTTGTGTCAATATGATTTTTTCATTGTCCAATATATAAAAGTTGAGAATGGTATTCTTAAAGATATCTTCCAATATTTCAGTTACGGGTACATTCTGGTAATCACCAGAAAAGGTTTGTTCACCCAGCCACTCATCAACATAGTAAAACTGGTATTGAGTGCTTTCTTCCAAACTTTTCAGAACGTCTTTAACCTTGGTGTCGGTTACCGCTAAAGATATTCTAATCGAATCATTTTGTGCAAAAATGCTATTGGCCAATACCAAAAAAAGTAAAGAGAATATTATTTTTTTCATTTTAATTGGATGTTTTTTTGCTAAAAAATTTTGATTTTATTAAAAAATTAAGGTTTCAACACCAGTGTCGATTCCGCCTTTTCAATAATCTCATCTTTGTTCATCATCATCTTACGAAACTCTCCATTGACAAACATTTCTGCCTGATCTTTATAATGCTTGCTGAACGGGTTACCAGATTGCCCGGTTGGTAGAATGCTAATACTGTTCTCAATATCTGAAAAATCGATAACCCTTCTTGTCGATGGGCCTGAACCTACCTTGTAAATTCCGCTTTCAGTATACCCAAAGGCCATATTGTTGATGACCTCTTTTGTACCATGAACTGGAAAAGGACCTACATTAAAGAAAGAGCGCAATGCGGCTATCCTGCCTATGGGGTGTTCATGTTCCAGCGTATGAATTTTATCCCATGTCCAAGTAGACCAGTCAGGGCCAAAATCCTTTTCCAAAGAACTCAATGCTTCTAATAAAGCGGTTTGAACGATTTCTTTGTTCGTTTCTACCTTGTCTATTGTGTTTATATTATCCCACCAAACAGACGTTTGATCAGCGGCCATTGTCGCGATCAATCTCTTGTGTAAATGGGTACTTAGAAACTGCCCGAACATCTCTTTTCCCAATTCATCGGCAAAAGTGTTCTTTAGAAAAAAGTAGACCCATCTATGATATATGGTAGCCTCAATGCTGTCTATGGGATAATCTCCTTGCCACTCATTCAAAACATCCAATATTTTCAATTGATTCTCAGTAAGCTCTTTGACATTTAAAGATTTCATAAAATCGGTTACCACGGATGGGTTTACCGAAGAGGTAATGTCTATAATCATTTTGCTCACCGCCTCTTTGTCCCAATCATTTTTGGGTTCTAATAAGTGTACGATACGCTTGGCCCTGTTTTCGGGCAAATAGTAACCGGGATATTGCATTCCTGCAATCGAATCAGGTTGGTTATTTGCTGAATATACATAGTGCCAAGGCGGGTTGATCGCCTGCGGGTTTTCAGAAAAATCAAGGTACTCAGTTGGTTTCCATGAACTAGCACCTTCTCCAATAATAAATTTGGTGCGTACACTATCAGGAATACGGTACAATTTAGCCGTGGCCCACCAAGCTACATTGCCTTCTGCATCACCGTACATAATGTTGAGTCCGGGTGCGTGTAGATCGGCCAAAGCGGTTTGAAACCCAAGAATGTTGTCGGCATGGCCAATACCGTAAAGTACCTTCATCATTTTATTTTCTTCTTGGGTATAGATCCAAGACATACTTATGGGCCGTTCACCGGTAATTTGATTTGCAATTCCGTTTAAGATGGGCCCCTGGGTTGTTCTTTTATAGTTGAACGCTACATCATCTTCTTGATCCTTTACCTTAATGCTCTTTGATATCACCTCATACGCACTCCAGCCGTCATTGGTTTTGTATTTGGTGTTATCGGTAGCATGTTCGGTTTCATAATAAAAATCAACATCATCATTTTCGAACATCGTCATGCCATAGGCCATTTTTCTGTCATGCCCCAACAAGGGAAACGGTACACCAGCAATGTGATAGCCATATTTTTCATAGGTTGGCGTACTCACATGGGCCTCGTACCAAACAGAGGGCTGTGCAAAACCGATATGGGGGTCATTGGCAAAGATTACTTTTCCGTTTTTGGTTTTTTCTGGGGAAAGAACCCAACCGTTACTGCCCTCGAACAAGGGAATGGGAATCTCGCCCAAAGCATCGATAAGCATGGCGGTTATGCTATTTTGAATAGAATCAGAGGTTTTTGTTTTATAATTCTTGATCCACGTTGTGCTAGAACCTATATCGACCTGTAAATCTTTTAAATACTCAATGCCCAACTTATCTTTTATATTGGTCAACAACGGATCTGTCTTATGCGCCATTGCAAAGCTAAAGGCCATATAGCCCATGGTGTTGTATACATCGTTTAAAGTGAAGGGTTCTTTTTCGATTCCGGTAAGATAAAATTCAATTGGGGTCGGGCCCTCTTCAATAAACTGGTTTATACCATCTATATAGGCCTGTGATAATTGTATCTCAACAGCATTCAAATCGAGATCAGCTACGGTTTTGGTCGTTGCATCATCGATACCCAAAGACAGAAAGAATTTATCGGTTCCGACAAGATCAGCCCCAAAAACCTCTGAGAGCCCACCAGTGCCGATACGCCTTAACAACTCCATCTGCCATAAGCGGTCTTGGGCATGTACGTAACCCAAGGCTCGAAAGGCATCTTTTTCGTTTTTTCCGTATATATGTGGAATTCCGTACTGATCATAATGAACGGTCACTTCTTCTGAGAGTTTGGCCAATTGTTTTTCGCCATTGTACTCAGGTTTTAAAGTATAAGCGAAAATGCCGAGGCCAATGGCCAAAACGACAATAATGGCCAGTAGAACTTGGCCTGCTTTTTTTAGTTTTTTCAAGTTGCGAGGTTTTGACTGAAAGATAAGGCTATTTGAGAAATAAAAAAAGCATCCGTCGATTAGCAGATGCTTTGTTAGTTCAGTCGAATTACAATAAAGTCAACGTTTCAAAACACTCAACTCGATTTTTGATGTATTATAGATCCGGTGTGTTTGTTTTATAAAATCTTCGGCCTTTGCCTCAAAGATGTTCTCTACAAAAATCTGTGGGTTCAAGTCAATATATGGAAACCATGTACTCTGAACCTGAATTTGGATCTTATGGCCTATTTTAAAGGTATGCAAAACATCTTGTAGCTTAATATTGACCGAAGTTTCTTCATTGGGCACAAAGGGTTCTGGTTTTGAAAAAGAATTACGATAACGACCCCGTAACACCTCACTTCGTACCATTTGATGGTAATTTCCCATTTTTAAATAGGCTTGGGTCTCTTCATAATCGGCATGGTCAGCCGGGTATACATCAATCAATTTTACGATCCAGTCGGCATCGGTACCAGTCGTCGATACTTTTAATCTTGCCAGAATATCACCAGCAAGGGTCTGCGGGCTATCCAAAACTTCTGTCTCAAAAATCAGCACATCGGGTCTACGTGCGGCAAAACGTTGGTCGTCAGTCATATATTTTCTAGGCGTAAACACCACCTTAATATCTTCGGAATAGGGTACAGGCTTTTTAGGGTCGCTGACAAACTCCTCAAAGGAAGTTTCTTCATTGACCGAGCTGGACAATTGTTGGTTATTATTCAAATAATATATACTTTTCTCAATATTTTCTGGAGGCCATGCATTAAAGGTTTTCCATTCTTTAGTGCCCGTGTCGAACATATAGGCTTCTGGTAAATCTGTTTTTTTATCAGCTTCCCCTTTTAAAAAATGATTGAAAAATTTAGTTTCTATTTCCTCTTGATAGAATTTTGAAATATCATCACCAAAATACACATTGCCGATAGCCTGACGTTTGTTATTTCTCGCCCAGTCGCCATGGCTCCAGGGCCCCATGACGATGGTATTATAATTATTACTACGTTCCTCAAGATTACCATAAGTTTCTAAAGGGCCATAAAGGTCTTCTGCATCAAACCATCCGCCAACGACCATAACTGCGGGTTTTACGTTTTCAAGATGTTGTATGATTCCACGCTTTTTCCAAAACCCATCGTAATCGGGGTGTTCTTTTATCTGGTTCCAAAAAATATTTTCTCCCTTAAAATATTTATCTAAATTAGAGAGTGGCCCTGCATCTAGAAAGAACTGGTATTGATCTTCGGTACCCAATGAAGGGGACTGGTACCACGCCTCTTTGGTGGGTGTGTCTTTCATATAGCCAAAGACTGATGTAGCCCTCCAATAACTCAATAAAAAAGCTCCGTTATGATGGAAATCGTCAAAATAGAAATCACCTATCGGTGCTTGTGGAGAAACCGCTTTAAGAGCCTTGTGCCCGCTCAACAAAGAATATGTAGCATAAAACCCAGGGTAGGAAATACCCCAAATACCCACATTTCTGTTATTGTTTTCAACATGTTTCACCAACCAATCTATCGTATCGTAAGTATCTGAAGCCTCATCGATCTCTTTCTTCTTTTTATCTGGGTCAAAAGCCCTCATATTGTCATAGACTCCTTCACTGTTCCATCGACCCCTTACATCTTGATAGACCACAATATTACCTTCTTGCATCATTTTCATATTGGGTCCGATCTTTTCTTTAAAAGTATCGACACCATAGGGTTTACAGCTATAGGGTGTTCTTAATAAGAGAATGGGGTATTCTCGTGAAGCATCTTTTGGCGAATAAACAGTGGTATGCAATTTTATACCATCACGCATGGTGATGGCCACTTCTTGCTTGTTGTACAGTTCTTTTGCATTTTGCGACCAGCCATATAGGCCAACCAATGCAAAAAAGAGGAGCAATAATCGTTTCATATAGTCTGCTTTTTGGTTTTCTCTTTAAACTCGAAATAAGGAGTTCAATTTTTGGAAAGTGTTCTGAATTTTTCCAAGCCTGAATTTAACCATTTTTTATAAGAATCTCTATCAGTATACTGAACTGCTTTATTCAAGACTTCCATATTCGAAGATAGAAGCACATAATACGGCTGTGACGCAGCGTTAAAGTTCAGGGTCTGAAAAGTACCCCACTTCTGCCCCACCGTTTCAATGGTCTTTACCCGACCTGAATCGTATTTAAAATCAAATTGTTCATTTTCTGAAAGCGCTTTACGATCATCGATATATAAAGAAATCAGTACATAGTCTTCCTTTAAAATAGAATGAATATCTGTCTCGCTCCATACGTTTTCTTCCATTTTACGACAGTTGACACAGGCCCAGCCCGTGAAATCCAACAAAATAGGCTTATTTACCGATTTGGCGTAGGCCACTCCCTCGTCAAAATCTTTAAAACAATTCAAGCCCAATGGGCAATCACTTTCTTGGGCAGCAATAGTATAAAAATCAGGGGGAAGAAAACCGAATAATTTCAAATCGATGGCCTTGAATACCCCTAGAGAAAGATAAATGGCGAAACCAAGGGCTAAAAGACCAGTTCCTTTTCTAGCAATGCTTCGTTTCTGCTTTGGGTCATCATGCGGAAACCTGAACACGCCAAACAAATACAGGGCGAGCAAGACAAAAATCACGATCCAGATACCAATAAACACCTCGCGTTTCAAAATGCCCCAATTACCTACCAAATCGGCATTAGAAAGGAATTTTAGTGCAAAAGCAAGCTCTAAAAAGCCAAGTACCACTTTTACTGTGGTCATCCACCCTCCAGATTTTGGCAATGAATTCAACCAAGCGGGAAACATGGCAAACAAGGCAAATGGTAGTGCTAGTGCAGCGCCAAAACCTACCATACCTGCTGTGAGGTTTGTGGCCACATCTCCTTCAGCCAAGGCCGTACTGCCCAACAGCCCTCCTAAAATTGGTCCTGTACAAGAAAAAGAAACAATGGCCAAGGTCACCGCCATAAAGAAAATGCCGATTGCCCCACCGACTTTGGTCGAAGCGGCATCCATTTTATTGGCCCAAGAACTGGGCAATGTGAGTTCGTAGTATCCGAAAAAAGAAAAAGCAAAAAAGACAAAAATAACAAAGAACACAATGTTCAACCACACATTGGTGGCGATTGTATTGAGTATTTGCGAATCGACCGAGTCGAACAAATGAAAAGGCAAACTCAGCAACAAGTATATGAGAACGATAAAAAACCCGTACAAAATGGCATTGAAAATACCTTTTGATTTATTCTGCGATTGCTTGGTAAAAAACGATACGGTCAAGGGAATCATTGGAAAAACACAAGGTGTCAAAAGTGCGATAAGTCCGCCAAGAAAACCAAGACCGAAAATGCCCCATATTCCCGAACCTGTTTCGGTTGCTTCTTCAGGATCATCAAGTAGTTCTTTGTTCTTGAGATCAAGTTTTAATGCATTCGTCATAGCAAGACTACGATTATCTACCGTCTTTTCAACTTTTACTACATCATCGCCTGTCAATGAAAAGCTAAAATCTTTATCAACAGCGATACAAACCTCTTTACACACTTGATAAAAAAGGTTTACATCAACCTGTTTTACCGATGGGTCAAGTAATTTAATTCGTTGGGTAAAGACTGCGCTTTTCTTGAAAAAAGTTTCATCTACTTCAAAAATATCACTGTACTCGGTTATGGTCTCACTTTCTTTGGTCTTACCCACTAACTCATAATCGCCACCGGCCTTCTCAAAGGTAAACGTGCTTGGCAAAGACCCCCCATCTGCCGTAAATTGAGAGTATACATGCCAGCCCTCGAAAATTGTCGCCTTAATGCTAAGGTCGTATTCGGTATCTGAAATCGCATCGACTTTATGCGACCAAACTACGGGATTATCATCATCTTGAGAAAAAACGTATAACGTACTGAAAAACAATACGATAAATAGTAATACCTGTCTCATTTGTACATCGTTAATTTTACAATTTGCTTTGTGTTTTTTGTTACCCTGAATCGATTGTCAGAACGTTTGCCTATTACCCAAACAATGTCTTCTCCCGAACATAGCAACCATTGTTTCTCTTTAGAGAAGATATCTATCTTTTCATCTTTATAGAATTTAGAAAGCTTTTTCTTGCCTTTCATTCCCAAGGGATAAAAATAGTCGCCTTTTTTCCATTTCCTTAAGGTCAATGGATACTTTAACGTTTTTTTGTCAATATATAGTATGCTATCGGAAGTCTTTTCTACACCTCCTACTTGAAGAATGCTTATCTCAATAGGTTCTTTAATTTTGGTAGTATTTTCCTCAATTTTATAAAGTCTAATACCGTCTTGACCAATTTTTTGAAGCAAGAGGTACTCCCTATCACGCAATAATCGATGTGTTTTAGAGCGTACTTCTTTTCCACTTGTGGCGTGCAACAACCCTAGTATATCATTCCATGCGGTAAAGCCATATGCTTTAAAAAGGGAATATATATGGGCTTTTAACGGATTCAACTCAAGTAGCGAAGTCACTTTGATAGCGATGTTATTCTTATTTTCCTTAAAAAGATTTTGCTTTAAACGCACAAAGTGCGTTTCTGCAATTTCAGCGGTCTCTTGCAGGTATTCTTGTGTCTTCTGAAAATTATCTAAAAAAGTAGGGTGCAGTTCTTTCAACATGGGCACCAATTCATGCCGAATCTTATTTCGTAGATATTTGGTTTCTTGATTGCTGCTATCCTCACGCCAAGTCAGGTTTTCTTTCTTTGCGTAGGCCAAAACCTGTTCCCTTGTAAATTTCAATAAGGGGCGGGCAATTTTATCTGTTTGTTCAGGTATTCCGGTCAGGCCGTTGATACCTGTTCCTCTGGAGAGGTTGATTAAAAAGGTCTCTAAATTATCATCTGCCTGATGCGCCATAACAATAGATTTATAGTTGTTTTCTTGGGTCAGTTTTGCAAACCATTGATAGCGGAGTTCACGGGCAGACATTTGAACTGAAACTTTATTTTTAGTAACATAACCCATTGTATCAAAATGAATTACAAAATATTTTTTTTTTAGTTGTTCAGAAAATTCTTTTACAAACTTCTCGTCTGCATCGCTCTCTTCTCCACGTAGACCGAAATTGCAATGGGCAATAGCAAAATCAAGATTACTCTTGGTGCACAAATAGGCTAAGACCATACTATCAACACCTCCACTACACGCCAAAAGAAAGCTGTTCTTTTGTAGGGTCGGGAATGTATTCTCAATATGGTTTTTGAATTCTTTTAGCACATGGCAAAAGTACTTAAACCCGAAGCTTTAACCAACCTTGAACCATTTTCAATATTTGATTCCTACATAAATCGTTGTGCAGTTCATGAAAACCGCCATCAATAAGCTCTAATGCGGTTTTATTGCTATTCTCATGAAAAGCAATGGTGCCCTTATGGTCAATAATGGGGTCTGCCGTACCATGTAACAATAAGGTGTCAACATTCAATTGAGCTGCATGGGCAATGGCCCACTCCCCTGCATCCATAATGGGAAAGGAGTACATGGGGCTGATTTCATCAAACACCAAAGCATCGTTTTTATACTTCGCTACTTCTTCTGGAATTCTGGAAATTCCGTTAGGATTCAAACCTGATGGCAATGTAATCGAAGGCATAAGGCCCAACATCATCTTACCTATAAACATTTTCCATTTTGGAGGTTGAAACGCCAAACGCAGATATGGGCTTGTGGCGACCACCCCTGCTAATTCAACTTTTCTCCGCAAGGCATAATTCAAAACCAAATTCCCTCCCATGCTATGTCCGTACAAGAACAAGGGCACTTCAGAAAAAATTGATTTGGTTTTAACGATGATACTATCAAGAATATCCAACAAAGCTACATAACTGGGACAATGACCTTGTTTTCCGTCAGATTTTCCATGTCCGATATTATCATATATCACCACGGCCAGCGAAGTATTCAACAACATTGGGACTACATGATCTAGGTATCGTCCTGAATGCTCTCCGAAACCGTGAACCAAGACCACAGCCCCTTCTATTTCATCAGGAGCGGCATAACAACAATAAACATTACTGTCAGACACCTTTACGGTACAGTCTTTTAATTCCATACCTTTAAAGATAGTCTTTTAAAAAGATACGAGCCGAGACCGCTATGCTCTCAGAAGCAAGACTATTGGTCTAATTTCTAGCCTCTTGGTTCTAGTAGCTTATTTTCAAGCACCTCTCGCATGGCTTTTGCCTTAATCAAACATTCTTCATATTCTTTTTCGGGCAATGCATTGACGGTAATGGCACTACCTACTGAATAAGACACATATTTTTCAGAAGCATTGTACAGAATACTTCGAATGACCACATTAAAATCAAAATCACCATCAGGGGTAAAGTAACCGACCGTACCACTGTACAATCCGCGTTTGAAAGACTCTAGATCTTCGATGATTTTCATAGCTGAAACTTTGGGCGCACCCGTCATGCTGCCCATAGGAAAGGTTTCCTTTATCATATCCACAGGGTTTTTATCTACTGCGACCTTGGCAATGACCGTCGATACCATCTGGTGCACTTGCTCAAATGAATATACTTTGCATAATTCCTCAACCGAAACGCTGCCCTTTAATGCGCTTTTTGACAAGTCATTGCGAATTAGGTCTACGATCATGATATTCTCTGCTCGTTCTTTCGCATCATGCTCCAAAGTCGATTTGAGTTTTTTGTCTTCATTCATACTCGACGAACGCTTTGCCGTACCTTTTATGGGTTCTGATATGATTTTATCGCCTTCTTTACGTAAATAACGTTCGGGCGAAGCCGACAATAGATACTTATCGCTCAACTTCATAAAAGCTGCAAAAGGGGATTTTGATATACTGTTCAATCTTTTATAGGTTCGCAAAGCATAAATTTGGGTGTTTTCAGCATAGAATTCTTGACAAAAATTCGCTTCATAGATATCGCCCCTACGAATGTGTTCGAGCATTACATTTACTTTTTTAAAATATTCGTCCTTAAAAATTCGCATTTTAATACGAATAGGGTTTTCGGTTGTTTCAATTGTAGCAACGCTATTCATATGTGCTCTGATTGAACAGTAATCTTTTTCTATGTCATCTTCGACCAATTTCAAATAATCGAAGTCTACCGTGTTTCCTCTAATTCTGATTATTTTTTTTGGTTGGAAGAAAAAAAGGTCTGGAAAATTCAACCTATCAGGATTCTTTGAAGAAAGTCTTTCTACATCATTTTTCAAATCGTAGGATAGATAGCCGAATACCCAATCTTTGGTCTTTTTTTTATAGGTTGCCAAATCTCCAAAAGCGTCATGAACCCCAGTAACCAAAGAAGTCATTGCATCTACGGCTAAAATCGCCTCAAATGAACTATACGTACTGACATGGTGGTTGCTATCTAACCAAACAACCTCGCTAAACCGTTGCGACCAATCTAAGAGGGCATTCTTAAAATCAGGTATATCAGTAATTTGATAAGATAACCGTTGTCTCAAAGTATTTAAATAGTAGCCATAAAATCAGTGATTGCAGTCTGAAACGATTTTGACAATTCGGCATCGATTATTCCATTCTCCTCATCGAAATTCACTTGAAAAGACGGCAGTGAAAAGGTTGCGACAATCTCAGCACCAAACCTAGTCAGCACCTTACCCGCTACTTCATGAGCGCCAATAGCACCCCTTTTTCCTGGGGATGTGGACATTAGCAAGACTTTTTTACCTGCGAAGACGTTTTTATCCAACCGAGACAACCAATCAATAAGGTTTTTAAAAAAAGCAGAAGGGTTGCTGTTGTGCTCATTTACAGAGATAATAAGTCCAGAAACCTTTTGAATATCCTCCTTAAACCCAACCAAGGGTTTAGGAAAACCGCTGTTCTTTTCTTCATCTTCACTGTACATGGACAACGAAAAATCGGCCATATTCAACACTAGAATTTCATGTTTTACAATAAAGGATGCGGTATGTTTTACCAATTTAAAATTGATGGACATGGAAGAATTACTCCCTGCAAATGCCAATATTGACGCCATAATTACGTTTAAGAGGTTCGTAGAACGAAAATACTATAAATACACCTGAAGTGCAGGTATTTTGCCTAATTTCGCATGGTCCAACACGCAAACATACTGTTGCACAGGTATATACGTATTCTAGGATTATTTTAAGAATGGAAAATAAATCAACAAGGTTATATTTTATTGATGCTATGCGCGCATGGGCTATTCTCATGATGTTGCAGGGGCATTTTATCGATGGCCTGTTAGATAATGCCTTTCGAGACAATACCGATTTGGGTTTTAGCATCTGGAAATATTTCAGGGGCATCACCGCACCCGTTTTCTTCACTGTTTCAGGCTTTATCTTTACGTACTTATTGATTCGCTCACCTGAAAAAGGTTTCGAAAACCCACGTGTAAAAAAGGGAATCAAACGGGGTTTAGAGCTTTTACTTATAGGCTACCTGTTGCGCATGAACCTTTTTGGAATACTCAATGGAGAAATCTACCCCTCTTTTTATTTGGTCGATGTACTGCATTGTATTGGTCTTTCAATTTTAGGCATCATTGCAATATACCTTTTGACACAAGCGAAAAAAAAGTTTGTATTTCCTACGGTACTGGTTGCAGTTACATTTTTATTATTTCTTTTTGAGCCCCAATATCACTTGTGGTCCTACAGCTTTTTACCAGATGCCCTAGCGAACTACGTTACAAAGACCAATGGGTCGGTATTCACTATATTTCCTTGGTTCGGGTATGCCTCTTTTGGTGCTTTTTCTTCCATTATGTTCATGCGGTATAAAGATAGCCGTCATTTGTATTCCACGGCAATCACCATTTCATTGGTTGTGGGATCGTTGTTGATATTCTTTTCCTCTGATTTGTTTTTGGCTCTTTCGCGCCTAACGGGAATTCAATTGTTCGCCGATATATTTTTCAACAACTATTTGTTCATTCGCTTGGGCGATGTACTCTTGGTGTTTGCAGTGTTTATGCTGTTCAGAAAATTCATGACCAATCTTACTTTGCTAAAAGTCGGACAAAGTACCTTATCGATCTATATCGTTCATTTTATAATTTTATACGGAAGTTTTACAGGATTGGGTCTATACCAATTTTTCAACCACTCGCTTTCCCCAACCGTTGCCATTGGTGGTGCTATGGCTTTTATGGTGGCATGTTCTTATTTTGCTTTATTGTACGAAAAGCATAAAATTGAACTAAAAGGGAACATTGCCAAAATGTTAAAACAGTTACGTTCAAAAACCGAACCATGGCAAAATTTTGTCTTTAAATTGTTAAAGGCTACTCTCTCAAAAACAAAGCTCCTATTCTTAAAGCTATTGGGCTTGGCGAAAAACTGACCTTGATTCTCTCATTAAGCTAGATACGTCGCCATAGAGAGAACTTGTTTCAAAATCAAAGCGACATTATCTCCACTTAATTTTCATAAACCTTTTGTTTTTAACAAATTCATTGGGTATTTTATCTAAAATCTCTAATCGTAAAGCATCAATTAAGGCATCTTTAGCAAAAGAATGATGAAAAACAATACTAACTTCTCGTATTGGTTTAGGTTCAGAAAAGTGAATATTACACCCTTTATCATAATCGTTAATTGCCATTTCTGGAACCAATGTGAAACCACCATAATTATCAACCATTTTTTTTAAAGCTTCAATCGAACCGCTTTGAAATTGAATAGTGTTATTGTTTGTGCTATCGCATAAATTTAAAACTTGGTTTCTAAAACAATGCCCGCTTTCCAAAAGCCATACATTGGTCATATTTTGAATTTCTTTAGTCGAAATACTTTTTTTGCTTTCTAAACATTCACTTTTCTGTCCATAAAAAACAAACGGTTCATTATATAGCTTTATTTCTCGAATGAACGGCTCGTCCAGAGGAGTTACCAATACTCCAATATCTATTTCACCTTTTTGTAAAGCGTTAATTATATTTTTAGTTTGCATTTCTTCAATTTCTAGTATAGTATTTTGATACTTATTAGAAAAACCACCTGAAATCAAAGGGATAAGATAGGGGGAGATAGTAGGTATAACCCCAACCTTAAATTTTCCCTCTAAACTCTCTAATTCTTCATTTACCATACTTTTTAACTCTCCGACCTCACTGAGTATTACTTTTGCCCTTTCAATAAACAATGTTCCTAAACCCGTGGGTTTAAAAGGAGATTTACTCTTGTCAAATATTAAAAACCCTATTTCCTCTTCCAATTTTTTAACTTGAATGGTAATGGTCGGTTGTGTAACAAAACACTTTTCTGCCGCAGTTACAAAATGCCTATAATTATCTAGCGCTAAAACGTATTCTAATTGTTGTAAAGTCATAGTTATTGATTTTATCAATACGAATATATATATTATTAATTTGATAAATAAGTTAGATGTTTAGACATTCGTATGTTTATTAACAGTTAAAACACTAAAGAAATGAAAAGGATACTTTTATTTTTAATGATAGCTATAGTATTTACAGCCTGTCAGAATGAAAACGACAACAAAACAGCAGATGCCATTTCAGGGGCAACAGTTACCGAAAAAAGCAACTTAAACAAAAGATTTGCGAGCAATAGCGACTGGTGGCCAAATCGGTTAAATTTAGATTTACTCCGCAAACATTCTTCTCTAGCAAACCCTATGAATGAAGAGTATGATTATACAAAAGAGTTTAAAAGTTTGGATTATGCTGCATTAAAAAAAGATATACGTGCATTAATGTCAGATTCCCAAGATTGGTGGCCTGCAGATTATGGAAGCTATGCAGGTTTATTTATAAGGATGGCTTGGCACAATGCAGGTACTTATCGTTCAGGTGATGGTCGTGGTGGTTCTAGATCGGCACAACAACGATTTGCGCCTCAAAATAGTTGGCCTGACAATGCTAATTTAGATAAAGCAAGAAGATTGCTTTGGCCAATAAAGAAAAAATATGGAAATAAAATTTCTTGGTCGGATTTAATGATTCTTACAGGTAATGTAGCTCTAGAATCTACAGGATTCAAAACTTTTGGTTTTGCAGGTGGCAGAACAGATGTTTGGCAACCAAATGAGGATGTTTATTGGGGAGCTGAAGAAAAATGGTTGGATGACAGTAAGCGATATAAAGGAGATAGAAAACTTGAAAACCCTCTAGCAGCAGTTCAAATGGGATTAATCTATGTGAATCCTGAAGGTCCAAACGGCAATCCTGACCCACTTTTAGCCGCAAAGGATATTCGTGCAACATTTGGAAGAATGGGAATGAATGATGAAGAAACAGTTGCATTGATTGCCGGTGGCCATACGCTGGGTAAAGCACACGGTGCTGATAGTGCAACTCATGTAGGGTCAGATCCTGAAGCATCGGGTATTGAAGCACAAGGTTTTGGATGGAAAAGTGATTATAAATCTGGTAAAGGAGCCGATGCGATTACATCAGGTTTAGAAGTTGTTTGGACATCTACTCCAACAAAATGGAGTCACTTATTCTTTTTCAATTTATTTGAAAACGAATGGGAATTAACAAAAAGTCCTGCAGGTGCGCACCAATGGGTTGCCAATAATCCTAAAATGCAGGTTCCAGATGCTTTTGATTCAGACAAAATGCACAACCCTACAATGTTTACTACCGATTTATCATTACGTTTTGACCCTGTCTATGAAAAAATAGCAAGAGAGTTTTATAAAAATCCTGATACTTTTGATGACGCTTTTGCTCGTGCTTGGTTTAAACTGACACATAGAGACATGGGGCCAAAATCTACATATTTAGGGCCAGAAGCGCCAACTGAAGATTTGATTTGGCAAGATCCTATTCCAACAGCTGACGACGAATCAATTAACAATAAAGATGTCGAAACTTTAAAAGCACAAATTTTAAATTCAAATTTAACAATTAGTGAAATGGTATCTACAGCTTGGGCTTCTGCTTCAACCTACCGTCATTCAGACAGAAGAGGTGGTGCTAATGGAGCGAGAATTCGCTTAGAGCCACAAATAAATTGGGGAGTGAACAATCCAGAACAGTTGAAAAAAGTATTGACTGTTTTAGAACAAATTCAAACTGGTTTTAATTCAAAATCCAACTCTAAAAAAGTATCAATAGCTGATTTAATAGTATTGGCAGGTACTGCTGGAGTAGAAAAAGCAGTAAGCAATGCAAGTTATGATTTTAAAGTACCATTCACTCCAGGTCGAACAGATGCAACTCAAGAGCAAACAGACGTTAATTCATTTAATCTACTTGAGCCCATGGCTGATGGTTTTCGCAATTACTTGAAAACCAAATACACTATTTCTACAGAAGAATTGCTAGTTGACAAAGCTCAGCTACTTACACTCACAGCACCCGAAATGACAGTATTAGTTGGAGGAATGCGAGCATTAAATGCAAATTTCGATGGAAGCAAAAACGGAATATTTACAACAAATAAGGACAAACTTACCAACGATTTTTTTGTTAACTTGTTAGGAATGAGTGTAGAATGGGAAGCTACATCTGACACTAAAGAAGAGTTTGTTGGAAAAGACGTTAAAACCGGGACTGATAAGTGGACAGCTACAAGAGCAGACTTAATATTTGGCTCAAACTCAGAACTTAGGGCATTAGCAGAATTTTACGCGAGTGATGATTCAAAAGAAAAGTTTGTAAAAGACTTTATCGCTGCATGGGTCAAGGTAATGAACCTTGATAGATTTGAATTGATTTATTAATAGATCAAATGTAAACTATCGTATCAATAAAGTTCGTCATTTAAGACCTAATACTAACCCTAAATTTTTCAATACTGATTCAATTAAAAAGCTCCGTTCGATAGATGGAGCTTTTTAATATTATAACGTCTAACCTTAATTATGCAAAGCCCTATCTGCGGTAGCTGCCAGCGCAGCTTCTTTGACGGCCTCTGAATAGGTTGGGTGTGCATGGCTCATACGGGCGATATCCTCTGCAGATGCCCTAAACTCCATCGCTGTAACCGCTTCAGCGATTAAATCAGCACAACGAGCCCCAACCATATGTACGCCCAAAACCTCGTCAGTCTTTTTATCTGCCAATATTTTTACGAAGCCATCAATATCCATACTCGCTCTGGCTCTTCCTAGGGCACGCATAGGAAACTGACCGATTTTATATTCAACTCCTGCTTCTTTAAGTTCTTCCTCGGTTTTACCAACAGCAGCAACTTCTGGCCATGTGTAGACCACCCCAGGAATTAGATTATAATCAATATGAGGTTTTTGCCCTGCCAAAATTTCAGCCACCAAAGTACCTTCTTCTTCGGCTTTATGCGCTAACATTGCCCCTTTGATAACATCGCCAATAGCGTAAATATTAGAAACATTGGTTTGCAAATGATTGTTAACAGCTATTCTACCCCTTTCTTCCATCGTTACACCAGCAGCCTTTAGGTTCAAGTCATCAGTATAGGCATGCCTTCCTACCGCTACTAGGCAATAGTCTCCGGTAAACGTAATTTCTTCGCCTTTTTTATTATCTGCTTTGACGGTGATATTTTTGCCCTTACGCACAACAGATTTCACCTTATGCGAAAGTGCGAATTTTACTTTCTGTTTCTTCATCGCTTTCATCAGCTCTTTTGATAAGCCAGCATCCATCGTAGGAATAATGCGATCCATATATTCAACTACGGTAACTTCAGCACCCAACCTTTTGTATACTTGGCCCAATTCAAGGCCAATCACCCCACCACCAATGATTATCATGTGTTTAGGAATTTCTTTCAACTTCAAGGCTTCGGTAGAAGTAATGACACGTTCTTTATCCAACTTAATAAATGGTAGACTTGAAGGCTTTGACCCCGTGGCGATAATGATATTTCTTGCTTCAATGGTCTCAGGCTTTCCTTTGCTCTTTTTAATGTTGATATGGGTAGCGTCTTTAAAACTTCCCAATCCTTCATAAACATCGATTTTGTTTTTATCCATCAAAAACTGGATTCCCTTTGTGGTCATATCGACAACCCCTTGCTTACGGGCAACCATCTTTTCCAAATTGACCTTTATCGCTCCGGGTATCTCAATACCGTGTTCCTCAAAATGCTTTATGGCATCTTCATAATGATGTGACGAATCAAGTAACGCTTTTGACGGAATACAACCTACATTCAAACAGGTGCCGCCCAAGGTTGAATATTTTTCTATAATCGCGGTTTTCATTCCCAATTGCGCACAGCGTATTGCAGCAACATATCCTCCAGGTCCTGAGCCGATAATGGCCACATCATATGAACTCATAAAATTCTTGATTTAAGTTGAACTACAAAATTAGTATTTATTTCTGGTTTAACCCACTTTAATGTGATGGCATGGGCATACCTCAAATTGCTATCGCCGTTGTATGTTTCACTTCGGCAATCGCGAAAGAACTTTGCGTACTGCCGATATTCTTTAGGGCCGTAAGCTTGGTAACCATAAAATCACGATAGGCTTCCATATCGCTCACATGTATTTTTAGAATGTAATCGTAATCACCACTTATATGGTAGCATTCGGTCACTTCTTCCAACTTTAGCACATCACGCTCAAACTGCACTACAAACTCCTTTACATGTTGGATCAGTTTCACATGGCAGAGTACTACAAAGGCTTTTGACACCTTTTTCTTGTCGACCAGAGCCACATATTTTAGTACCACCCCGGTTTTTTCCAATCGCTTGATCCGCTCGTAAACCGCCGTTACCGAAAGGTTCAAATGGTTTGCATATTCTTTTGTGGTTTTCTTGCTATCTTCTTGCAACAAAGACAATAACCTGATATCTACCTCATCGAACTTCATAGTGATTATTTTTCATTGATTAAGGATGCCGCCTTCTATCCGAACAACTATAAATCTACAATAGTATAAAAATATAGATTTATTTTCTAATTAATATAGTTTATATTGATTATAAAACTAAAATTATTGAACTTTACTTTAAAATAATATGTGTCATGAACCATAAAGCATCAGATAATTTACAAGACCTTCAATATTTTGGTGAATTCGGTGGCGTTAATCCCTCAATTTCAGATTCTTCAACTTATACCTTTATATCGGCAAAAACAATGTTCGATACCTTTGAGGGCAACACAGAAGGTTGCTACCTCTACAGTAGGCATTCTTCGCCCTCTAACCTATATTTAGGTGAGGCCTTGGCCGCTCTAGAAGGCACCGAAACGGCCAACGTCACTGCCAGTGGTATGGGGACGATTACCGCCGTGATCCTTCAATTATGTGATGCCGCCGATCATATCGTAAGTAGTAGAACCATTTATGGCGGCACCTATGCCTTTATGAAAAATTTTCTTGTAAAGTTCAACATCGATACTTCCTTTATCGACATCACCAATATTGCCGAAGTCGAGAAGGCCATAACCCCTAAGACCAAAATAATCTTCTGTGAAAGTGTCAGCAACCCCCTATTGGAAATCGCCAACATAAAAGCACTTTCTGAACTAGCGAAAAAACACGGTATTCCTCTCGTGGTCGACAATACTTTTTCGCCCCTATCCATTTCCCCTAAAGAATTGGGTGCGGATATTGTCATACATAGCCTTACCAAGTTCATCAACGGAACCAGCGATTGTGTTGCGGGAGCCGTTTGTGGCACTACTGATTTTTGTTTAGGCCTAAAGGATGTAAACAACGGTGCCGGAATGTTATTGGGAAGCACCTTAGATAGCCTGAGGGCAGCATCGATCTTGAAAAATATGAGAACGCTGCACATCAGGATCAAAAAGCACAGTGA
>VAPK010232085.1_pt1 | contig 18823 bp, 15 predicted proteins | sample 3395031 | NCBI WGS metagenome assembly VAPK01 (sample SAMN08290443, study PRJNA428436) | hydrothermal vent metagenome | isolation source: Deep-sea hydrothermal vent chimney 1 | place: Pacific Ocean: Juan De Fuca Ridge
ATCGCTAACAACTAAATGCCGATGGAACTGCTTAACGAGTTGCTGACCCACGTCATCCATCTTGATTGATGGAGAAAAATGCGCAATTTGAGTCACTTTCAGATCCACCATACCGCAGGGGTTAATACCATCAAACGGTGTTAAATCCATATCCACATTAAGGCTGAGTCCATGATAACTTTTGCCGTTTTTTACCCGTAAGCCTAATGACGCAATTTTATCACCATTGACATAAACCCCTGGCGCATCGGGCCGCGCTTGTCCCTCAATGGCTAATTCCGCCAGCAACTCGATGACCGCCTGTTCCATCGCCGTAACAAGTTGTCGCACCCCCCAACCCGCTCGGCGTACATCGAACAAAACATAAGCCACCCATTGCCCAGGCCCGTGATAAGTCACTTGCCCACCACGATCCACCTGCAGCACAGGTATATCCTGCGAGTTGATTATATGCTCTCGTTTGCCATTGCGGCCTAAGGTATATACCGGTCGGTGTTGTAACAACCAGATTTCATCCGGGGTGGCGGCATCGCGCTGTGTGCTGAATTGCTGCATCTCGTCAAAAATAGCAGAATAATCACATAGGCCTAACAGGCGCACCGTCATCGGCGACCCATTAGCGGTTTGGCTTAAAGCGCCCACAGCACCCGTTTACACTCGGTAAGATCTTGATATATAAAATTAATTTGGGATTTAGTCTGCACATACACCGTCACCGTCACGGCCAGATAATTACCGCTTCGGCTGGCTCGGGTTTTCACCGTCTCAGGCGATAACGGGGCATGTTTACTGGCAATATCCACCACCACCGACTCAAAATCATGCAAGCCTTTGCCGACCACCTTGATGGAAAAGTGACATGGGAAATCAATGAGCGACTCAGACGATGGTATTTTCGGCGAAGAGAGGTTTTCAGATGTATTCATGTTTATCTATGACAAGTTGGGAAAGAAATTGATCCACGGTGCAAAGTGCGCAGAATTATAGCTCACTTTGATCAAGAACACGACAAAACCTTGATCACCAACAGAAACTTCCAGAAAAAATAGGCAATCACTTGATTTACCTTCCCAACAATGGAAAATAGGGACTTTCGCACAAACTATAATTTAACCCACCAACCTTATTTAACATAACGCACCAATATGTATCGACTCATCCACATAGCAACACATGCGCTAAACAACAATGTAATTTCCTTATGAAAAATACTAAAAAACCAAGCATTAGTGAACAGCATGAACAGCTGAATCCCCATCATTCACACTCACCTTGCCCTTCCGTAACCAGCCACAACAGCCCACCATTACGCCACCGACATCATCAAATGAAAGTAAAAATGACACCATGCGAAAGCGAGCATCAATTGCATTTAATCACCAATGCCCTACCCGCATTAATCGCCTACATCGACCCCCAGCAACGCTATCGATTTCATAACCAATGTCATTACCAGTGGCTTTCATTAACCGACAAACAAATTAACGGCAAACACATCAAAGAGGTCTATGGCGATTCGGCCTACCAAACCCTGCAACCACTGATTGAAGCCGTATTAGCCGGCGAACAAGTTAAATCAGAACTGAAATTATCATTCCAACCCGATATAAGTTGTGATGTCATGGTCAATTTCATTCCAAGTTTTTCAGCCGAAAGAAAAGTCAATGGCTTTTGTTTACTCATAAGTGACATTACCCCAGTAAAAAGCGAAGATTTACATATCCAGCAACGTTTACAAACGATGGCACATGAGTCACGGTTAACCATGATTGGTGAGATGACGAGTGAAATCTCTCATGAGCTCAACCAACCACTCTCCGCCATTGCTAACTATTGTGATGCCAGCATGCGTTTACATAAATCGGGGAAAATGTTAGACCAGGATATTACCCACGTCCTTCAAGAAATCGCAGGACAAGCCAAGCGGGCGAATAAAATCATTACTCATTTAAGAGATTTCACTCGCAAACGCGCCTTGCAGTTCAATGAGTGCAATATCAATGAATTAATTTCTGAAGTATTACAACTCATGACGAGTGATCGTCAGCGACATAACATTGACATTACCTGCCAGCTCGATCAATCAATCCCTACCCTTCATATCGATAAAGTATTAATCGAGCAAGTCATGTTAAATCTAGTCCGTAATGCCATGGAGGCAATGACAAACACTCATTTCCCCGATAAAATCATTACCATTAAATCATTACAAGTCACCGATAATCACGTCACTATCGAAATTACCAATAATGGCCCAGAGCTACCAGACACATTGATAAACCAAATCTTTGAACCTTTCTTTACGACTAAGCCCGAGGGGATGGGACTGGGACTGTCAATTTGTCAATCAATCATTGATTCACATGGTGGCCAATTATGGATAAAACAAACCCAGCAACAAGACACGACATTTTGTTTTACCCTACCACTATAATCAACAATACCCTACACTATGATTTTCACATCCCACTTCAGGACGATATGGTGTATATACTCATTTTAAAGTCGAGAGATTTATGACGACAAAACCAACCATCTATATTGTGGACGATAACGATGCCATGCGTAAATCATTAAGCATGGTCATGCGGTCAGCTAATTTTGAATCAAAAACTTACGCAACCGCTCAAGATTTTCTCAACGAGTATGATCAAACTGGCCCAGGATGCCTGTTATTGGATGTTCGCATGCCCGACATGACTGGCCCTGAGTTACAAATTTTATTACCCAAACTGCACATTCAACTGCCAGTTATTCTCATGACGGGACATGGCGATGTCACCACCGCCGTGCGCGCCATGAAAGCTGGCGCTATCGATTTCATAGAAAAACCTTTTGAGCACGAAAGCTTGTTAACCCGCATCCATGAATGCGTCAACCAATCCTTACGCCACCAAAAATCACAAAAACACCAAGCGGGAATTGTTCGCTTAAACTTGCTAACCCCCCGTGAACGCGAAGTCATGGACTTATTGGTACAAGGTAAAATCAACAAAGTCATAGCGAATCAGTTAGGTATTAGCATACGCACCGTCGAAGCTCATCGAGCGAATTTGATGAGTAAATTACGTGTACACTCGTTAGCCGATATCATTCGCATTGCATTACTCGCAGAAGCGCAAATGCAATGCGAATATTCTTAATCAACAAAACCACGCAAAAACAAAATTTTATTATTAACAAACCACAGACATTAGTATAATTACGGATATCAACTTTCGCCCAATTCATTTATAACTATCAAACCAATAATCAATTTAAGTTGTTGACCAAAGGTGTTTTTCTATATGTCCTGCTTTTTAATCTTACGAGGGGAGAAGATTAAGATATGGAGTATCGACAAAAAACAGGTAAAGACTAGCCATGTATTGCAAGCAGATACGGGTTAACTGAACATATGGAGAAACGTTAAAATAACAGGCAAATGATAAAAAGGGAATGAGGATGAAAGAACACCGAATGAGTGGCCGAACCGCTCAGAACATAAATGTCTGGTTGTATAGAAATGAATCGCTGATCGCTTTAGCTAAAACTCAAGATCTAAGCTTATCAGGCATGTTTATTAAAACCAATGTATTGCTTTTTCCGAAAGATAGCTGCTTAGAAATTGTCTTCGACAATAAAGAAAAAACAAAACGCTACCGAATCCCAGCCAGAGTGGTACATCGCTCACTGCAAGGGGTTGGAGTCACACTGGAAAATCCGAAAACTGAAGAAAGCCTGGAAATTAAGCGACTACTTGCAAAACCTCATGATACCGCCACAAATGACATAAAACTCGGCAAACGATCAAGCTAACCTAATGGGAACCGGTATAGCGGGGTAGCCCGCTATGGCAAAAGGACTTGCCACCACTAGTTTGCTAAGGAATGGGCATGGAATAACTTCCCTGTTTTTCGCTTAGATTTGGTTTGTATTTATTCGTTCTGATGAACGACGGCATGGAGGCAGAAGTAGCGCACTAATCGTATAAGTACGGCGTTACGAATCACAATGCCTTAGAAAGACATGTGTTAATTTTAAAAATTTCATCCGCGAGCTCAACCCCAATCACCGTTTTCGCTTTTGGCGTACCGATAGCGATGTCACAAGTGATCAAGGTTTCTTGCTGTTCAACAGCACCGATAATATTTCCTACCCCATCAATCACTCGACTACCGCCACAGTAGCTCACCTCCATGTCTGTTATTTTTTCATTACCGATACGATTGCAGGTAGCTACCCAAACATTGTTTTCGATCGCTCGGGCTCGGGCAATAACATGGCTTTGTCGACCTCCAAAATTAGCCGGATGTAATAACACATCCACGCCGCGTTTCGTATATTCACGAACAATCTCAGGAAACCAGATATCAAAACAAATCACCACCCCGAAAGTGATGCCTGCCAAGGAAAATATCGCTAAATCATGTCCTCTCGAAAAATATCGCTTATCAATATTGGTTTGGGAGATTTTTCGGTAGTGGGTTTGCAGGCCGCCCGAAGAAACGACTATCGTACTATTAAAATACGTGTCACCCACTTTTTCAGCAATCCCTGCCACCAATAAGGTGTCGAATTCCGAGGCAAGCCGCTGTAACTCAGTCATCGTATCACTATCAGAAATAACCTCTGATAGCTCATGAATTTCATAGGGATCATTAAATAGATAACCCGTTAAAAACATCTCCGGCAACAAAACCATGTCACCAATTTCTGTCGCTGCCCCAAGCATTCGTCGCAATTTATTGATATTTTTTTGTTTATTTTTATAGCACACATCCATTTGCAGTAATGTAATTTTCATTGATATTACCTTTGGGATATACCCTATAAAAACTCATATACCTTAAGAACGCTATCTAATCATCATCGTCATCATCATCACCACTCGCACTTGGCGCAGCGGGAGGCAATACCGCCGGCGTTGGCACAAAAGCAGTAACATTCACACATTGATTGCCTGGTGTGCTCATCAAACTACATAAGTAACTTGCGGCGGCCTCAATTTCTGTCGGCTCAAGGGTTTTAAATAATTCCGGCGGCATTTTTCGCACATCTTCAGCTGGAAATTTGAGACGAGTGATCGCCAGACTAAGTTCGGCGTCCAGTGCCGAGCCAGTTAATATCCCTCCTTGGGTATCACTCATGTTGGCAACATCAACATTAAAGCGAGCGCGGGTAATCGTCTGATTCAAGCGCGAGTTATGACATTGAGTACAGGCTTGAGTAATAATTTGTTGGCCATCGAGACCGGCCATCACTTTAAATCCCATGTCACGTAGTCCCGCCTCCAAAAATACCTCGCGAATATCAGGCAAATCGGCGGCCGCCAAAACACCATTGAGAAACGCTTGGTAGGACTGTGTCATTGTCGCTAATTTGGCCGAGTCTGTTATTTTGATATCATGATAGGGTGCCGCAATAAATTGACCGAGCACGGTATTGTTGTAAATACGTTGCCATTCCGTACTGCGGCCTGGCGTATCATTGTTTTGCGGTTGGCCACGCACTCGATTGACCTGGTTTTGAATGCGACGAGAATTGAACTCATTAGGCTGATTGCGAAACCCATTACCGCGCACCAAATCTTCGAGCAAAGCAGGATCAGAGGCACGGATCAACTGCGAAGGTATGCCCGCATAGTCTTCATCGGTACCATGGGCTGCGACAAAATCATTTAATAATGCAGCGCCCCCTTCTCGATTACTGCGAAAAAAATGAGACCATGGATTATTCAATTCCTGCATACGTAAAATACTTGCGGTACCAGGACCTTCGGTTTGATGGCACTGTAAACAATCTAAAATTGTGTTTTCTAAATCCACTTGACCATATACCGTGTATTCAATCCAATTGCTTTCAACCGCCGGGGTGAGTAAGTCACCTGGCGTACAACTATGGGTCAAGTTGCATTGCTGCTTAAACGTCACTAGGAAAAATTGCAAGGCATTGGTCGCACGATCGGAGGTGACAAGCTCCGCAAATTGATCCCCTCGCACATAACCCATCACAATCAATCCAGGGGTTGGGTTACGTCCATTGGGCGGGGTGAATATCAAGGCACGAGGATTAATTGCCGAGGTGAGTCGGGCGACTAATGAAGAAGAATGACCGATCAAGGTAAACGCAGGATTGCCTCGGCGTCCATTATTGCGACGTCCTGTTGCATTTGGGTTGGCAAAAGCTAACCCTAAGGCGGCCTGCAAGTCTTTTAAGCCATTAATCTGTGGTGCGTCGGTACCACAAAAAGTATCTCTTACCACATTTTGAGCACCGGCACTTTGTAAACGTGCACATAAAATATCGATTTGTGATTGCCCTTCAGGCAACCCCGCCAAAGGTTCATCGACGATGTCATTATTGGAGGCACTAAAATTATTGAAGATATACTGAGCGGTCTCGGTGGCGCAACTACCCACACAACGCGTTGGATCAAGCGGCGGCATCTTGGTCTCAACCAAAGCCGTTAGCTCGGCTAATACCATGGGCCGAGTAACACCAATATTATCGGCACTGCCTTGCCCATCAAGGCCATGACAGCTTGAACATAGCTGCGCGTAGGAATCCTGGCCGGTGTTAACCATCGCACCCCATTCTCCAATGGCGGCTTGAAGGGTATTAGCATCATCGACACAAGCGTCGATACCACGCCAGCAATTGTGCTGCTCTGTGCTTAATTTAGCCACCATCAGCGAATTCTCAGGCTGTATCAAATCAACGCTGTTGTTGGTTGCTATTTCTTCAAGCGCCAACGCGGGATCAGGATCAGCGATCAATGGAGGAATCGCGCCAACGGTACTATGACAACTTGCACAGTTGGCGGTTAGTAAGGGATAAAGGGTTTGAGCAAAAGCCTCGGCACTTGTCGCCCGAGAAACGATATTACTACTTCTTATCCGATTATCATCAATTGGCTGAATCGCTGGTGTTATATTACGGGTAATTGATGAGGATGGTGGCTCAGAACAAGAAACCATCCCAAATAGACCGAAAAAAAAGAATAGATAACCTTTGTTGCACAACAAATTCGCGTGTTTTTTGAACACTGCATCCCTCCCCATTTTGCTACTCGCGCAAACAACTTATTATTTTTATTGAATTGTCAAAGAACTTTGACCGGAGTAACAATATTGTTAATATTGATTTATTAAGGCTAATTATAGATGAATAAGCCTCAAAAAAACAGAAGTATTTTATGACTAAATAGTTTTGTTTAACATACAAAACAATAAGTTAAAATTTAATTTTTGGAAATTTTGCAAGCCATAGGTTGCGTTAGGCTGAGTCTAACACGACAAAAACCGCGATATCCTCTATCAAGGATTACCTCAATGGCAACCAATCCATCACCTTTTCTGTTTCCGGCGACAAACCTGAAGATGATGGCATCGCCCATTCCTAAGCCATTACGATAATCGCCAAACTTTGATGGCCGCTTGTTTTCCTTTAACCCGCACAGTACGAAACTCAATGGTACTCGTGTCCATAGCTACTGCGCGCGCTAACACATCTGATATTAATATTTCATCTGATTTTGCCACTGACACCAAACGGCTGGCTGTGTTTACCGCATCACCGATGATATTAAAATTTCGCGTTCCAGACGTTCCCACTAATCCTTCGACCACCTCACCCAAATGCAATCCGGTGCCTACTGTCAGATTATAAGACCGCAATAACACGTTAATATGTTGATTGAGCATAATCGCCGTATCCAATCCCTGTTTAGGGTCAGTAAACCAGGTCATGACCTCATCACCAATAAAATGTGGCTTGCTACCACCGCCCTTAACAATGATGGTTTCTGCTGTTTCATAAAATCGATTTAACATTTTTAGGATCGTTTCCGGATCTTTTGTCTCGCTCCATTGAGTAAAACTGCGAATATCCATAAATAAAATGGTCCGCTGCACACGATGCTGGCTCAATCTAGCGCCATCGAACAATGATTCCTCCAATAAAGAGGGTGATAGACTCCATTCAGAAACTTGCTTAAGCCGCGAAGCAACTTGGCGCAGCACATTAACATAACGCTCCACTTGGATTTCACGCAATCCTAACAATAAACCAAAACTCAGTGCCGCCATTAAAATAAAAGCATGTCCCGAACTTGAATGATAATACTCGATCAGCGCCGTCCCGCTAAATAAGTTGTGTAGTTCTCCAAATAACTCGGACATGGTGTATAGTGCAGGGAACAACAAGACACGCCATAAATTCATCAATAGAATGAGCAACATCTTGTATCGGGGAAACGCGCCCTCTAGCGCATAAAACAGGGCCATGCCAATAGAAAACACCCAGAAAATCCAAATACTAGGCTCTATCCAAAGCTCGACAAACCCTTTTAATAATATATCAAAAAAAGTGTATATACTTGGCGCAATGAAATTGCCCATGGCTCGCCGTCGCCAATGAAGCGATGGCTTTCTACCCAGATACCATGCCTGAATTGCCGCCGCCATAAACATAATGTAATGGGAAAGATCCGAGGTATAAATCACGATGCCATCGGTGCTCACGCTGCGAATGGCTTCAAAGAAAGGAAAGAGAGCTGAATTAATGACAAATTCACGCAAAATCCGACTACGCGCAGTGCCTTGAATCTGTTCAGCTAAGGAGATAGTGTGCATAGATTGCTAGCTCGGAGATATGCCTGAAGAACGATCATACTAAGCGGATATTCAAACACGTCACACTAAAACTATCAATGGTTGATCAAACGACCATCGGTCATCGTGATACTTTATACTTTATACTTTATATTTTTGTGATAATGGTGTGACGTTAGTGTGAAACACCCTTGCCAAACTCTTTGCGGCGAAGATCGCATAACCATGGCAGCGATTATTTTTCATTCAAAGAGAGGGACATATATTTAAAAAACAATCAACTTGGATCTGAAGGACATGGAAAGTAAACAATTTATGGTCAGCACAGTCATAAAGTGAAATTTTTCGCGCCCAGATTGGGTTTGTATTGGTTCGTTCTGATTGAACAAAAGTGCAGGAATAATGGCTCTCTTTCGAGCTATTGTGATGGCCTACAGAGAAGTAGGCAAGGGGCGTGAGCAGGAGCTGAAGCTTTGAAGAACGTGCAAAGACGAGCGAAAGATGGGAGGCGAAACCAGGAAGTGATTGCGTGTCCATTCCTAAACAACACCAAAACAAGCCTAACCCACCCATGCTCCTGCATGAACGCAGCTCAGGGACGTAAGCTTGGGAATGCATACGGTGGTAGATGAATAATGGACGGTATGGATTCCCACGGAGGACCGTGGGAACCAGAGCCCAGTTTGGCTTGACCTTAAGCATTGGGAGTCAAATATTTAACTCCTATAATTTCTAAACTAATATTTTTTGAAATAGAACACGAGGCTCACTACAAAATGATGATGGGTGAGTCAACGGAAAATAATGAGGCCACTGAGCAATGAAATTTATTCACGCAGCAGATATCCACCTTGACAGTGCCCTGCATGGTCTGGAGCACTATGAAGGCGCACCAATAGAGGAAATTCGTAGCGCCACTCGCCGCGCCTTCGACAATCTTGTCGAACTTGCCATTGATGAGGGCGTCGCTTTTGTTTTACTTGTCGGTGATCTCTATGACGGTGACTGGAAGGACTACAACACCGGCCTCTTTTTCATGGAGCGTATGGGCCGTCTTCGGGATGCAAGTATTCGAGTTTTTGTGGTGGCAGGCAACCATGATGCAGCAAGTCAAATCACCAAACATCTGCGCTTACCTGATAATGTCACGATGTTTGCCACAGACGCCCCGAAAAGCGTTATTTTGGAAGATCTAGGTGTGGCCATTCATGGACAGGGCTTTGCCAGTCGGTCAGTGACTGAGGATCTCTCGCTGGCCTATCCACAAGGTGATCCCCACTTATTCAATATCGGTCTTCTGCATACCTGTCTCGATGGTAAACCCGGTCACGAACCTTATGCCCCTTGCACCGTTGATGGATTGCGCTCAAAAGGATACCAGTACTGGGCACTGGGCCATATCCATCAGCGTGAGGAGATAAGTCGAGAGCCATGGATTGTATTTCCCGGGAATATTCAGGGCAGGCATATTCGGGAGACAGGCCCGAAGGGTTGCACACTGGTAACTGTCGATAATCGTGAAGTATTTGAGGCGACGCACCGTAATCTTGATGTGCTTCGCTGGTCACTCTGTGAAGTGGATGTGATGGACAGCAAGACCACCGATGATATTTACGAACAGGTACGAGAAGTACTGCAACAAGCACTCGACACCGCCGAAAGAAGACCGGTGGCGGCACGTCTGGTATTGAAAGGAGTAACGGCTGCCCATTCACGTTTGCAGGCGGAATGGGAGCATTGGACACAGGAATATCGGGCACTGGCAACCTCGCTTCCAGGCGCGGGTATCTGGTTGGAAAAAGTATTACCTAAGACGCAACCAGCGATCTCTGTTGATCTTATGCTTTCACGCGATGATGCATTGGGAGGGCTGTTGCGTGGTATTAGCGAGATAGAACTGGATGAAGCAGCACTAGCAGACCTAGCCAATGAAGTGTCAGCATTGCGTCAAAAACTCCCGGCCGACATGCTAAGTGGTGATGACGGCTATGATCCAACCGACCCAGAACAGCTCAAAATTGCACTGGAAGATATCAAAGAGCTGCTGCTAAACCGTTTACTAACGACGAAGAAAACATGATGAGGATTGCTTTATGGAAATAAGAGAACTTAATCTTGTCGCATTTGGACCTTTCACTGAGCGAACATTAGTGTTCGGCCAAGAGCCTGGTGGTCTTCATATCGTTTATGGGCCAAATGAAGCGGGAAAGAGTTCAGCGCTTCGTGGGTTAAAAGCATTTCTCTATGGCATTGATGCACGAACCACTGACAATTTTCTTCATGCTCATACCAAACTCCGTATCGAAGGATGTTTGCGTGCAGCCAATGGACAAGAACTCATCTTTGCTCGCCGTAAGGGACAAAAAAATACACTCTTATCCATGGAAAACGAGTCACTAGACGATAAGGTGTTGGCTCCGTTTCTTCAGGGCGTAACACAATTATTTTTTGAAATGCTTTTCGGCATTGATCACCATACGCTGGTTCAGGGTGGCCAGGAGATTTTGGAGCAAAAAGGCGAAGTTGGACAAGCGCTCTTTTCTGCATCTCTCGGTAGCCACGCATTACATGCGGTGCTTGATCGACTTGGCGAAGAAGCGGACGGACTTTTTAAGCCAAGAGGTTCAACGCCAACGATCAATGTGGCCTTAAAAGCTTATACGGACTTAAACAAAGAGATCAGGGGGAAGTCACTCTCATCCCGAGAATGGGATGACCATTGTCGATCACTGGCTCTGACCACTAAAGAGTTAGAAAAAATTCAATCCGAACTCGCTAACAAACGAGCTGAAGTTAATCGTTTGAGACGCATTCAGCGTGTTCTTCCAAAATTAGCCCAGCGACATGAGCTTTTGCAAAAGTTCAAGGCGATGGGTGACGTGATTGTCCTGCCAGATGATTTTTCAACGCGTCACAAAAAAACACTTACCGAACGGGAAACTGCGCTGGCGATTCTTCAAAAAGCAACCATTCGATTCAAAGAATTTCAAGAACAACTCAAAGGACTTTCTGTACGCCAGGAGATACTAGAACAGAGTGAAACCATTGAAGATCTCCACGCACGACTGGGGAGTCATCGCAAGGCAATGCAAGACCGGCCGCAACTTGAGACAGAAAATAGGTTACTACTCACCGATGCGGAATCCTTGCTAAAGGATATGCGTCCAGATATTGCGTTGGTGGATATGGATGTATTGCGCCCAGCATTTGCAAAAAGAGAGCGAATCACAGAACTGGGAAACCAAAATTCTGTTTTGGTATTGCGAGTAAAACAAGCAAAAAACCGTCTGATTGAAACAGAAAAACGGCTGACAGAAGCCTGTAAAGCGCATCAAAAATTTCCAGTGATTGATGTGAATACTGATGTATCACCTGATGCGCTACGCAGAACCATTACCACAGCAAGAAAGCTCGGGGACCTGGATAACACAGTCCAATCGGGTTGTCGTGATTTTTCCGCATTACAAGAGCAATGCACTGTCGACTTGGCGAGACTCACGCTTTGGAGCGGTTCACTGGAAAATATTCCAGGTATACCCGTGCCAAATCAAGAGAGCATCACTCAATTTGAAAAGGCATACGATGAACTCGATAAGCGTATCCAGCGTCTCAGAGAAAAGCAGGAAGAGATGTCAGAGGCTCTGCATAAGGCATCGCAACGGTTAGATGAAATACAACGTGCCGGTACAGTACCAACCGAAGAAGAATTGATTGGAATCAGAGCTGAGCGCGAACAAGCTTGGCAACTATTGCGTCGTCAGTGGCTTGAAGGGGAAGACGTTAATACAGAGGCCGTCGCAATTGATACTCAACGAGCGCTCCCCGATGCATTTGAATACCGGGTAATCGGTGCGGATGAACTCGCCGATCGTTTACGCCGCGAGGCTGATCACGTCCACACAAAGGCAAGGTTATTAGCTGATCAGAATGCAGCGAAACAACGTGCCAAAGAAATTGTGCAGCAACTTGAGGGATTTGCTTCAAAGAAAAAACAAATTGATACCGACTGGGAAGCACTGTGGGCTTGTTGTGAGATTCAACCACGTACACCACGAGAGATGCGGTTATGGTTATCTGATCTGGAGAAACTGCGTAATCAGATTGCACAGTTGCGCACGCTACAGCAACAGGTTAGCGGTCTTGAGCAGACTCGTGACACGCAAATACAACGACTTAAACAACAATTGCAAAGCCTGGGGAACAAGAGTCCTGACAGCAAATCACTTGAAGCCATGCTTCTTGAAAGTGAGGAAGTCTGGGATGAGATTGATAAGAGAAATCGACAGCAAACCGCATTGGTTGAGGAGATCAAGACACTTGAGCACGAACAGAAATCTGTCCGAGCGGAAAGTCAATCGGCGAACAGCGAATTTGATGAATGGAAAGCGCAGTGGAAAACGGTGGTAGCGAAGATTGGGTTGAATGGTGATGCATCGCCTTCCGAGGCGGCATCTGTCATCGACAAACTCAGGGAACTGTTCACAAAACAGAACGAGGCGGAAAAACTACAAATACGTCTTCAGGCGATCGACAAAGATGCCGCATCGTTCAGTGCACAAGTCGTCGGCGTGGTTACAAAGCTAGCTCCCGAATTTTCAAAGCTGTCAGCGGAAGAGGCCGTAATGCAGCTTAATGCATTGTTATCGGACAGCAGAACCAGACAATCTCACCACCAGCAGATTGAGGAGCTGCGACAACAAGCACAGCAAGATGTTCAAGATTCTGAAGCAACAATCCAGACGATGAGCGCCCGCCTGGAGGCACTGTGTATAGAAGCAAAACGGGATAACCATACAGAATTGGAAGAAGCCGAACGTAGATCAGCTGAATACCTTCGGTTGAAAGCGGAAATCGGTAATGCGGAACAAGAGCTGCTAGATGCAGGTGAAGGCGTATCCCTCGCGGTACTTGAAATGGAAGCGAAAGATATTGAACTAGATACTTTATCTGGGCAGATAAATGCACTGACCAACAAAATCGATGAAGAACTAGAGCCGAAAAGAACAGCACTTGCCGAAAACAAAGGCCGAGAGGAAAAGGAAGTCGAACTCATGGATGGCAGTGATCATGCCGCTACGCTTGCGAACCAAGGCCAGTCTGTACTTGCTAGTATCCGATCCAATGCTGAACGATACGTCCGTCTAAAATTGGCAGCACGGATTCTGCGTGACGAAATCGAACGTTACCGTAAAGAAAATCAAGGCCCCCTGATCAAACGCGCTAGCGAGCATTTTAACTCGCTTACACAAGGTTCAGTTGAAAGACTAAAAACAGATTTCACCGACAACGATGAGCCGGTGCTGGTCGGTATTCGCTCCAATGGGGATCAAGTTCATGTCGCAGGAATGAGCTCTGGAACAAGAGATCAACTCTATCTAGCTTTGAGATTGGCGATACTCGAAAAATATATGGAAAGCTCGGAGCCGATGCCGTTTATTGTTGATGATATTCTTATTCATTTTGACGATGATCGTTCTAAGGCAACACTCGGCGTTCTCGCAGAATTAGCCAAAAAAACACAAATTATCCTTTTTACGCATCACTCTCGATTGGTAGAACAGGCGCGTGATTTAGTTGGTGGTGTCGCGGTGATGCATGAATTGTAACCCATCCTCGGGACTAATCCGGGCAGCAATCCGTCAACGAATCTGCTCACTCCACTTTTGCTTCGCCCATAATGAGAAAAACAAGAAAAAATCAGCGCTCAGCTCGCCTTCTAGGCACTTATTGTGTCCCAAATTTCTAGCCTTGCTAACAAGCATTCATAGTTATCGATGAATACATGTTCGTTGCTTTCTCGTAAAACCCATATTGTTAACGAAAATGCACGCTGATCGTTTTGACTAGAGTCATATTCAAGCGGCTCATTACCCATGACATGGATCGCTATTTCAGTATGACGATACTTTTGGATTCTTGCAAAAAGGTGGTTTATACTTTCCAGACCCTTGGATGCAAGGTTTATTTTTAACACCATATTTAAGGAGCAAAAATGATGGTGAAATTTTCTCAACCAATAACTTTTCATAATATTTTTTTGATGATGCTGCTCACGGTGACATTCGGTGTCAATGCGCATGAGAAACCATCGAATGAATTTATCCATGGTATTACGATTGAGCTACACCATGACCGCTATTATTTCGCCGGCCCCCCGGATGGAGAAAATGGGGCATCAGACGTCCCTGGGCACAAGTGGCTACGTGTTGGGGAATATCGACTTCTAGGTAAGCACTTTAACACAGGACCTTTTGGCGCACCTAGCTATTGGTCTAGCGATGCAGGTGACGGCGCTTTGCTCTACGCGATGGAGGCAATTATCGATAAATGGACTGAAGTAAAAGCGTTACAGTATTATATGCAAGGGTTTGTTCACTACCATACCCTGGTCAACGTTGAAACCGGTCAACAGCACCCGACAAAAGTCGTGTGGTTTAAGCATGTTGCGGTAAAAGCTTTCGAGTTTGATGGTGCAGGCCCGCTCGCTTTTTCAGGTATTGACGCCTATACAGTAATGCCAGGCGTTGACTATAAAATGGCTCCGAACTGGGACATTCCCTACAACCCTAATCCAGCTCAATAAGCCGATATCTAAGCGTTATGAATCGCTAAAAATAATTTAGGAATGAGGCTGAAATTAAGCGTCGGATTTTTGTGGGTAGTTTTCACGACCACGTTGGCCGTGGAAACTACGGACAAAAAGACCATCTTGATAAAAATAAGCCATTACCGAGGCGAATTATTCGTCGTCATTCGTTTATTCATTACGGATATCCTTTATTGAGTCAATTAGCGTGTCGAGGTGCCAAAAGAATAAGCAAATTGCGTTAAATGATCTTCGTTGAAATCGCCAATTTTTTGTAGAATGTCGGGGTTATCTTTGCGAAACTGTTTACCTTGCTGTGGTTGAGGGTAATAAATAATCGCGATCTCATCCGGTGTGGTGATCCCGATCGCTCGGGATACGTGGATCGATGCTTCGGACTTATAGTGATTAGGTCGTTGTGATTTTAGTTGATCAATGCGTGCGAAATCATTATCACGCTGATCAGGGTTAAGGTTATTGTAGTAACTCATCTTAAAAATATAACTTCGGTCCTTGCCAACGGGTGCAGGCTCCATGGTTTCCGACAGTGTTAATTCTCCTTCAAACAACACTAAATGATTCGTCACATTCTTCAGAGGATTGAGTAACGCACGGGTGGTATTGCTTTTCAATAAGACACTATCACACATTAATAACAAAAAACGATTGGGCTGATTAATGTCTAATTTACCTTTGGTGTCAGCGATGTTGCCTTCGCGGCGAAGATGACAGTTTTGCTTCATGAGTGTTTGTTCCAATGTTTGTAAGGCTTGATGATATTTGGAGGTATTATCAATTTGATAAAAACCTAAAATACCGAAATTAGCGCCCAATACGGGAGTGATTGCCCCCATCGCAAGTAATGCCAAAATGGCTACGTATTTTCTACCCGTGGTAATCATTTTCATGACCGTCATACCTTTCTCTAAGTGATTGAGCTGGCTATTGTTACACCACTCAAGCGGCCTGAACATTCCCCAAAAATACAAGGCGGCTGTGCTATAATGCACAGCCATGAAATGGGATGATCTGAAAATACTGGTAGAAGTTAGGCGATTGGGATCATTTTCTCAAGCGGCAAGAGAATTAGGTATCAATCATTCTTCCGTATCGCGCCGCATGCGTGATTTGGAAATGCGAGCGGGTGTCCATTTATTTGAGCGATTATCGAATGGTCTCGCATTAACCGCAGCGGGGGAGGAATTGTATACTGCGGCCGCTAGAATGGCGGAAGAAGCCGAGACGGTGGAGCATCACATTTTCGGCAAAGATACGCAATTGCGAGGTTTGATTCGTTTTGCCACGGTGGATGCAACAGCTTGTAACATCATGCCGTGTTTGCAAAAATTTTTAGCACATTACCCAAAAATTGAATTAGAACTCATACTAAGCGAACATCTTTCAAACTTGTCCCGTCGCGAGGCAGATGTGGTATTACGCGCCACCAATAACCCACCCGAAACTTATGTGGGTCGTTGTGTCGCAAAACATGCGTTTGCAATATTTGCAACACATGAGCTGATCGCTCGCTATGACCTTGATACACCGCTAGAGGCGTACCCATGGGTCGGCTGGGAAAATGGTTTTTTTGATGCTTGGATGGAAAAACATATGCCGACAGCCAAAGTCGTGTGCCGAGCTAATACCGCCTTAGGTATGATCGAAGCGGTGCGAGCCGGTATCGGCATTGCTCATCTGGCTTGTTTTGGTGTTGATTCGGACACTGAGTTTGTTCGCTTGAGTCCCCCTGATCCAAGTTTAGATTTAGGGTTATGGCTATTGATTCATCCTGAGCTGCGCCATAGTGCACGTATCCGAGCTTTCATGCAGTTTATCACCGACGAATTAACGACACAACGTGATTTGATTGAAGGTCGATTTGTTAACGATTGAGAGCTTGATATCCTCAGCCAAGGTTTTTTAGCGGCGAAAACAGGTGTATTAAATCAATCATTCCATCTTTGCAACAAGCCCTCGCAACAAAAATGTCAAAATCCGTTGTGCTAATTTCTTTGGCTCAATGTTCTTCTCCTGAACCACCAAAAGATCATACAAAGACCAATTGATAGTGCCCACAATGGCATTCACCGCCATTTCTATATCTAAGTCTTTCTGGTCACAAAAACGACCTTGATCAATGCCTTTCTTTATAATGGATTTGATTATCTTTCGGTAGCTGGCTCTTGGTGCTTTTAATGACGGCATGGCTTGCGCATCACCATAACCAATCTTCATAAAAAATAGCTTGATTAGCCCTTGATGTTCAGCAAAGTAACTTAACGTTGATATCAATACACACTCAAGCGCCTGTAACGCATCATCAATACACTCAACATCTTGCATGATTTGAGTATGTAAAGTTTCCAGGTGACGCTCCATCACCGCCGTCAGTAAAGCCTGCTTATTATCAAAGTAGCGATAGAATAAACCAACCGATACCCCTGCTTTTTTGGTAATACTCTGAGGTTGTGCTTTATCCAAACCCTCGCACAATAAAGCTTCACCGGCATCAAGCATGGCCGTATATTTTGTTGAAACACGATCGATGGGTTTAGGCGCCATAATTTCTCCTTTGCAAATGGACAGCACTATGTTAATTTATAAAAATGAATAATATTCATTTTTATAAATTATTGCAACAGGGCCTTAATCCCTTTAAGGTGAGGAAATCCTATGACGACACAAACATTCATCGAAACAAACAAAACAACATGGTTGAACTTAGAGCAGTTTCCCGGTACCCAGCTTCTCGCTCTCGCTGAACCGGTTAACAATGGTTCGATTCATCGCTTACGTATGAAAGCCGGCACCGTTATTCCCATTCATACTCATCCTTGTGATGAATACGTCTACGTCATTGATGGCCTATTGGAAACGGGAAAACGACGCTGCGAAAAAGAAACGTTTTGGATAACCCCTGCCAATACACCACAAGGTCCTCACAAAGCCATCACTGATGTTGAAATCATTACCATTCGCCTTGGCCTCATGGGTCAATTTGAACAACTTCCATAAAACGAGACCGAGATATTAGAAATGCATTAAATGAATGTTGTTCATCCAGTGCCCCACCAGCACAACAATCAACCAACCCCTACCGATAACGATACCAATGGCAGGAGATATGCCAATAATTTAATTTCCATTCCTTAGCGGGAAAGATTGGTTCTGATTTCCAAATCCTCGAAATGTTGGCGGGCGGGATGAATCAATCTGAAATACTTGCCGAACATCCAAACTTAAAAGCCGTACACTGCTTTATTTACTGCATCTAAGAACGAATACTCGTTTTTTCTAAAACTCACAATGAATGATAGTGATCAATTTATAAAAAGCTCCATTTCGCCCTTATCTACAGTACCTAAAACTTTTTTCCTCCATTTTTTTTGAAACGTTAGGGTTAAGTAACCCCTTTGACAAACGATCGTTTGTCAAAGGGAAAGAAGATACGCATTGAATAATCATCAAACTCATTAATAACCGGCTTTGTTACACCTTGCCATTCTGACTAATGATAACTATTCCACATAATTCATTAGGTGTATAGATCATCCCTTTCAAGGTGAATAATCATACAATATCAGTCACCCTATGATAGGATAGTAAGAGTTATCGATACGATTGACTGTGTAGAAGCTTAGAT
>VAPK010145763.1_pt1 | contig 18812 bp, 12 predicted proteins | sample 3395031 | NCBI WGS metagenome assembly VAPK01 (sample SAMN08290443, study PRJNA428436) | hydrothermal vent metagenome | isolation source: Deep-sea hydrothermal vent chimney 1 | place: Pacific Ocean: Juan De Fuca Ridge
AGTTTTAAACCTAGATCCACTTTTCTTTTTGGGGTCATATAGCTATTGACAAGCTTAGATTTCAAGGAGTTTTTTCCTCGTGCTGTGTTCATTTTGCCGGTCAATGCCCTAAAAATCTCATAATCATGCTTTGCACCTTCGGAAGGAGGAAATATTGCCTTTGAATACTTTGCCGTGTTTCTTACGGACAGCGCATTAAAAATGATATCGTAATGCGAAGTCTCCAATCCGGTTGTGGGTGGCAGAATAATGTTTGCAAAACGACTTGTTTCGTTGATATAAATATCTATGGAAACCATAAAATCAAGGCTCTCAAAAGCCTTTTCCAATTGGTTGCCGTTGGGTGTGGAAAGAACAGGATTGCCGGCTACCACCACCATGGCCTTTATATGTTCTTCACCCTCTTGATTAAGAATATCTTCTGCCAACGTACTTACGGGAAGTTCACCTGCAAATTCTGGTACTTTTCTGGTCTTACTGTGCCACCTACCCCTATTTCCCTTAGTGGCGGAAGTTAAAACATCAAGAGCAGGACTAGTAAACATAGCACCACCAGCTTTGTCAAAATTTCCAGCGATAATATTGATTATATATACCAACCATTGGCACAATCCACCATAGGTTTGGGTAGAAACGCCCATCCTTCCATAAACAACAGCGGTTTCCGCCGCACAAAATTCTTTGGCCAAAGTCTTTATTTCTTCAGCAGGCACTCCTGTAATGGTCTCAATCTTATCCAACGAAAATTCTTTGGCCATTTTTTCTATAGTATCCAAACCTTTTGTAAACGACGCTAATCTACCCAAATCTACCAGCTCTTCTTCAAATATGACAGCTACCAAACCCAACAGCAAATACACATCGGCACCCGGTTTTATATAATAATGCTTATTGACGATTCTTGCGGTCTCCGTTTTTCTGGGATCCACCAAAACCACTTTACCGCCTCTACCCTGTATTGCTTTCAACCGATTTTTTACGCCCGGTGCCGTCATCATACTGCCATTCGACGCCAAAGGATTTCCTCCAAGAATCAACAAAAAATGAGTGCGATCAATATCGGGTACCGGTAGCAATAACTGATGCCCAAACATAAAATACGATACAAACTGATGTGGCAACTGATCTACAGATGTAGCCGAGTAGCGATACTTTGTTTTTAAGGTTTTGTAAAACGATGACCCTGACAACATGGTACCGCTATTGTGCACTACAGGATTGCCCAAATAAAGACCGATGGAATCCCGTCCGTATGTTTTTTGGATTTTTATTAGATTTTCCACAACCTCAGTATACGCTTCTTCCCAACTAATTTTCACCCAGCCTTTCTCGGTTCGTTTTACGGGTTTCTTAAGACGGTCCTTATCTAGATATATATCTTTCAAACCCATCGCTTTAGGACAAATATATCCTTTGCTCAAAGGGTCTTTTTTATCGCCTCGAATAGATTTTATAGTGGTACCATCTGTTTCAATTTCGAGTCCGCAAATAGCTTCACATAAATTGCAAGCGCGGTAATGGGTCTTTGTCTCCATATACTACTTATTGAATTTTTCTGTAAGTTAAAGAAAAAGAAACTTCGCCAATAATTGTCTATTACCTTTGAAAAAATATTTATATTGATGTGAACTTCAAAAATTTATACCATGAATTATATTTCGCCCACAGAGAATCAAATCGGTACGTTCATTCAAAGCGAGTACCAAGGTCCTGTTGTGATGCTCAATTTATTGAAATTTAAAGCCCAAGCGGATTATGGTGATATGACCGGAGCAGAAATGTACGCGCAATATGCCAAAAAAACGGCTCCGCTTATTGCCGAGGTAGGTGCCAAAGTGATGTTTATGGGAAAAACCCATCAAATATTAATCGGCCCTGAAGATAAGGTATGGGATAAAATACTAATAGTAGAATACCCCTCACGACAGGCACTATTACAAATGCTACAAATGGATGTCTACAAAGAAAATGCAAAAGACCGAACCGCCGCTTTAGAAGATTCTAGATTAGTCATGAATTCTGCCGAAGGATAAATAATAGTACACAATTGACAGTTTAGTCAACTTAGATTCAAATACCGGTACTAGCAATTGAATCTAAGAACTATGTCTTAAAATAAGTGGAGTCATTAGAAGACAATAACAAGTCGTATTCTGATAGTAGTTTCCCCTTATCCTCGCTACTGGTAAAAGCCATCGAAGCATTTGTTCAATCTACCCGATAAATTGGCATTTTTCCTTTAAATTTTAGGATTTATTTAACGCTTAAAACCCTTAATTTTGGGATTCCAAGCTAATTCAAATCCAATGACCAGATATTTTTGTGCTTTCATATTTCTACTTTGCACAACCGCCCTTTTCAGTCAAACCGAAGATAAATCCTTTACCGTAAAATACATTTCTGAAACGCCTGAAATTGATGGTGTCTTAGATGAGGCTTTTTGGGAAACCGCAGAGAGTGCCCATAATTTTCAACAGTATTTTCCATCAGATTCTACCCTTGCCCAATACCCCTCTGATATAAAAATGGTGGTAGATGATAACATCCTGTATATAGGCATAACCGTAAAATCAATTGACGACAAATGGGTTACGCCTTCGCTAAAACGTGATTATAGGGCAGGTGGCAGTGATAGCATGAGTTTAATGTTCGACACTTTTAATGACGGCACCAACGCCTTTTTGTTCGGAATAAACCCCTATGGTGTGCGTAGAGAGGCACTCATCTCTGGAGGTGGCCAAGATTTTAGAAGAGGATTCAATACCTCTTGGGACGTGAAATGGACCGGAGAATCAAAAATATACGGCGACTACTACACCGCTGAAATGGCTATACCCCTTACTTCTTTTAAATTTAGGGAAGGTGAGACCAAATGGCGTTTTCAATGCTATCGGTTTGATATGCAAACCAACGAACGTAGTTTATGGTATAAAACACCCCAAAACCAATCGATTACCAGTTTGGCATTTATGGGCGATATGCATTTTGAAAGACCCTTGGGCAAATCAAGAACGCCCATTGCTATCATACCCTATATAAATGCCTTATCAGAAAAAGATTTTGTACTTGATGATAGCAATACCAGCCTCAAAGTAGGTGGTGATGCCAAAGTGGCCATTGGCAACGGTATGAACTTAGATATTACGGTAAACCCTGATTTTTCGAATGTAGAGGTAGATGCCATTTTCACCAACCTTACCCGTTTTGAGGTATCCTTACCTGAAAAAAGACAATTTTTTATAGATAATAGTGACCTCTTCGGAAGTTTTGGTGGGGGCCGTGATGCCAATCCTTTCTTTTCGAGACGGATCGGTATTGCCCGAGATGGTGCGGGAAATTCAGTTGAGAACAAAATATTGGGCGGCGTACGCCTCAGTGGAAAACTAAACAAAAATTGGCGCTTGGGGGTACTCAGTATTCAAACCGATGATGATATCGAAAACGAGATTGCATCGAACAACAATACCATGTTGGCCATTCAGAAAAAGGTCTTTGCTCGCTCAAATATTGGTATGTTCTTTATCAATAGGCAATCGTTTAAAGAGTATGACTTTGTAGAACGTGAAGATGAATACAACCGCGTAATCGGCATCGACTACAACCTAGCCTCAAAGGATAACAAATGGATCGGTAAGTTTTATACTCATAAATCTTTTCAGCCCGATGACAACAAAGGCAATTTTTCGGCGGGGGCATTTTTGGGTCGTAACTCCAAATACCTCAACGTCTTTTCTGATTTTGTTTATATAGACGAAGATTTCACTTCAGATCTGGGGTTTATCAGGCGTACCGACGTCATGAAATCAGCAACTTCCATAGAGGGATCCTTCTGGCCAAAAAGTACGATGGTAAACAAGACAAGTCTTGAATTGTTTTCCATATTTACATGGAGGCCAGGGCTAGATTATAAAAAAACGGACTTTGACCATAGACTGGCATGGGATACGGAATTTCAGGACCAATCAGAAGTTTGGTTTGATTTTTCAAATAGGTTTATTTTTCTGACAGACGATTTTGACCCCACCAATACAGATGGTGGTGTACTCTTGCCGGGCGATCAAGGGTATCATTTTAATACGGTAGAAATAGGGTACAGTTCAAATAGGGGCAACGTTTTTGCCTACCAATTTGAATCTTTGCTAGGTAGGTTTTTCAACGGAAAACGCTTTTCTTTAGAAGGCCAACTTACGTTACGGATCCAACCCAAAGCATCGATAAGTATGAGGTTCAATTATGATAGATTAAGTCTGCCAACTCCATACTCAAGTGCTGATTTTTGGCTTGTGAGCCCCAAGATAGATATCACCTTTAGCAAAACTTTATTTTGGTCAACTTTGATCCAATATAGCAACCAAAGAGACAACTTGGGCTTTAATTCGAGATTGCAATGGCGTTTTGCTCCCTTGTCCGATTTGTTCATTGTGTACAACGACAACTATTCCATTGATGTTTTTGCCCCTAGATATCGTTCGATTAATTTGAAATTTACGTACTGGTTGAACATTTAAAAAGAGCATAGATTGCTGCGCCGTTAGAGACTAGACAATGAACTACAAAACTCTATGTTCTGATTTAGACGGCACATTGCTATCGACCAAAAACGACGTTTCAGATTTTACGATTTCGGAAATTTCACGTATAAAACATGCAGTAAAAATTATTTTGGTCTCTGCCCGTATGCCCAAATCCATGACCTATTTACAAAGAAGGCTCGGTATTGAGAAAGAGCCTATCATATGTTATAACGGAGCTTTGATCTTAGAGGGTGAAACCGAAGTCTTTTCTACCTTCATAGCTATTGAACATGTAACGGAGGTTCATGGCCTAGCCGAAGAACACAATATAAAACTCGGTCTTTATCATAAGAACGAATGGTACGTAGAAGAAAATACAGAGCGTGTTCACAAAGAAATACACCATACTAGGGCCACCCCTGTTTATAGGAATACGACAGAAACTATTAAGGATTGGAAACAAAGAGATGTAGGCCCGCATAAAATAATGCTCATGGCTACTGAAAAGTCGGCAGATGTCATATTTCCGATACTTCATAAGAATTTAGGAGAACGATTGCATTTATACCGTTCAAACGATACGCTTATCGAAATAGCCCCAAAAGCAATTTCAAAACTCTCCGCGATAAAACTTCTTCTAAATGACGACCGATCGTTAGCAAATGTCATTGCTTTTGGTGATAACTACAACGATATTGAAATGTTGCGAAATGTAGGTTGCGGTGTGGCGGTAGGTAACGCCCGTGAAGAAGTAAAGACTATTGCAGATAAGATCACGCTAAACAACACCGAAGATGGCGTTGCCCATTATATTGAACAACATCTGCTAATTTGACTATATTTGAAAAAGAAGCAACCCTACTGTTTATGAACGAAACTACCTCAGCCGTACCCTTGATTACCGATGATACCGTAGTATTCGGGCTTTTGGCACTATGTCTTGGCTTTATTTTTTATACGTCTAGTATTAAAACTGGTTTTTGGAAAAAATTCTATGGTATTATTCCTGCTGTTTTAATGTGTTACCTCTTGCCTGCCCTATTGTCTTCATTTGGTGTTGTGTCTGAAACATGGCATACCGTTGATGAAATTGGTAAGGTAACAGAACACAGTTCTCGTTTGTATTATATGGCTAGTCGCTATTTACTTCCAGCAGCCTTGGTTTTAATGACCCTGAGTATTGACCTAAAGGCCATAGCCAATTTGGGGTCAAAAGCACTAATTATGTTCTTGACAGGTAGTGCCGGTATTATCATCGGTGGTCCCTTGGCCATTCTAATCGTATCAATGTTTTCACCAGAAACCGTTGGCGGTAATGATTTTGATGCCATTTGGAGAGGGCTTTCGACCATTGCCGGAAGCTGGATCGGTGGTGGTGCCAACCAAGCGGCGATGTATGAAATTTTTAAATATACTCCCGAAAAATACGGCGGTATGGTTCTCGTTGATATTTTCGTTGCCAATGTTTGGATGGCCATTATTCTCTTGGGGGTTGGAAAAACAGAACGTATAGACCGCTGGCTAAAAGCAGATACCTCAGCTATTGAAAAATTAAAAATCAGAGTTACTGAATTTACCGATAAAATCACCCGAGTACCAACACTAGGTGATTACATGATTATGTTAGGTCTTGCTTTTACAGCTGTAGGAATAGCACATTTTTTTGGTGGTCATATTAGCACCTATTTAACCGAGAATGTTGCGTCAGTTGGCGACCCTACTAATTTTTTGTCGTTTCTAGGTTCGGGTTTCTTTTGGATGGTTGTTATTGCTACTGCAGTAGGAATTGCAATGTCGTTTACCAAAGTTAAAAACTACGAAGGTGCAGGTGCCAGTAAAATTGGAGGAATGTTTATCTATATTCTTGTAGCCACCATTGGTATGAAAGTAGATTTAGGCAGAGTATTGGAAAACCCCGGATTAATCGCTATTGGTTTTATATGGATAACGATTCACGCCGTTTTGATGATTTTAGTGGCCAAATTGATAAAAGCACCCTATTTCTTTTTGGCGGTAGGCAGTCAGGCCAATGTAGGCGGTGCGGCTTCTGCTCCAGTGGTCGCCGCCGAGTTTCATCCTTCATTAACCTCTGTTGGTGTGCTTTTGGCTGTTTTTGGCTATGTGGTCGGTACTGGTGGGGCACTTCTTTGTGCTTATCTTATGGAGATTGCTTCAAAGATATAGTGTCTTGAATATTCCCATATTAAAACAATATTTCTTGTAAGTCGTAAAGAAATATGCATAAGCCGTCTATTGTAATATCGGTATCTTTGGCATATGACGCTACAAGTTAGAACTAACAATTGATAGCAAAAAATGAAAAGATTAGTTGCACATGACGAACACCAAATTCATAATGCGAATCAATATTTCTCCAAATTTGAAGAATATTTAAGCGAATTCGTTTATGGCGGAATCGATGGGTGTGTTACAACATTTGCAGTTGTTGCAGGTGCAGTTGGCGCAAACCTTGAAAGTTCGATAATTATCATTCTCGGTTTTGCAAATCTTTTTGCCGATGGTTTTGCAATGTCAATAGGCGCTTATTTATCGACCAGATCTGAAAAAGACAATTACAACAAACATAAACAAGTAGAGTATTGGGAAGTAGAAAATCTACCCGAGGTCGAACGAGAGGAAATTCGGGAAATATACAAGCTAAAAGGATTTTCAGGAAAATTATTGGAAGATATCATCGAAACGATCACTGCAGATAAAGATCGATGGGTAGATGTAATGATGAAGGAAGAACTAGAGATGATCGAGCAAAAAAAGTCACCGTTGAAAATGGGTCTTATAACCTACATTTCATTCATTCTAATAGGGCTGATCCCTTTATCGATATATGTCTGGGACTATTTCTACCCAATAACATCGAGTTTGTTTGTTTGGTCATCGGTTTTGACGGCATGTGGATTTATCATTGTAGGAATTCTAAAATCATATGTAAATCAGACCAACAAATTAAAAGGCGTTTTTGAAACCCTTATTTTAGGTATGACCGCAGCTTTGGTTTCCTATTATGTAGGTCATTTTTTAGAAATTTTAATAACAGGCAGGTAATCTATTTAAAATCACATAGTATTTACTCCGAATTCGCTATCAAAAGAATGTTCATCTTATATTAAAGTGGTATTTTTTGTAGTTTTATGGTGAACCCGAATTCAATAACGCACTACAACATTTCAAAAAAAATTACTGATATTTGTCCAATAAAATATAGAAATGAAAAAGACACGCTCTCTTCTTGCACTTGTATTACTGATGTTTTCATGTGGCAATATTATTACTGAAAACACCATGACGGTTACTGGCAAGGTTAAGGGGCTTAAAAAAGGCACATTGTACTTGCAGCACATACCTGATTCTGTACTGGTGGTAATAGATTCTATACAGGTTGATGGCGATGGTAACTTTAATTTTCAGACTGAATTGGAAAGCCCTGATGTTTTCTATCTCTACCTCACAAAAAAAGATAACAACACTGTTAACGATCGTATTACCTTTTTTGGCGAACCGGGTACGATCACCATAAACACCCAATGGAACACTTTTGATACCCAGGCCGAAATCACAGGTTCTGAAACTCATAAAAAATGGGAAAAGTATCAAAAGACCATGACAAAATTCCATAAGGAAAACCTTGAAATAATACAGGGTTCGATGGGTACTAAGGTTCCTCTAGATTCACTACAAATCGATTCAATCCAACAACTAAGCGATAAAAATATCAGACGTAGCTATGCCTATGCTTTAAACTTTGCGCTCACCAATAAAGATTCTTATATCGCCCCCTATATCGCTTTGAACGATGTGGCCGATGCCAATATAATATACCTCGACTCTATCAATAAATCATTGACACCCGAGGTTGCAGATTCAAAATACGGCCGATCTTTGCAAAAATACTTAGAGGATATCAAGACTTCTAAATAAAGAAATCCCGCAAAAGCGGGATTTCTTTATTACCATTAATTTTTGACCGTATTAGCTTAGTTTATTCAACTGTTCTACTAAGGCTTTTGATTTTGTTTGTAATTCTTCACGAACCGACTTCAAATGGGTCTTTCGGTTCTCTACCTTTCGTTGATTCACCTTCGCAATCAAATCGTCAAAAGTAGCGATAGCACTATCTATGATTTTCGCCCCTTCTTTCGAGTCTTGTTTGCTATTGGCCGCATCAACGACATAAACAGCTTCTATGATATCGCCAAGAACGTAATTAATGTCTTTTTTTAAATCTCTAATATTAGCCATCTGTATTATTTTTTTTGCAAAAGTAAGGCTTTTACCGATAACTAATCAGATGGTAACCTCTAAAAGTTTGGCTCCCGAAGATTTTAAAACAATAGTTCCTGAATTTGCCGAAACCAATACGGTTTCCCCTTTTCGAATTCGAGCAGAACCATATTCGTTCTCCACGGTTACCTTACCTTGAACACACATATAAATAGTAAACGAATCTCTATGTGAAACATCTTGTTTCAAATCTTCGGTAAGTTGAATGAAATTCGTACTGAAATATGGACAATCGACCATGGTATTCGCTTTGTTCGCTTCTTGGTGATATATCACTTTGAAATCATCCTTTTTGGTATAATCAATTGCATCCAAGGCCATTTCGGTATGCAACTCACGAAGGTTGCCATTTTTATCCTTTCGGTTAAAATCGAAAACACGATAGGTGATATCAGAAGTCTGCTGAATTTCGGCAAGCAAGACCCCCGCCCCTATCGCATGAATTTTTCCTGTATTTATAAAAAAAGTATCGCCTTCTTTTACTTCTTCATAATTCAACAAATCAAGCAAGGTATTGTTTTCGAGACTTTTTGCATACTCGACTTTCGTCACGTTTTTGTTGAACCCGACAATCAGGTTCGCATTTTCATCGGCCTGCATAACATACCACATTTCCGTTTTCCCAAAGGAATTATGACGCTCTTTTGCCAAATCATCATTGGGGTGCAATTGAATCGACAAATCTTGTTTAGCATCTATAAATTTGATGAGTATGGGAAAATCTCTCCCAAATCTTTCTACTACGCTCTTGCCCAATAATTCTTCTGCATGGGCATTTATCAGGTCTTGAAATGAGCGTCCAGAAAAGTCTCCGTTGGCGATTATTGAAATGTCGCCTTTCACTGTGGAAAGTTCCCAACTTTCGCCCGTTATATCATTTTCTATAGGCTTACCAAGAACATTTTTCAACTTGGTTCCGCCCCAAAGGCGTTCTTTTAAAATAGGTTTGAATTTTAAGGGGTATAGTTTCATTACCAGATATTTAATACCATTGTAGCTAAGAATAGCTTAACCTGAAAAGGTTACGAAATTACGAGGGGTTTCATACAACACAATCTCTAGGTCTTTTGACGTATCAATATGCGGTCTTAACTTGTTCCAAATGACAACGGCTATGTTTTCGGCGGTTGGGTTCAGGTTTTTAAGCTCGGGCACCTCAACGTTCAAATTTTTGTGGTCCAAGGCTTCTTCTATTTCATTTTTGATCAACTCTTTCAAAATTTTCATATCGATTACAAAACCGGTTTCTTGATCTATCTCACCAAAAACACTGACAATCAATTCATAATTATGTCCGTGAAAATTTGGGTTGTTGCACTTTCCAAAAACGGCATTGTTCTCTTCTTCGTTCCAATCAGGTCGAAACAACCGATGCGCAGCATTAAAATGTGCTTTTCTACTTACTTTGACCTTCATACACTTGGGTTATTATCAAAAATATGTTCGTAAAATTTCTCAAAGATAATCTTGAACCAAACCGTATACTCACTTGGTCGCTCTAAAATATCGTTCTTAATGTCATTGGGTTTCATCCATTTCCAGTCAGAGACCTCATCGATATTAATTGTTGGGTCTTTGTTAAAGCTTCCTATCATTACATGGTCAAACTCATGTTCTGTTAGTCCGTTTTCAAGGGAAGCCTTATAAATAAAAGAGAACACTTCTTTCAGCTCGGTCACGAAACCCATTTCTTCTTGTAATCTTCTCTTACCAGCCTTAATATTGGTCTCGCCCAAACCTTGGTGACTGCAACAGGTATTGGTCCATAATAAAGGGGAATGGTATTTACTGGCAGCGCGTTGCTGCAACATGACCTCACCTTCATCGTTAATTATAAAGACCGAAAAAGCCCTATGAAGCATCGCTTTTTGGTGGGCTTCCATTTTTGACATGATACCGATTTGTTTATCTGATCGGTTGACCAAGATTACTTTTTCCTCTATCAAATTTCAGTTTTATTAGTTACCGCATAAATGATTATCGACCACGGATATACAAAAGTAAGACCTTTAACCGATTTTCATAGATAAGGTAATCATAAAAATATATTGTCAATTCAAGTAAAGGTGACCTGATACGGATTTATGCTCGCCATCCTGATTTTCATAATTCAAAATATAGAAGTAGGTGCCAGAAGGCAACTTTTCTCCTTGGCCAACGGTCGACCTTGCTTGTGATGTGCCATCAAAACGATTTCCCTTTGTATCATAAGATGTTGTTGAATACACAAGTACCCCCCATCGGTTATATATTTGAAGAGTATTATTTGGGCGGATATCAAGACCGGTGATAATCAAGAAATCATGTACCCCATCCCCATTATTTGTTACTACATTGAAAACTTCTACTTCTTCGATTACTATGGGTTGGTCGACATCTAAATAATCAGGACTGCCGTCATTGTCGAAATCGTCGTTAATATAGTCCCCATCGTTGTTCGTATCTTCATCAATGGTAAGAATGGTGTCACCGTCATCATCAATATCACGGTAATCGGGTTCTGGATCACCATCGGTATTCGGAAGATCGGTCATTGGGTCATTGATTTCATCATTGACATCAACATCTATTGCTTCAGAGCCTTCATACCCATCATCAAGACCATCATTATCTTTATCAGAACCAATAAAGAGCACGTCAGCAATACCATCGTGGTTATGATCATGGCCCTCAATGGCGTCTGGTATAGTATCATTGTCACTATCTACATCTAAATAATCGGGAAAATCGACGCCATCTCTATTCACAGGCTGGAGGCCTACATCTCCATTGGCCTCATAAGCATCATCTAACCCATTATTGTTGGTGTCTTGCCCACTGGGAGGAATATAGTCAATAGGTCTTTGCGCTTCAACATTATCAGGTATACCGTCATTATCACTATCAATATCCAAATAATCAGGATAGCTATCATTGTCTGAATTGGTTGGGTCTGTTGACGGGTCATTATCACCATCGGTATTCAAATCTTCAATACTGTCAATAATACCGTCGTTGTCACTATCTATATCAACAATAACCAGAGCATCCCTAAAGTCAACATCACCTCCAGTTGTTGCATCACTATCTGCATCAGGTAAAATAATAGCTCCGGATAAAGGATCATCTATCGTTCCGCCCGGGTCTGCATAACTTGTTGTATCGGCATCTGTTGCATCATCTAGACCATCATTATCTATGTCATTACCGCTCAAAGTGATACCTGCTTCCAATGTATCATCACCCCCTTCATTGTCAGAGTCAGTATCGAGATAATCAGGATTGTCGGTATTATCGGTATTCTCGGGGTCTAATCCGCCAAAGATCAGATAGGCAGAGTTCACCCCTCTATTGACTGCATAAGTAGTCGCATCATCAGCAGCAGGTGAGAGATACCCTATGGTCGTTTGGGCCTCAACATTATCGGGCAGGCCGTCACCATCCGAATCAAGATCTAAAAAATTGGGTATGGTGTCGGTATCATCAGCACTTTCGGCTAGGGTATAGGTTGTGACCGCACTTGAAGTATCGATGTCTTCTATTGCATTGAACAACCCATTTGCTCCAAAGGCTACAGGAAGCCCATCAATCACACCGTCAGTTTGTGCTTGACCGTGACCTGCTTCTACAACATCTAAAATGCCATCGTTGTCGCTGTCAAGATCTAAATGATTGGGTACACCATCGTTGTCAAAATCGCAATTGTCAAATAGTGAAGTCGTATTAGTAATGAGCAATCCACCAATTGGAGGCCCTGAGGAGACCACTATCTCAACAATATTATCGCCATCAACCCAATTACTGGCCAAATTAACATTTGTCAGCACATTGAAATCAACCAACGGAGTGGTTTGTAACACACCATTTACAAATACTTGAACAGGAAGATGAATATTGTTTGCCAATGTTCCATTATCAGCGGCCATATCAAAATTTAGGTAAAAAGTAGCAGCTAGACCCACAGGTAAACTAAAGGTATTGGTAAAACGAAGCAGTACAAAGTCACCTGTAGGACCGCTTGGAGGAGCTAAAAAGGGTCGTTCGAAGGGCACTCCGTCAAGATCTGCATCTATATGGTTTCCTATACCACCAATGGCAGTGTTGAAAGGGTGGGAAATCCAATCAGAGCCTGTCCCTACCGGAGCAGCTGTCCAGCTCAGTGCACCCAATCTACCAACAACCACAGCAGGAACAATTCCTGAGATTGCTGCGGGCGCATAATCTAGAGGACCTGAAATCCATTCCACATTCCAGTTTCTATCATTACTGCCCGTAGATAAGCCCATACTCGTATCAAATCTAGGTTTTAGACATTCTTTATTGTCAGGAATACCATCATTGTCATCATCCAAATCCACCACATCTACAATACCATCATTATCGTTATCGGCCCTATCGTCTGTGTTGTCCCTATAATCGACATCACCACCCGTAAGCACATCACCGTCAATATCGGGTAAAAGACTGGGTGTATCAATATTACCATTGGCATCGTCATAAGCCACATTATCATTAGAGTCAATTCGCCGATCAAGTCCGTCTTGATCATTGTCAATCCTAAGCAGGGCAAATACGGCTTCTGTTGTATCGTCCGTACTATCATTATCCGAATCTAAATCCAAATAATCGGGATTATCGGCCAAATCAGTATTTTCAGGTAACAGCCCCCCTAAATAGGCAGAGTTCACCCCGTTATTGGTCGTATAGGTGGCTGCATCATCACCATTGGGGGAAACATACCCTATTGTCGTTTGGGCCTCCACATTATCAGGCAGGCCGTCACCATCCGAATCAAGGTCCAAAAAGTTGGGTATGGCGTCGGTATCATCAACACTTTCCGCTAGGGTATAGTTTGTGGTTTCCCCATTGGGTGAACTTTGGACCGCATCTGGAACACCATCGGTACCTACAGTTCCATTCACCATTCCATTTGTATGGGCCTGCCCATGACTCGCTTCCACTGCATCGTAGATACCGTCGTTATCACTGTCGAGATCAAATGCATCGATTACACCATCATTGTCAGTATCAGCGCATTCCGCCGCGGAACTTAAGGTTACACTAACCAAATCAAGGGCCGCCCCGGCCGAGGTATCACCGGCACCCGGTGGTGTTGCCGTAAACCATACGGTGGTCTGCGCTGTTGTGGCCACAAAGGTCTCTTCGTGATAAAACCAGTTGTTCGGACCAATAAGCCCCCCTATCGGGCCCACTGAATTTGTGGTCAGGGTTCTATCTATAATCACGGCATTGTTGGAATCGATTATGCGGGCCATAAGGGTTACCACCTCTGGAGGGGCATGTCCCCTATCCTCACCCCAATAAAATGAAAAGGTATAAGTCTTACCGGGTACCGTATTTATTATTTGCGAAAGCTCGTTCGAGACCCCACCCGTTACATTATTGTTTCCGACAACATCCAAATACTGTACTCCATGGTAAGCAGGTGCATGCAATGCAGATCCGACCCATCCGTCCAAATTTTGGGTATAGCTCCACCCAGCTAGGGTATTGGTGTTATAGGTCGTTCCTATAAAGGTACCGTTGGGACCGGCAAAGCCTCCTGGAAAAATAGCGGCATCGGTAAAATCCTGCTGCTCAAAGGACCCATTGAGAATCAAATTACCACAGCCTTCGTCACTATCAAGTATTCCATCATTGTCATCGTCAAAATCCTCTTCGTCAACAATACCATCGAGGTCGTTGTCGGGCCTGTCATCTGTTGCATCCCTAAAGTCAACATTACCGCCCGTAGAAGCATCGTTGTCCACATCCGGTAAAATGATGGTTACTGTCAAGGGGTCGTCAATGGTTCCCCCCGGATCTGAATAATCCCCTGTAGTATCTGAGGCATCGTCAAGACCGTCATTGTCCGCATCCGATCCGGCCAACGGAATTCTGGCCTCTGACCTATCGTTGCCCCCCTCATTGTCAGAATCGGTATCGAGATAATCGGGATTGTCCGTACCGTCGGTATTGGTCGGATTCAATCCACCCATGACCAAATAGGCAGAGTTCACTCCGTTATTGGTCGTATAGGTAGCCGCATCATCGCCATTGGGGGAAACATACCCTATGGTCGTTTGGGCCTCCACATTATCCGGCAGGCCGTCACCATCCGAATCAAGATCCAAAAAGTTGGGTATGGCGTCGGTATCATCAACACTTTCCGCTAGGGTATAGTTTACCATACCACTGTTCGGGGAGGCCTGAACGGTATCGGGAACACCATCGGTCCCTACGGCTCCATTGACGAAACCATTGGTATGTGCTTGACCATGCCCCGCTTCTACGGCATCATAGATACCATCGTTTTCCGCATCTAAATCGAGATGATTTGGTACGGTATCACCATCAGAATCCTGTAATTGACAGGCTGAAATGCTAAAGGATATATCATCAAATGAGGACCAATTTTGCGCTGAATCATCTATCTGACTATATATATAAAAACGAAATCTATACTCTGTATTCGCCAGTAGCGGTATTGTTGATCTAACTTGGTGGTCGAAGAAATTCGTACCTGCACCAGTATTTGAATGCAAGACATTATTAGATAGTATTTCCCAAGATGTGAAAGCCCCTGATGAATACATGGCGGTTGAACGGTACGAGTCTCCTATATTGGGCTGGATCCAAACAGATTGTATGTTATTCAAAACAAATGTTGAAATATTTCCGGTTGTAAAAGAAACCTCAACATATTGATCATTGGAAAAAGCATCTGCAAAATCAACAGATGAAATACTGTTCAATTGTAAATTGGAATTTGGTGTGGAAAATCCTAAACCGCTAATTGAAAGTGTACTTGTTGAGGTTAGAGCCCAATTCGTGATACGAGGGTCATTGATCACATCCATATTAAAAGTACCCGAAGGATTATTAAAGGCCCAGAAAAATTGTGAGTTAACGGAATCAGAAGATTCATCACAATCTAATATTCCATCATTATCATCATCTAAATCCACTACATCAACAATACCATCATTATCATGATCTGGTCTATTATCTGTTGTGTCTCTAAAATCTACATCTCCTCCAGAACTGGCATCATTGTCAACATCTGGTAGAACAATATTTGTCAATGGATTGTCTATAATTCCACCTGGATCCGCATAACCGGTAGTATCTGCATCTGTTGCGTCATCTAAACCATCATTGTCCACATCATTACCACTTAGTACAATCGCCCCTTCTATCGTATCATTACCGCCTTCATTGTCTGAATCGGTATCAAGATAATCAGGAGTGTCAGTATTATCGGTATTAACGGGGATCAAGCCTCCCAAATAGGCCGAATTTACTCCGTTATTCGCCAAATAGGTAGCTACATCATCATTGTTCGGTGGTAAATAGGTAGCCGTAGTTTGGGCCTCCACATTATCGGGCAGGCCGTCACCATCGCTGTCCAAATCCAAAGAATTAGGCAGCAAATCGCCATCAGGATCAGCCGCACCTTCAACGCTGTCAAGAATTCCATCATTATCGTTGTCTAAATCCATAGCATTCCCAACCCCATCAGAATCGTTATCCATGGCCAAACAAAGGGTAAATGAACCTAAATAACTAGTAGTCGCCGAATCTACCGATATATAGTAGATATTACCTGGGGTAAGGCTTGGAGCCCCTAAAACCACATCTTCGGTATTAAAAGTAAAGAGAGTACTCGAAACTTCTGTTGTACCATCAGCTTCCCATACGGCAACTAAGGTTCTGGTCTGTGTTCCCTTTATCCCTACGATATCTACTGTAACCAACAGTTGACCCGTATCCGGCGCAATAAAACGGAACCAACGGTTTGCAGTTGGCGAACCTGCTAACCAATTGCTAGCTGGATTCAAGTCAGGTGAGGCACCCTGTGTATTGTATTCCGCATCTATTGAGCATCCATTGATTAGGGTGGTCACATCTATAGCTCCCTCATATAAATCGTAGTCTACTTGATCGTTCAGGCACAGGGTGAAAGAACCTGCACTCGCATACGCATCGACAGAAATATAATACCTGACCCCAGGGGTAAGACCCATATAATTCACATCAATGTCAGAGTACTGCGAGTAGTATCTGTCACTCGCCAGTTCGGTAATACCATCGGCTTCCCAAAGCGCTAATTGAGCAAACCGTTGAGTACCTAAGGGATTGCCTGCTCCACCCCCTCTTTTAACTTCAATATGTATATCTCCGGTAGCTGGGGCATTAAACCAAAACCATCGGTTGTTACGAGGGCCACCAACAGTCCATTCACTAGCCATATTCCTATCATGCGAAGCTCCCCGTGTGTCATAGGCAGCATCGGGCGAACAGCCGTTCATAAAAGCATTTACCTCAATAGCGCCTTCATAAAAATCATAATCTAGAACATCACTCAAACATAAGGTAAAGGTTCCTCTTGTATTAGTAGCATGGGTATCAACCGATATGTAATAGGTGGCACCAGGTGTTAGGCCCACATGACCCAGATTGATGTCATCAAGAGGTGTGTACCAGTTTTCGCTTCTAATTTCGGTAAGCCCATCGGCCTCCCATAAGGCAACTTGTGAAAACCGTTGATTACCTTTTACGCCATTGATATCAACAGTGATTTTAATCTGTCCATTGGCAGATGCAATAAAACTAAACCATACGTTGAATTTTGCTCCAGGGTTGTTCCATTCGCTTCCTCCATTTCTGTCAGGTGTTGCCCCTGTCGTAGTATATTCTGCATCTGCAGAGCAATTATTTATTAGCGAAGTGATATTAATGGCATTGGCAAAGTCATCATTAGAAGGTTGTGCCAAAATAATTTGGGATGTCAAGGTGAAAATAATCAAGAAAAATAGCTTTAAAGCATTTTCCTTATTGGCCAATTTTGTGATAAGCTTTTTAATAGTTTGCATCAAATAGTCTTAGTTGGTTGAAACAGAACAAAACCTTATCAAAAGAATCTGGGTGATCTCAAGTTTCCTTTTGTAGTAATAAAATCATAACGAAGGATAACCTCAAATGAACCATCATTGAAAGCGGCATTGCCCAATTCGGTAGTTTCCCTATCATAGGCCATGCCTATCATGAAGCCTTCAGATATATTGAAACCGACCAAACCACTTACGGCGGCATCCCATCTGTAGGCAACTCCCAAAATAAACTTATCGTTCATCATAAAATTAGCAGAAACATCTACTTGTAATGGTGCTCCTTGTACAACCTTGGTAAGTAAGGTGGGCTTGAACTTTAAAAACGGATTTAAATCCCAAACATAACCGGTAATCAAATAAAAATTCATTTGCTCTTTTGCCGTTGACAAAGAAGATTCGTCAAAATGCGCCGTCTGTAAAAATCTAGGAACCGACAGGCCTGCATAAAAATGGTTCGTATGGTAGTAGACACCTGCACCAAAGTTAGGTGAGAAGCGATTATCTATATCGGTTTCTAAAGTCTGATCTGGCGCAAACTGGTTGAGTTCAGAAAACCGAATATCCAACAAATTGGCACCAGCCTTGAGTCCGAAACTAAGCCTACCCTCCGTTGAAGTATGAATCGTATAAGAAAAGTCAATATCGAAATTCGTTTCTGAAACAGGCCCTATCTTATCATTTATAATAGAAAACCCGAGACCTACACCTCTATAGCCAATAGGTGAGTGCACATTCAGTGTCTGTGTTGTTGGAGCTCCCTCTAAACCAACCCACTGCGACCTGTGAAGTGCGGCTATACTAATATGACCTCGAGATCCTGCATAGCCAGGATTTACGCTAACAGTATTATACATATACTGGGTATATTGGGCATCTTGCTGACCATAAGCCGAGATTCCAGAAGCTATAATCAAAAAGAGAATCCTCAAAATTATTTTAGTGCTACTGAGTATATCTATTACTTTAAATGTCATTAGTTATCTATTTAAGTATAAGTAACCTGATAATGATATCATATTTCCTGTTGTGTTTTCATAATCCAAAATATAGAAATAGGTTCCTACGGGCAATTTATTGTCAACATCTACTGTGACCCTACCATTGGAAGTACCGTCAAAAACGTTTC
>VAPK011198700.1_pt1 | contig 18808 bp, 12 predicted proteins | sample 3395031 | NCBI WGS metagenome assembly VAPK01 (sample SAMN08290443, study PRJNA428436) | hydrothermal vent metagenome | isolation source: Deep-sea hydrothermal vent chimney 1 | place: Pacific Ocean: Juan De Fuca Ridge
CGCCCCTTTGATCAAATACGTTTTTATGAAGTGAGCGCCGAAGAGTTATTGCAAATTCGACAGGATTTTCCAAAAGGCCGGTATTCTATAAAAATTGAAGACACGACCTTTAATCTTTCAGAGTACCAAACCTTTTTGCAGGAGAATAAAAAAGACATTCAATCGTTTACCGATAAACGGCAAGCGGCTTTCGATACCGAGTTACAACACTGGATTGAGTCGGGGCAAATGAACTTTGAGCTGGAACAGGAACTTGTAACCGAAGAAGGAGTTGAAGATAGCTTACCTGAAAATTGTGTTGTAATACAAAGTACGGTTGCTGGTAGTGTCTGGGAGGTATTGGTTAATCAAGATGATGCAGTAGAAAAAGGCCAGCCGCTTGTTATTCTGGAGTCCATGAAAATGGAAATTCAAATAACTGCACCCAGTAAGGGGAAAATTATTGCCATTATAAAAACGGAAGGCAGTCAGGTTAAAAGTGGCCAGTCCTTATTAATTTTAGAGGAAGATAATTAATGTCTGCATCTGTAATGAATATGACCATTACCTCGTTATTAGAAGCGTATCGTACTAAAGCCGTTTCACCCGCGCAGGTCGTTAAAGCATTATTAAATCGTTGTGAGGAATACGAAGAGCATAATATCTGGATTACACGTTTAACAATCAAGCAAATTCAAAAATATATTGATAAGCTTGATGGTCACTCACCTGACAGTCTGCCCTTGTATGGTGTTCCTTTTGCGATAAAAGATAATATTGATTTGGCCGGTGTGCCGACAACGGCAGCATGCCCTGAGTACCAGTATTATCCAGAAAAATCAGCCTTTGTTGTTGAACAGTTAATCAATGCCGGTGCAATCCCCATTGGTAAGACCAATATGGATCAATTTGCCACCGGTTTGGTAGGTGTGCGTTCACCTGAACCCTGGGGTGCGTGCAAAAATGCCTTTAATAAAGCGTATATATCAGGTGGTTCCAGTTCAGGTTCATCGGTTGCGGTTAGTTTAGGCATGGTTTCTTTTTCATTGGGTACCGATACCGCTGGGTCGGGTCGGGTACCGGCCGCTTTCAATAACCTTGTTGGCCTCAAACCATCAAAAGGTTTACTGAGTATGACAGGTGTTGTGCCGGCTTGCCGTAGTCTGGATTGTGTCAGTATCTTTGCCTTAACCACGGATGATGCCAACGCTGTATTTGAACAGGCCGCAGTATTTGATAATGTTGATGCTTACGCACGGAAAAATCCATTTAGTAACAATCATCGGCACTATCAAAATACGGAAGGTTGCTTTAGCTTTGCTGTGCCTAAAGAATCACAATTACAATTTTTTAAAAATGATAATGCAGAAGAACTATTCAAGGCTTCCATCGAAACGCTGGAGTCAACAGGTGGTGTTAAAAAAGAAATCGATTTTAGCCCGTTTCTGGATGCGGCACGTTTATTATACGAAGGCCCATGGGTTGCTGAACGTTATGCTGCCATTGAAAACCTGATAACTGAAAAACCGGAAGCCTTATTGCCTGTTATTAATACTATTATTGGTGGAGCCGTTGGTAAGACGGCTGTTGATGTGTTTAAAGCAGAATATAAATTACAACATCTTAAATCACTAACCGATTCTTTATTAAAAGAGGTTGATATTTTAATTACCCCAACAACGGGTACGATTTACAAAATAGATGAAGTTAAAAATGATCCTGTACAACTCAATAGCAACCTTGGCTATTATACCAATTATATGAATCTGCTGGATTGCAGTTGTGTGTCGGTATCGAGTGGTTTTTTGGAAAATGGTTTGCCGTGGGGGATTAGTTTTGTTACTACAGCAATGCAAGATAGAAAGTTATTATCCCTGGCTAATCATTTTCAACAGCAACTGCAATTGCCTTTAGGTGCAACTTCGCTTGAATTGAAGCCATCAGAGGCGAGTGGATGTAAGGCTGAGTCGAGAATTTCTCTTATTGTTTGTGGTGCACATTTATCGGGCTTGCCATTAAACTGGCAGCTCACGGAACGTGGTGCGACCCTGGAAGAAACAACAACAACTGCAATAGCCTATCGGATGTTTGCATTAGCGGGTGGGCCACCACATCGACCAGGATTAATTCGCGATACTAATAATGGAGTGGCGATTGAAATAGAGATATGGTCAATGCCAGCAGAAAATCTGGGTAGTTTTGTTGCTGGCATTCCTGCTCCACTGGGGTTAGGTAAAGTTGAAATACAAGATGGCCGCTGGTTCACAGGCTTTATTTGTGAATCTTACGCAGTTGAAGATGGTAAAGACATTAGTAAGTTTGCAGCATGGCGTGAGTATATTAAAACGCTTTAAAAAGTTATTTCTTCGCAGACGGAAGTTGTTATATGGCTAACTGTTTTTAATGGCCTTTACTCGAAGCTTTGTTAAACCTTCTGCAAAATCTTTCCCCTGTAAGCCCTGCGCTTTTAATTCTGAGTAATCAACGTTATTGGCGGCTCTATAATAATCACGAAATATTGCTGGTTGTTTAAAATCAGTATTTTCCAACCCGCTACGTCCACGAGAATCGGCTTCACAGCTGAGTAAGAATTTTTCGAAACGTTCGGGGCGGCGAAAGGCATCCATTAGCTGTAAGTATTTTATAACAGTTGCAGGTTTTAATTCTTCGATACGGTGATAGTTTAAATGGTATTCAGTAACCATTAGTGCCAGTTCCCGATAAGATTTAGGAACTTTAAAGCGACTGCATAATTGTTTAACGGGTTCGATGCCGCGATGTTCGTGGCCGATATGTTTTGGCCACTGGTCTTTGGGCGTTAGTCCTTTACCCAGATCGTGAACGAGTGCGGCAAAGCGTACATCCGGTGCATCACTTAATTTTACAGCTTGCTCCAATACCATCAAGGTATGGATGCCGGTATCTATTTCAGGATGATATTTTTTTGTTTGTGGTATACCAAATAAACAATCAAGCTCAGGAAATAAGATTTTTAAAGCATCACATTCACGGAGTACTTTAAAAAAAACTTCAGGGTTTTGTGTTTGTAGTGTGGTCTGTAGTTCCTGCCATACACGCTCAGCAACCAGTGATTCAAGTTCACCTGACTGAGCAATTTCCTGCATCAATCGTAATGTTTCATCTGCGATCGTAAATCCTAAATGAGCAAAGCGGGCAGCAAAGCGGGCAACGCGGAGTACTCGTAAGGGATCTTCGATAAACGCAGGGGATACATGCCGCAGGATACGGTTTTTTATATCCCGCTGACCATGGTAGGGATCAATAATATGGCCATTTTCATCTTGAGCAATGGCATTAATGGTTAGGTCTCGACGTATCAAGTCTTCTTCCAGAGTAACATTTGTACGAGTGTTAAAACTAAAGCCGGTATAACCTGGGGCTGTTTTGCGTTCGGTACGCGCCAGTGCATATTCCTGTTTTGTTTTCGGATGTAAAAAAACAGGAAAATCTTTGCCAACGGCTTTATAGCCCAGAGCCTGCATTTGTTCAGGTGTTGCACCCACTACTACCCAGTCCTTGTCTTTACTGGGGATACCCAGTAATTGGTCACGGACGAATCCGCCAACAGTGTAAATTTTAAGGCTCATTTGTTGTTTATCATATTAGTAAAAAGATTAATTTTAAGTGCGTTTGTTTGGGTCTATACTCTATATAGTGTTACTAAATTATAAAGGAATAACAATGAGTTTTGACGTAATTAACCCGGCAACGGGTAAAAAAATTAAATCCATTCCATCATGGGACGAGGCTGCAATAGAAACCGCATTAACAGAAGCTGCAAAGGCAACACCGGCATGGGCCGAATTGGCATTAGACGAACGGGCAAAAATTGTTGTGAATGCAGGGCAGGTTTTACGTGACAATAAAGATAAATATGCCGCCATTATTACCGAGGAAATGGGCAAGTTAATCAATGACGCAAAAGCGGAAGTTGAGAAGTGTGCAACGGTTTGTGACTATTATGCACAAAACGGCGCAAAATTTTTAGCAGATGAAATAATAGAATCGGATGCGGGTAAAAGCTATGTGGCCTATCAGCCGTTGGGAACGGTATTAGCGGTTATGCCTTGGAACTTTCCATTTTGGCAGGTATTTCGATTTGCTGCCCCTGCTCTGGTCGCGGGTAATACCGGTGTTTTAAAACATGCTTCTAACGTACCACAATGCGCCTTGGCGATTGAGGAAGTTTTTGAAAAAGCCGGTGCGCCTAATGGTGTCTTTAAAAGTTTAATGATTCGTGCTTCACAGGTAAAAGCGGTTATCGAAGATACTCGCGTACATGCGGTCACCTTAACCGGCAGTGAACCCGCCGGACGACAAGTGGCATCGACAGCGGCCAATGTTTTGAAAAAAGCCGTACTCGAGTTAGGGGGTTCCGATGCCTTTATTGTTTTAGACGATGCCGATCTGGATTTAGCAGTTTCAGCGGCCGTTATTTCCCGTTTTTTAAACACAGGACAAAGCTGCATCGCAGCGAAGCGTTTTATTGTTGTGGACAGTATTGCCGAAGAATTTATTAGCCGATTCAAGGTTGCCGTCGAAGCATTGCAACATGGCGACCCGATGGATGAAGCAACCACACTCGCACCGATGGCGCGCAATGATCTGCGTGATGAAGTACACCAACAAGTTATCGATTCCATTGCCGCCGGTGCGGTGGCGGTGACTGGTTGTAAGCCGATCGAAATGCCGGGTGCTTATTATAAAGCGTCAATTCTTGATAATGTAAAACCGGGAATGCGCGCTTATACGGAAGAAATTTTTGGTCCAGTCGCACTGGTTATTCGCGCACTGGATGAGAGCGATGCGTTAGAGATTGCAAACAGTTCGGTATTTGGTTTGGGTAGCAGTGTATGGACGCAGGATTCAGCTCGCGGTGAACGTGTTGCACTAAAAATTCAGGCGGGTTGCTGTTTTGTGAATGGTTTTGTAAAAAGTGATGCTCGTTTGCCGTTTGGTGGAATTAAGCGCTCAGGTTTTGGTCGTGAGTTATCGCATCATGGCATTAAAGAATTTGTTAATGCGAAAACAATCTGGATTAAATAGCGTAATTTATTCGATTTATTTTTAAAGATATTTTTGTATTCTTTGCGGCGATACTAATAACTTGATACAGAGCTAATTTGAGTTTATCCATTATCTTTTTATATGCCGTTACAGGTATTGTTGCGGGCTTTCTTGCCGGGCTGTTTGGTGTCGGGGGTGGGCTTATTATTGTGCCTGCTTTAATGTATTGTTTCTTCTTACAAGGTTTCGACCCTTCCATTAGCATGCACATTGCGATCGGTACTTCTCTTGCTACTATTATCTTAACGTCCATTTCTTCAACACGGGCACACCATGCACATGGTGCGGTGCAATGGATTATTGTTAAACGTATGGTATTGGGTATTTTTATTGGTGCGTTGTTAGGTGCTTTGTTGGCAAAAAATTTAAAGGCCGAGGTATTAAAAACTATCTTTGCTGTATTTGAAATATTTATTGCCTTTAAGCTTTTGTCTAATCTAAAAACAACGACACATAGGGGTAACTTGCCTAAGACATGGGGGCTAATGGCGGCCGCTGTTTTAATCAGTGTTATTTCTGCACTCGTTGGCATTGGTGGTGGTAGTTTGAGTGTGCCTTTTTTGCGTTGGACAGGCTTGTCAATGCAAAAGGCGGTGGCAACCTCAGCCGCGTTTGGTCTGCCTATTGCGATTGCCGGTACGTTATCTTTTATGTGGACAGGTTCGGGTAATTTGCTACTGCCTGAATACAGTGTTGGCTTTATCTACCTGCCCGCACTGTTGACGGTGGGCTTGCTAAGTATCTTATTGGCACCTTTGGGCGCGCGTTGCGCACACGGTTTACCGGCAGCAACATTACAAAAAGTATTTGCCGCGAGTTTGTTTATTGTTGCATTATTATTACTGTTTTATTAAGATTTCATTATATCTTCAGAAAATTTTCTCCCATCTTCCTCGATAACCAATAAATCAATAGCTTGCATCTGTTTTCTGTTGTAAATTATATCTATTGCCTCTAAGTTGGCTGTTAATTAATCATAATTATCAGTATAGTGGCTAAGATAGTGTGAACTACGTCACACTTTACGGATGATTTTTGTGGGGTTTTAATCATGTTGTTCCGACGAATTTTATCACAACCAGTGAATCGCTTACTGATATTAGTCATGGTCGTGACGGCAATATTGCCGATAAGCTTGCTAACGGCCCACCTTAACAAGACAGCATGGGAAAATAGTTGGCGTGAGATCCATGAAAAACATCAGTTACTCGCCGAGAATCTGGCTTCCCCCATTCAAATTTATGTGAAAGACCATTTTGCCGCGCTCAGTCTTTTGTCTGAAACCATTAAGCCAGTCATTAGTAATCACAAAAAATTAGTTACGGTTATGGGCACCACTGTCGATAAGCTAAAAGGCTTCGCTTCTTTAGCTTATGTGGATGTGAATGGAAAAATGTTAGCATATAAAGTGGCTAATGATATTAAACTGGGTGATAAATTAATCTCCCCTTATATTTTTACAGCCGAACGTTGTTTTTTGTTTGTGCGTCAAACCGAAAAGCAATATGTTTCGGGTATTAAACCCAGTCCATTTAATTCGAGACCCACTATTCTGATGGGAATGCCGGTTTTTACTCTGCAAGGTAAATTAAGGGGCGTGTTACTGGCTGAATTACGCGTTAGTTTGATCGAAAAATTACGTGAACAAATAAAATTTGGTAAGCGAGGTCATTCTGCTATTGTTGATCAGAATGGGCGAGTGATTGCACACCCGAATCCACAATGGATGGCCGAAATGAAAGACCTGAGTAGTTGGCCTATTGTGCAGGCCATGATGGCGGGTAAGCAGGGCGTTACAGAATTTTATTCATCGTTTGTTAAGCAAGATATGGTAGCCGGTTATGCATCGGTTCCCGGTACAGGATGGGGCATTATGGTGCCACAACCCAAGAGCGAAGTGGTGGCGCAAGTTAATCGCTTTATGTATTCGAATTATTTTTGGGGTGGTCTTGGTTTAGTGATAGCCATTGTTATTGGTGTGTTAATTTCTGGTTGGATTACACGACCTATTAATCGTTTAGCCAGAGCGAGTCAAAATTTATTAGATAATTATCTGGTTGGTGATATAGCCTATCCATCAGACTATGAACCACGCGAAGCAAGGCAATTAGGTTTTGCAATGAAATCACTGGTACGAGGTTTGCAACACAGTAAAAATGAAGTGGCTGAACTTAACAGGAATCTTCAATATAGAGTAAATGATGCAACCAAGCAGTTGCGAATTGCGAATAGCAAATTACAAGAAACAGTCAAAAGTGATTTTTTAACCTCGCTAGTGAATCGGCGTTATTTTGAAATGGATTTATCGGATGTGTTGTCACATAAACAACAAGGCTTCGAGCATGTTTCAATCTTACTTTTTGATATTGATAACTTTAAGGCCATTAACGATGAACATGGACATGCAGCAGGCGATGAAGTCTTAACCCAGGTTGCGCGTAAACTTGAACAGTTTATGCGTCATGGTGATGTTGCGGCACGTTATGCGGGAGATGAGTTTGTCTTACGATTATGTTGTGATCGTCGTGTTGCTATGTCGAGAGCTAACCAGATCTGTCAGGCTATCAGTGATTTAAAAATTATCTGGCGGAACATTAGTTTACAAGTCACGGTGAGTATTGGTGTCTATAGCGAAGTATTATCGGATGATTTGGATGTGCGAAATATTCTGCACAAAGTTGATATTGCGATGTATGAAGCAAAAAAACGTGGTCGTAATTGTGTGAAAACATTTAATCAGGAAATGGCAACGGTGCATCATCTCAGGTAATATTGTACTCTTATGCATAAAAGTAATATCGGTTAACCTCCTGTTTGCGACATAAACCGAACCAGTTTGGTGGGGTTTTCAGAAAACTCATGGTTCTCAGGTTTTAATGCAATCGCTTTTATAATATGTTGTTCCAATTCTGCATCGCTGATACCGCTACGCAATAAATCACGTAAAGGATAACTATGCTCCTGTCCCAAACAAAGGTGCAAGGTTCCATCAACTGTTAAACGAACTCGGTTACAAGTCTCACAAAAATGTTGAGAGATAGGTGTAATAAAACCAATATTAATTTTAGTATTGGCGATATTGTAATAACGTGCAGGCCCCCCCCCTTTCATCTGGGTAGGAATAAGTTCAAAGGTGTTTTCAAGCCGTTGGCGAACAAGCTGTAAACTCAGGTATTGGCTAGAGGCTTCACGCCCTGTATCTCCCATGGGCATGGTTTCAATAAAACGTAAGGTAAAATCATTTTCAATACAGTAATTAACTATATCCTGTACTTCATTGTCGTTAACACCTTTCATCACTACCATATTAATTTTAATAGGCTGAATACCGGCTTGCTTCGCGGCTTGTAAGCCATCGAGTACTTTTTGCAATTTTCCTTGGGTGATTTGTTTAAACTTAGCGGGGTCTAAAGTATCTAGGCTGACATTGATGCGCTCAATCCCTGCACGCTTTAAATCGTCGGCTTGTTTAGCTAATTGTGTGGCATTGGTGCTGAGGGATAAATCGGTCAGCTCAGGAATGGATGTAATCTTGTTAACTAATAATGGGAAGTTTTTCCGAACCAGGGGTTCTCCACCGGTAAGGCGAATTTGTGTTGCGCCGAGTCGTGCAAAAGCGGTAATGATTCGGGTTGTTTCGTCAAAGCTTAACCAGTCTTCGGGCTCCTGAAAATCTTTAAAACCTTTTGGTAGGCAGTAATTACAACGCAAGTCGCAGCGGTCGGTCACTGAAACGCGGAGGTATTTAATTTGCCGACCGTGCGGGTCGATCAAGGTAACTGGCTTTGACATAACGCGCTTGCTTTCCCCATGTTGGGTGACTCTAATATGACCCATTATAGGCCGAGTAACTCAATTCTAATATAAAAAATTTATTAATTTAGTCGGGTTTTTATTGAGAGCAACCCTTTATTCTGCATTCCTTATTTTATTAAAAATAATATGCATATCTTTGGCCCAACGTTTAAAAACAGGTGTAAGTGAAGAATTTGGATACATCTTGTCAAAAGACATTGGGTCGAGTGTGACTAATATTGTTTGCCCATTTTCTGCAAAAATTGAAATCTTGAGGGGCAGATATGGAATAATTGCGGGTAATTTTTGGCTAATAGCTTTTATTTCATCTGCTTTGCCAAAAAAAACAACACGGTATTTATCGGTTTTGTAGCCTGAGCGGGTTAAACCCACATCAACACGCTGTACGCGAGAAGGTTTGTAACCTTGTTCTTTAATTAAACTTTGCAGCATTAACATGGTTTCAGGAAAGTCTTCGGTTGATCGGGCCATCATAAGCTCGTCGGCCATTACTGCAGATTGAACAAATGCGAAGACTAAAAGACCACTTATTAATTTAACCATTATTTTTTTATTCATTATAAAGTCGCTTCTTCTAGAATGTCAGTATATGTATTGGACATGCTTTTACATGCAGCATCTAACTCACTATTATTAAACAGCTTGCTTAAGCGCAAAGGATTAATAGCCATCACTTTTACCGAGTTACCTTGTTGCACAATAGTGATCCGGCAGGGTAAAAACAAGCCAATTCTTGGATCCAGTGCAAGTGCCTCGTTTAGGAACTGGAAATTACAAAAATAAAGAATAATTTGTTTCTTGTTTTGTTTGCCTTTAGCAGCCAGGCCATTGTCTAATGTTTGTTGTCGAATAATTCTAAAGTTTTCACCGATAACGGCTTTTTTCAGGTTGGCTAATGTTCTTTCTAGCGAGTAGGGTGAATCTTCAACAATGATCGGATTCAGCTTTTCTTCATGAAGTTTTGAAATCTTTTGGGTCTCAAAATGGCGAATATAGGCAACGACATCATTAATATCTGATTCAGATAAACCCTGTTTTAAAAATGAATTCATGGGGGTTTTATCGCGCCCATTCATCAAGGTATGTTTAATCATTTCATCGCTAGCGGAGGCGAGAAAGCCTGCGTTATTCAATGCGGGTGGAATAATACTTAAATCGCGAGGTCTGGAAAATGTAACGCCTGTGCCTTGGCCCCCTTTGGCGTATTTACCATGGCATCGGGTACATTTATTTTTGAAAAGTGTCTTACCGTGCTGGATATTGCCTTTTATTGGAGTTGGGTCAAAGGTAGCTGCTTTAACGTGGGTAAAGCTGCGAATGTATTTAACCAGTGCTTTTATCTTTTTGTCTCCCAGTTTCTTGAACGAAGGCATGATACGACCAATGCGGCCATGTTTAATCGTTTTAACGAGGTAGTCATCGCTAATACTATTTTGAAATGAGTCCAGATTTAAGGGAATACCTACACCGCCCCCACCATTACTGCCATGGCAGACTGAACAATTTTCAGTGTATAAGTGTTCACCGGCAGAAGGCTCGGCATAAGCCGACTGGCTCAAGCCAAATCCAGTTAGGATGAGGCCACTGAGGATGAAGGAGGAAAAAAAATGTTGAGTGAACATAAGTACCATATCTCGTCTATGTAAGTGATTTTAATTATAGCATATTAGTGTTTTATTATATTGATCGACGTCAATATTCATACTCTCTTTTATACGGCCATAAAAATTAGGTAGAAACCAAGATTATAGAAAATATGCAGCATAATGGAAGGCTGTAAGGATTGATATTTATCCTTAAAATAACCAAAAATAAGTGAGGGGATAAGGGTCGCAAGTGCCCAAAGTATGGAATGAGCCCAGAGGTGGCTGCTACTAAACAAAAGACTGGTTAGAACATTGGCACTGCTGATAGGCCAGATGAGTAGAGTGCGGATATGGTTATTAGCAAATAGTTGCTGGAGAGATTCCTGAATTAAGCCACGAAAGACAATTTCTTCTAGAATAGGGAAAATAAAAATTAGGAAAAACAAGGTGATACCAAAAGGTGGAAAGATAATACTGCCGAGTGAGTGGAAATTAAGAAACGTATAACTTAGCCAAAATAGGATAGCCGCAATACAGGCAAACCAAAAATCAGGCTGTTGCCAATAAGCATGTGTCACGGAAAGACCGAAAATATTCTCAGAATGTGATCTTGTGTCTACCGAATCGAGCGGTTTCATACTAATATATGCATTCCACTAGGGTTGTCCATCTATCATGAACGAAATCGACATTATTAGCTATATCGCCTATTCCCTACCCATTGTGATTATTGGGTTATTTTTGTGGTTGACGCATAAAAAATCGAGCACTAACCATGATAACTTTCAGGTTACCGTCAAAGAAGGGTTAACCGAACCGGCCTCGCTACACCCGGTTTTTGATGGTGCAATGTGTATTGGTTGTGCTGCATGCGTGAATGCCTGCCCAGAAGGACAAGTCATCGGTTTAATTAAAGGTAAGGCAAAGCTGCTTAAGCCGACTAAATGTATTGGTCATGGTGCTTGTAAAACGTCATGTCCATTCGATGCGATTACATTGGTTTTTGGTACTGAAAAACGTGGCATGGACATCCCTAATTTAAAAGAAAATTTTGAAACTAATGTGCCGGGGCTTTTTATTGCAGGTGAACTCGGTGGAATGGGACTTATTCGCAATGCAATTCGGCAAGGCAAAGAAGCATTAGATGCCATCACCAAACATAAAAATCTTAAAAGTAATACGTCCAATATTTATGATGTTTTAATCGTGGGTATTGGGCCAGCAGGGTTCGCAGCAACGTTGTCGGCACATGAAAAAAAATTAAAATACAAAACGATTGAACAGGACTCGCTTGGTGGTACGGTATTTAACTTCCCTCGTGGGAAAATTGTAATGACCGCACCGATAGTACTGCCTATTTTTGGTAAGGTTAATTTTAAAGAAACAACAAAAGAGAAATTATTGGGTCTCTGGCAACAGGTTGAAAAGAAGTCTGGAATAAAAGTAAGCTATAAAGAAAAAGTGGATAACATAGAATCAGAAAAAGACAGTTTTAAAGTGACAACAACAAAGGGTGAATACAAGGCCAAAACAGTGTTACTTTCTATTGGTCGACGCGGGACACCACGGAAATTGGGTGTGCCTGGAGAGGAGTTACCTAAAGTTATTTATAATCTTATTGACCCTGCGCAATACAAAAACAAACGTGTACTTGTTGTGGGTGGTGGTGATAGTGCTTTGGAAGCGGCCACTAGTATTGCAGCAGAAGAAGGCGCGAGTGTTTCTATTTCTTATCGAAGTGAATCTTTTTCCAGAGCGAAAGAAAAAAATAGACAAAAAATAGCAGATGCAGAATCTTCAGGAAAAATGCAGGTATTAATGAGTTCAAATGTGAAAAATATTACCGCAGAAAATGTGGAATTGGATCAGCAAGGGGAAAAAATTGAAATAGGTAATGATGCCATTCTTGTTTGCGCCGGAGGTATATTACCAACACCCTTTTTAAAGCAAATTGGTATTGAAGTTGAGACTAAGCATGGCACGGTATAACGATAGCTCCTTTTATCTAAAACTAATATTCTTATTTTTAATTACGGTATTGAGTGCAAATGTTGTTGCCGCGGTCAGTATTGATGATGCTCGTCAGGCTGTGCGAGTTAAGAACTACACTAAAGCATGGGAAATATATGCCAAACTTGCAAATAAAGGCAATATGCAAGCAGCTTATGAATGTGCGGTACTTTTAAAAAAGGGAAAAGGAACAAAGAAAAATTTAAAACTTGCAACTAAATGGATGTTTAAAGCGGCGAGAAATGGTTATGTGAAAGCACAGTATAGTATTGGAATGCAGTACCTACGAGGTGTTGGGGTAAGGAAAAGTCCTCGAAGTGCTTTACAATGGTTTAAACGCGCATTCAAAAATGGACATAAACGTGCAGGGCTGCAACTTGCACGGTTAAAGAAACAGGGCTTTCAAGAAGTTTCTGGAGACAATGCTGAATCCTTAAATAAAACTTTGTTAGCGGCCGCAAGACGAAATGAACCTGTCGCAATCAAGGACTTAATTAGTCAGGGTGCGGATAAAGATACAACGGATGCCCGAGGTAATACGCCGATTATGCTCGCGGCACAAGCCGGTAATATAAAATCTCTAAAAATATTAATTGCTAACAATGCGGATGTTAACCTAATTAATAGGCTTCATGAAAACGCATTATTACTTGCTGTTGCAAGGCATCAATACAAGAGCACACTTATTTTATTAAAAAAAAGAAGTGTTATTAATGCGGTAGATAACAATGGTAATACAGCTTTAATGCTTGCGGCAAAAAGTGGTGACAATAAACTGGTTGATTTGCTATTGAAGAAAAAGGCAAAAATATTAATTAAAAATAACAAGGGTATGACAGCTATCATGTTGGCGAGCATTCGGAATAAAAAAAATATTGTGAGCTTGTTACATCGCGCTGGATCACCAATACCAAAAATTAAAAGAAAAACGGTTACAAGAATTACCAGCAGTAAAGAAATTCGCAAACAAAAAAATAATTTAATTCAAGGTTGGACGTCGTTAATGGAGGCTGCTTGGCGTGGTCAATATGATGTTGTTAATGGCTTACTAAAGGATCGTCAAACAAAGATTAATGCACGTAATAAGGATGGGAATAGTGCTTTGAATTTGGCTGCATCTAAAGCCCAATCAAAAATAGTTGCATTACTGGTTAATAAAGGTGCGAATGTACATAACACTGCAAATAATGGCATGACACCAATTATGTCGGCAGCAAAAACAGCTGATATTGCATCCGTAAAATTATTTCTATTGCGGGGGGCGGCTGTTAATGCAACACAAAAAACGGGTATGAGCCCAATTATTTTTGCGGCACAAGAAGGAAGTATTAAAATTGTAAAATTATTATTAGCTAAAGGTGCCAAAATAAAACACAGGCAGAAAAATGGTATGACTGCGTTGTTATGGACTGCACGTGAGGGGCATACCAACGTTCTTAATACGTTGTATCTCAATGGTGCTAACTTAAACAGTATCGATAAAAGTGGCCATACTGCACTTTGGTATTCGGTTCAAAATGGTCATACTCGTATTTTTGAAAAATTGTTAAACATTGGGGCCGATATTGAAAAGAAAGATAAAGATGGATACAGTTTATTAGCGTTAGCATCGGCAGCTGGGCATACCGGTATTGTAAAAACATTATTAAAAAGAAAAGCTGATATTGAGTCACGAAGTAAAACCCAAAATACAGCACTTATTTTGGCTGCGAATGCAGGGCATTTGGCGGTAGTTAAATTGTTATTATCTAAAAAAGCAAAAATTAATGTCAAGAATATATATGGAAATACTGCCTTAATTGAAAGCGTAAAGAATGGGCGTTTAGATGTGGTTGTTTTTTTATTAGAAAAGGGTGCAAGGGTTAATACACGAAATAAAGATCGCAAAACAGCTTTAATGATAGCCAAAAGTACAAAGCAATATGAAATAATTTCATTACTTGAAAAAAGTAATAATGATTCATTCCTTGGGCTATTTTAATACCCAATAATTAGAAGTCATAGATATAACCAAGGTTAAAGTAGAAACTGGTTTCTTTGCTATTGGTGGTGCCATCAATCTGTTTGAAATCATAGCCGGTATCTAACTCAAACCTGAAATCATGCCTTAAATTGTAATCGACACGTATAGATGGTTTAAAGATAGTTCTATTGACGCCAGTATTTTGTGTTTGAACTTCATAGCGGAATCGTGGCCGTATTCTCCATTTCTTATTAAGTATAATTCTTGAATTTAGATCATAGGTTGTTGTATCGGCAATACTCCGGTTGGCGATGCGTACAGCAATAATACTAACATCGTTGTCGGTTAATAGATTGTTGCCGATAAATTGTAGCGAGTAGGCAACTTCGTTCCCCGTCGATTGTGTTGCCGCAACGCCTCCGGATGCAGGTGTACTGGATAAGTTGGAAAAAGTGATATCACCATTGAGTTGGTACTTTTTACTTAAAGGTGTTGAGCCAGACAGTGTTATTGTTTTATACGTTGCGGTTCGGTCTTCTGCTAGTCCACGTAATTGAGCTTCTGTTTTTACCGCGGCAAGGTCAGCGAGTGTTGATACTGTTTGGCCGATTAAAGCATTGCTGGTTGTAAGCGTTGGCGATTTTCTATAGTCGACAACTAGATTGATCGTGCTTGAGTTTTGTTTACCAAATAACCAGTTGGTAATGATCGTTGCGGTATTCAGTTCTGAGTAAGATATATCGTAATCTAGCAAGCCGAATACAGCACGATTATTCGTAACCGAACGGACTTCGCTACCAATCGCCTGACGTTCAGTAATCCCATCTCTGGTTTGTTGAATAGCATAAAAAGTAGCATCCCAGTCATTGATAATGTCGGTTATGTCGAGTCCAGCGCCATAGAAATGGGTTGTGGTAACAACGTTATCACTGCGGCTAGTAAGAACCGGGTAGCCAAAACTAAGGGTTGTCTTGTATTTGTTTGAGAGTGGATAGTCAATGATGGCTCCGTCAAACCGACCTAAAATACCATAATTGTGGCTAGTTTGACGGCCAATACGTGCATGTAAACCCGATTTTTTTGAAGTAATATCTGCGTATAGTTTAGATAGCCGACTATCGGAACGGCTATTAGTCTTTAGAGCATCATAGCGGTTGCTGCCATCAAACTGAAAGCGCATATCGTAGTCTTCGCTACGGCGGCGTGTCGAAACAGAAATATTGGTGGATAGTGAGTTATCAACAGTTGTTCTTCCGTTTTGATTACTGTCATCAGTTTGATAACGGTAGAACTGGAACAGAGTACCGTATGTTTCCCACTCAGGTTTTTTTGCCGTTCGTCGGTTAGGACGTGAGATTCTTTTTTTCGGTTTTAAGCGGGCTGTTAGTATTGTTTCAAGACGTTGTTTTACACGTTCTGCACTTTCTCCTTTTGGATAATCTTTTACGTATTTTCGATAAGCCGCTTTTGCCTGCGCGATTTGGCCATTTCGTTCTCGGGCGAGCCCAAGATATTCTAGTGCTAATTTCTTTTCATTTCCTTGTGCTAATTGGTAGGCTTTTTTGTAATAGCTAATGGCTTTACGGTATTTGCCATCGATCATCGCATTACGACCTTTTTCCATCAGAAACTGAACTTTTTTATTTTCAGATTTACCAGTGAGAATAAAGTTTTTATCTGAAGTATTAATTTCTGATTCAACTTTTTTAAACTGATGTTTCTTTTTTGGTCTGAATTTAGTTTCTTTTATGGCGGCAAGCGTATCTAATGCAAGCCATTTTTTTGCGGCTTGAATATTAATATCATTAACGCGACTTATCCATGCTTTGGGATAATGTTTTTTAATTTTTCTCAAGGCTATCTTTGCTTTCATCCAGCTTGAAAAATAACCCAGACGTAAACGATTCCAGTCTTTACCATTAATAGTATTATTTGTAATGTAGATTTTATGTTTCTTATAAATACCGCGTTTGGGAGCATTGTTAATGTTAAGTGGTTTCTGAGAAGATAATAAATTAATACTATAATATTTATTTAAAACTTCTTCTGATAAATTGGGTAAAGATAAGCGTTGCTGTTGAAACTTCTTAGACTGACCAACTTGGTCCAAATAGACGCTGATTATTTTATTACCTGAATCTTGGGTAATGTTGAATGTAACCGCTGTTTTAAAATGCAGAGTGAGTACAAGTTGATTATTGTCGGTATTTTCGAGACGAATAGTGTGTAAACCGGCATTATTCCCCTTTTCCCCATGAATTATTTCATTAACTTTTAATGTTGATAATGGAATAAAGCGAATTAATAGTGGGCGTATATTTATTTTAATCGTCTTCTTGGCATCTTCAGTGTAATTGTTTAGGTATGAAACAGATTCATTAAATCGAATTTTTAATATATAACCACGATCAAAACTCTGGAGTGAATAAGAATCGAGAAACCGATCTTCGCTAGCCAGACTGGAAAAAGAAAGTGCCGTTAAAGTTAAAATAATAACGGCACGTGACAAGAATTTACAACTAAACATAAGGTACAACTTTTTAAAAATTTAGCTTATATAACTAAATTAATCCCAATTAGTTGCTGAGTGTTCACGATTACGTGTTTTGGTTCTGGTTGTTAATGTCGCATCGCTATATTCATGGCAACTTGAAGTACAGTCACGCAATTCACCCACAGTATAATAAGTTAATGGACTTCTAATTTTCTTATGTTTTGATGGCGTCACATTGAGGAACGTTCGCTCATGACAACCGGCACAATCAGGTTTGTAAGCCGGACTTTTCCATGCGGCTGTCGAAGTATTGCTGGTATGGCAATCTATACATTTAATCGAAGCGCGGTGACCACGAGGGTAATTTGGCGAATTATGATCGTAACGAACCGTGCTACGCCATGACGTTGTTGCATGACAGGCATCGCATGATAACGTTGTACCAAAATGATTTGGGCTTTTATCGTTACGATGGCAATCCAGACAACTGCCTGCAGTCACGTTATTGTGATCAAATATTATATTGGTCCACGTTGTTGTTGTATGGCAGGTTTCACAATTATTTGACGTTGTATGTGGCGCTCCGGGGCGTTTATTCAAATGGCAGTTAGCGCAAGGTTGTGTCACACCGGAATGGTCGAAACGCGCACCTGCCCAAGTTGTAGTGCTGTTATGGCAGTCTTCACATGTATTACTGCTTTGGACGTGGTTCGGCGTTTTACCTGTAGCCGTTACACCATTGTGGCAACTAAAGCAGCCAGTGCTCACACCTGCGTGGTTAAAGCGAGCGCCAAGCCATGTGGTTGTACTCGTATGACATGACTCACATGTATTGTTGCTTTGAATGTGTGTGGGTGATTTACCTGTTGCGGTAACACCATTATGGCAACTAAAGCAGCCGCTAGTAACCCCTGAGTGATCAAAACGTGCCCCTGCCCATGTGGTCGTTGAGTGGCAAGTTTCACAATTATTGGATGTTTGTGGGTGCCCGTTTGATTTGCCCGGCGCAGTCACACCATTATGGCAACTGAAACATCCGCTTGTTACACCTGTGTGGTTAAATCGCGCACCAGTGAATGTTTTGAAATTGGTATGGCAATTTTCACAGGTGTTATTACTCTGGATATGGTTGGCATTTTTGCCTAAAGCAGTTGTGCCGTTATGACAACTAAAGCAACCACCTGCTATACCTGTATGTTCAAAACGTGCGCCAGTGAATGTTTTGAAATTAGTATGACAATTTTCACAGGTGTTATTACTGCGAATGTGATTGGCATTTTTGCCTAAGGCCGTGACGCCGTTATGACAACTAAAGCAACCACCTGTTATCCCTGTATGTTCAAAACGTGCGCCAGTAAATGTTTTGAAATTAGTATGGCAATTTTCACAAGTGTTATCACTTTTAACATGATTTGCTGATTTACCAATGGCCGTGACGCCGTTATGACAGCTAAAGCAACTACCTGTTATACCCGTATGTACAAAGCGTGCGCCAGTGAATGTTTTGAAATTAGTATGGCAATTTTCACAGGTGTTATCGCTTTTAACATGATTTGCTGATTTACCAATGGCGGTAGTGCCGTTATGGCAACTAAAGCAATTACTGGTTACCCCTTTATGGTTAAAGCGCGCACCAGAGAATGAAACTGTATTATGACAGTCTTCACAAACATTGGATGATTTGAGATGACCGGTGGATTTACCAATGGCGGTTATACCGTTATGGCAGCTCGAACAGTTATTGGTGATCCCGGTATGGTTAAAACGCGCACCTTTAAAGGTACTGGTTGTATGGCAGTCTTCACAAACATTGGATGATTTGGGATGGTTGCTAGATTTACCAATGGCGGTTATACCGTTATGGCAGCTCGA